>Ga0180431_10002779_pt1 | contig 23077 bp, 20 predicted proteins | sample SS_ome_11_FD_132459 | JGI IMG/M metagenome (GOLD analysis project Ga0180431, IMG submission 132459) | Hypersaline lake sediment archaeal communities from the Salton Sea, California, USA - SS_1_MS_1 metaG | ecosystem: Environmental > Aquatic > Non-marine Saline and Alkaline > Hypersaline >...
GTATATAAAACTTGGGGGAGTCACGTTTTCTGCTGCTATGCCGATGATTGAAATCACCGGCTAATGCCCCAAAGTGCGTTAAAACGCACTAAAAAGCGGCATTCCAACCTGTTTCCAACAGGTTTCGAGTGTCAGCGGGGCGTTTCAACGCTCTCCGCGCGGCAGAGGCGAGGCCGTCAAGTTGGTTCTCCCCCAACAATTATATGCGCCCTAAGGGTCCGGTTGAGGGCGCCGGTAGTGTAATGGCAAAACAGCGATTGGACGTTCTCCTGGTCGAGCGTGGGCTGGCGGAGAGCCGGGCGCAGGCTCAACGGTTGATCCGCGCTGGCGAGGTGCGCGTGACCGGGCAAATCTCTGACAAGCCCGGCACGCAGATAGAGACGAGCGCCGAGATCGCAGTGCAGGCCCGCCCTCGGTTTGTGGGTCGGGGCGGGGAGAAGCTGGAGGCGGCGCTGGAGCGCTTTGGGCTGGACGTGGCGGGGGCGGCGGCGGCCGACGTGGGAGCTTCTACCGGCGGTTTTACCGATTGTTTGCTCCAGCGGGGCGCGCGCCGTGTCTATGCCATTGACGTGGGGTACGGTCAACTGGCCTGGCGGCTGCGGAACGACCCCCGCGTGGCAGTGATGGAACGCACCAACGCTCGTTACCTGGGCGAACTGCCAGAGCCGCTGGACTTGGTGGCGGCCGACGTATCGTTCATCTCGCTGCGGCTTATTTTACCGGCGGCCGTGGACTGGCTCCGGCCGGACGGGCATGTAGTGGCGCTGATCAAACCCCAGTTCGAGGCCGGGCGGCGGGAAGTGGGAAAGGGTGGGGTGGTGCGCGACCCGGCGGTGCACCGCCGGGTGTTGGCGCGGGTGCTGGACGCGGCAGCCGAGTTGGGGCTGGGATTACGCGGATTGATACCCTCCCCGCTGCGCGGCCCGGCTGGGAACGTCGAGTTCCTGGGTTGGTGGGAGCTGGGGGCGCAGGGAGTGGAGATCGAGAGCTCGATAGCGTCCTGTTTGGAGGAGAGTGAAAGGAGGCAGGAGAATGGGTGAGGCAAAATCCAAAGAACGACGGTTGGAGAGAATTTTGCAAGTCAGTCGTGAGCTGACTTCTACAGTGGCTTTGGAGCCTCTTTTGCACAAGATCGTGGACGTGGCCGCCGAAGTGACCGGTAGCGAGGCGGCCTCCATCCTGTTGTTGGATGTCCGCAGCGGAGAGTTGCGTTTTCGCGCGGCCAGCGGCGATCCTACCGAGTTGCTCGACATCCCGGTCCCGGTCGAGGATAGCATCGCCGGCGCGGTCTTTCTCTCTGGCGAGTCGTGCGTCATCTCTGATACGCACGCCGACCCCCGTCACTATGACGCCGTAGGAGAGCGGATTGGGCGGCAGACTCACTCCTTGCTTGCGGTCCCTCTCCAGATCAAGGAGCGGCGCATCGGAGTTCTGGAGGCGATCAACAAAGAAGCAGGCAATGTATTCGACCAGGAGGACGTGGAGACACTGACTGCCCTGGCCGCTCAGGCGGCTGTGGCTATCGAAAACGCGCGACTGGTGGAGGCTCTGCGTGATGCCTACGATCGCTTGGGAAAACTGGACCAGCTCAAATCGGATTTCATATCTATCGCTTCTCACGAGCTACGCACTCCGCTGAGCCTGATCCTGCTCTATGCCGCCGTCCTCCAGGAGCAATTGGGAGAGAAGGCCGGGCCGCAACTGGAGGCCGTGCTACGCTCCGCCACGCATCTCAAGGACATCATCGGGACGATGCTCAACCTGCGCTTTCTGGAGACCGGCCAATTGGACGTGGCCCATGCCCAATTCGATATGCGGGCCGTGATATGGGAGGCGTGCAAAGACAACGAGCCTATCGCAGAATCGAACGGGCTGGTGCTGGAAACCGATTTGCCGGACGACGCGGTAGCCATTCAGGCGGATAAGGAAAAGATACGGGTGGTGTTGGACAACCTGATCTCTAACGCGATCAAGTTCACCCCTGCGGAAGGGCAAGTGCAAGTGGCGCTGCGCAGTCGGGGCGACGAGGTAGAGATCGCGGTCTCTGATACCGGCATCGGCATCCCACCGGGGGAGCTGGAGCGCATCTTTGACCGTTTCTACCAGGTGGAGGATCACATGATCCGCCGGCACGGCGGCATGGGATTGGGCCTCTCCATCGTCAAGGGGCTGGTGGAATTACACGGCGGTCGCGTGTGGGCCGAGAGCGTTCCGGAGCAGGGCAGCCGCTTCGTCGTGATGTTGCCAGTGCAACAGTTGTGAAAGGCGCATCCGGCAGGTTGGCCGATCGTGGAACGACTGGCCAGGTCGCTGAGGCTTTCCCTGCTTGAAAGCGCCTCGTCAAAGTGAGGCGCAATGGATTTCCTGGCTCTGCGTCACCACCCAGTCCATTCGCTGGTCGTGCTCGGCGCAGGGAAGCTCGTCGGCCAGGCACTCGTCGTAAGTCACTCCCACCCGCAGGGCCGGCGTGGTGGGGAGCAGGCGGTCATAGTATCCCCCGCCAAAGCCCATCCGTCCCCCCTGTCTATCGAAGGCGACGCCGGGTACCAGCACCACGTCGAGCTCGGCCGGGTCCACTACCGGCAGGTCGGCGGCCGGTTCGAGCATACCAAAGCGATGGCGCACCAGGCGGGCAGGGTCGTAAGGATGGAGCAGCATACGTCCTTCTCCAATAATGCGAGGGATCACCCAGTGGATGCGAGGGAGAAGCTCGAACAAGAGTCCCAGATCGGGCTCGTTGCGGAAGGCCAGGTAGGTGAGGATGTAGATTGGGGAGCTGCGATTGGGCGCTGGATGTTGGAGATTGGTGATTGGAGGCCAGGCGGCCAGCCGGCGGCAGAGGTCGCTGGAGGCAGCGGTGACTTGCTCGGCCGGGAGGCACTCGCGTAGAGTGCAGAATTGTTGGCGCAGTTCTGATTTGTCCATAGGCGTTATCAGCGCAGGGGCAGCCGCCGTCCGGTGGCGCTGCGATGGGCGTGACCAAAGTCACGCAGGTCGTCCAGTTGCTCCACGTCGAACACTGGCCCGTCCTGGCAGACCAGAAAGCCGTTCAAAGCGCACTGCCCGCAGATGCCAAAGCCGCATTTGATATACCGTTCCAGGCTCAATTGGCCGGGGATGTCGCGCTCGCGGCACAGCCGGTGCAGGGCGACGAGCATCGCTTCGGGGCCACAGGCGTAGATTGCGAATTGCGAATTGCGAATTGCGGATTGCGAGATGGCGTTGGTGACATAGCCGTGGTGGCCGAGGGTGCCATCGTCGGTGGCGATGACGAGCTCCGCCTCCAGCGCGCGGAACTGTTCGACGTAGGGTAAAGCCTTGTCCGTGCGAGCTCCAAGAGCGACGGTAGTGGGGATTCCGCGCTCGATAGCTCGTGCGGCGAGAAAGTAGATCGGCCCCACGCCGCATCCCCCGCTCATCAGCAGCGCCGGACGTTCCTCGTTCAGCGAGAAGCCGCGCCCGTAGGGGCCGCGCCAGCCCACGCGGTCGCCCACTTTGCACTGGTGCAGTTCTATACTGAACGGCCCCACGCGAGCAACGGTCACAGTGAGGGGCGCGGGGTTGGCGATGGACATTGGCTTTTCGTCCACGCCGGGTAGCCAAAGCATGACGAACTGCCCCGGCTCCGCCTCCGGCACATTGGCATCCAGCACAAAGGTACGGATGGTATGGGTCTCGTCGCGAATCTCGCGGATGGGGGCGGTTTGTGGCAGGGTCACTCGCTTGCTCCTCCTGGGCGGAAAGTTTACCACAGGAGGCGGTTTCTGAAAAGTTGGCAGGCAACTACTTTGACAATGTTGGATGGGGCGGGACAGTACAGTGAATCTAGGAAAAGACGAATGCCCGCCATAGCCTGCACAGATGTGATACTATTTCATCTGCTCGGACTTGAGGGCTGTGCTACCTGCGCACCAGAATTCGTGAGTCCAGGTGCCAGAAGCATAATAGCGGCTCCCGCTGGCCGAGCCACACCTGGCCGAGGCCTGCCAAACATAATTGCCAGGAGCAAATGAGCCATAGTAATGTGTTCCCCCCGAAGAATAGCACTTTTCGCCAATGCCGGAGCCTTTGACTTTGTAGCATAGTGTGCCTCCGGTGCCATTCTTCACGTACAACTTGCATTGTGGAGGCGGTGTAGGCGTGGGCGTGGGCGTGGGCGTGGGCTGCTTAGATATGTAAGGAAGATGTACAAACACTGTAGGGGTGAGATCCACTATTCCGAGACCGCTGGCTGTGCCAGAAAAAAGCGTCAGCAAAATCATCACCGTGACAGACGCACAAGCCAACCCGATCAATACCAATGCCCGTTTCATCAGCTGCCTCCTTTTCAAACAGCAATCGCCCGGCAAAGATGCCCCCCAACCGATAGGAGGAGATAGATAGGACGCGGTCAAATACAGACTTTGCAGTGCCTCCTCCTGAATTATAGTCCAAAGCCGATAGTTGCACAAACGAGCGCCCGCTGGATCTGATGATCCAGCGTCTAATAGGCCGAATTTGACCAGTTTTGATGTCTTTGGGAAGGTGTTGGTTTGTTCGTCGGTGGGGATAAAATGCCCCCAAACCAGGTTTTTTGGTGAGATATTCCCACAAACACGTCAATTTTGAGCCAAAAGTGGGGCGCTGTCCCATAAAACCATTGAACCCCCGGTTTTTTCAGTGGAGTCATGAGACGTGTTTTCAGGCTCAAAAACTGCCCAAATCGGCGGTTTTGGGCGAGCACAAGCTCGGCAGAGCTCTCCGAGGTCTAGGGTCTCTACTGAAATGAAACACACCCTAATGAAACTCGCCCATCCCATTTTACCCAAGTCGTGGTACAATACTGAGCAGGCGAGACATCCTGTGCCTGCTACGTTGGAGCATAGTTCGCAGCGATTGCTGGTCTTCCTGGCGACAGCCGACCACTCACAATAGAGGACTATTACAATGACAAGATGGCAGGACAAGCTAAAGGCTGCTCCCCTACCCTGGCTGCTGGAGCGGGAGAACCCATCGGCCCGCTACCTCGCGCTGCGTTACCTGCTCGATAGCGGCGAGCGGGATTCCCAGGTCGCGGAGGCAAGGGCGGCGATTCCAGAGTGGCTGCCAGTGCAAGAGATACTGGCGCTGATGGATCCGCTGGATTTTTGGGGGCGCGCCGATAGGCCCTTCTATGGCGGCGCGGTGGGCACGCACGCCACGCTTAGCCTGCTCGCCGCATTGGGTGTGAGCCGCACGCCGCAACTCGAGGCCGCCTGCGAGAATGTCTTTGAGCACGGCCAGCACAAAAGCGGCGGTTTTACCTACGATGGCACTCCCAGCCGCACCTTACTCTGCTACACCGGTAAAGCCATCTCTACCCTCGTTCACTTTGGCTACCGGGACGATCCACGTCTTGAGCGGGCGATCGAGTACCTGGCCGGCCGTAGCGCTGCGCCCGGTGGCTTGACCTGCCCCTACGCCGATGGCGAGGAGTGTCAGTGGGGTATCACCAAGGCGCTGGGCGCCTTCGCCGCGCTGCCCGCCGCCGACCGCACCCCTGACCGGATACAGGCCGTCCAAGTTCTGGCCGACGCGGTGCTCGACCACCAGTTCGACTTTGAAGGGCGTGACGCCCGCTGGCTCGATTTCGGCTTTCCCCTCGACTACCAGTCCGACATGGTCGAGTTGTGTGACGCGCTGGCCCGCCTCGACTATGGCCCCGATCCGCGCCTGGGGCGATTGCTGGACGTGGTGTTGGAGGCTCAGACTACAGACGGACGCTGGCTCAAGCAGTACGGCACTCGCGCTCTCCAGATAGAGAAAAAGGGCCAGCCCAGTAAGTGGATCACCATCCGCGCACTGCGGGCGCTCAAACACACGCATAGGGCCATCCAGGAGGCCGAGCGGGCCAGCCTGCGGTAGATATGCTGACTGAATGACGACTCTCGGACTCACCGCAGAGACCGCCGAGCTCGCATAGTTTTGAGAGCGATTTCTCCGCGTTCTCAGCGGTGAAAATGAGTTTTGTCAGTCAAGCAGGGGGTGGAATCGGATTTGCCTATCTGACCTGTGGCGGTTGGGCAAGACTGCCCTGCTAGGACGTTCGTATGAGAAAAACTAACCAGACAATCATCCCTGGTCGCTACCGGGTCGTACCGCGCACGTTGTGCTTTATCACCCACGACGACGACGTTCTGCTGCTCCGCGGGGCGCCAGATAAGCCTATCTGGCCCAACCAATACAACGGCGTCGGCGGACACGTGGAGCCGGACGAGGATGTGCGCGCCGCCGCCCGGCGCGAGATTCGAGAGGAGACGGGGCTAGAGGTGCGCGACCTGCGCCTGCGGGGCGTGATCAACATCCCCGTGGATGCGCAGAGCAACACAGGTATCTTGATTTTCGTCTTTGCCGCCGCCGCGACCACGCGGAAAGTTCATCCGTCAGACGAGGGGGCGCTGGAATGGGTGGATCTCGATCAGTTGCCCAAGTTGGACCTGGTCGAAGACCTGCCTACCCTTATTCCCCAAGTGCTGGCGATGGAGCCAAACGATCCCCCTTTCTTCGCCCACTATCGCTACGACGAGCGGGGCCGGCTCAATGTCAGCTTGGCGACGTGAGGGTGTAGCTGCGCCGGAACGCGCACGGCCTCAAACCGGTCGGCGCGGTAACTGCTCAGGTCAGACCTCCGAGGTCTTTGACAAACGTTTCGCCCACTTGCAAATGTTTAAAACGGCCAATGTTTTGCGCTTGAATAAGCTGCAATGAGACCTCGGAGGTCTAGATAGCTACCAAGCTGAGCAGTTACTCGGCGCGTTAGTTGACCGTTGATGGAACTGGAGGATATATGGGCATACTTGATCTGAGGGCATTGGAGAACCTGCGGGAGATGGTGGGGGGAGACGGCGCCTTTCTGGCCGAGTTGCTGAGTACCTTCACCGAGGACGCACAGCGCATGCTGGCCGATATGCGCCAGGCGCTAGAGGATGGGGATGCTGTGCTGCTGCGCCGGGCCGCGCACAGTTTCAAATCGAACAGCGCCGAGTTTGGGGCGACGACTCTCTCCGCTCTGTGCTTAAAGTTAGAAACGCTGACCAGGGATGGCGCGCTGGAGGGAGCGGCCGAGTTAGTGGCGCAGGTCGAGGCAGAGTACGGGCGGGTTGAACCTGCGTTGCAGGCGGTAGTCCAAAAGCCATCCCCTCACCGGAGGGACGGGGCGTCATCCTCGCCGTCCGATGCAAACACGACCTGATGCAGGAGGCGTTCTTGAACGGTAAAATTGAGACAAAAGGCGGTGCGGTGGCCGATACGGCGCCGGTCGTGACCGCTGAGATAGAATCAATCCTGAGCGAGTGGCGCACGCGAGTGTTGAACATCTTGTTGACCGTTCTCGCCGTCGTCGCCTTACCGCCGATGGGCGTCCTCTTTGCCAATACGCTCCCCCATCCAGAGCAGTGGGCCATGGCCCTGGTCTTTCCGTTGCTCTACCTGCTCCTGTTAGGTTTGGCAGTCTTTCGGCGCATAGACGTCCGTTTGCGCGGCTGGGGCGTGATCCTGCTGGCATACATAGTTGAATTGGTGGGTTTCGCGCGCGGTGGGTTGGCGGGCACCGGAATGGTCTATGTCGTGGCGATTCCGGTGTTGACCATCATTTTGGTCGGCATACGCTCTGGCTTGCTTATGGCGGTGGTCAATGTGCTCACTTTTACGGCTTTTGCTGCTCTCGCCAATGCGGGATTGTTGGAAAACTGGTTGATCTACCTGGACAACCCTCTTGCCTGGGAAAGTTGGTTGCTGGAGGGGTTCGGGACCGGGATGGTGCTGACGTTGGTGCTCGTCCTGCTGGTGAGCTTTCATCGCTTCCAGACCAAGACCCTCGAGTCCGAGCGCCAGGCATCAATGGAACTGACCCGCACCTATGGTCTCTTGGATAGCTACAACCAGACCCTCGAGCAGGAGGTCGAACAGCGTACCGCCGAGCTGGAACGAGCCATGCACGAGGCTCAGGCTGCATCCCGCGCCAAGAGTACCTTTCTGGCTACGATGAGTCACGAGATCCGCACCCCCATGAACGGCGTCATTGGTATGACGTCGTTGTTGCTGGATACCGATCTCACCGCCGAGCAACGCGAGTTCGTGGAGACGATCCGCACCAGCGGCGACGCGCTTTTGACCATCATCAACGACATCCTCGGCTTTTCCAAGATCGAGGCCGGCCGGATGGAACTGGAAAATCAGCCCTTCGACCTGCGTACGTGCGTGGAGGAGACGCTCGACCTGGTGACGTCTAGGGCAGCGGAGAAAGGTCTCGAGCTTGCCTGGCTGGTGGATGAACAGGTTCCCAACAGTATCTTTGGCGACGTGACCCGCTTGCGCCAGATACTCGTCAATTTGCTCAATAACGCCATAAAGTTCACAGAAGAGGGCGAGATCGTAGTACAGGTAAGCGGCATGGAGTATGGAGAGGGGAGTGAGCTGATCCATTTCTCCGTCCGTGACACCGGCATCGGCATACCTCCCGACCGGGTGGATCGCCTGTTCCAACCATTCAGCCAGGTGGACGCTTCCACGACGCGCAAGTACGGCGGCACCGGGCTGGGGTTGGTGATCAGCAAACGCCTGGCCGAGTTGATGGGAGGCAGGATGTGGCTGGAGAGCGAGGCGGGCGCGGGCAGCACTTTTCATTTCACCATCCAGGCCCAAGCGGCGACTGCTCCATCGCGCGCCTACCTGCGAGAGGATCAACCCGATTTGCGCGGCAAACGGGTGCTGATAGTGGACGATAACGCGACCAACCGCCGCATCCTGACGCTCCAAACGCAGGCCTGGGGCATGCGGCCGGTGGAGACCGCTTCTCCTATCGAGGCGTTGGATTGGATCATCCGGGGAGACCCTTTCGACGTGGCGCTGTTGGATATGCAGATGCCGGATATGGACGGCCTGGCGCTGGCCGTCGAGATACGGAAGGAACGGGATGCCCAGACTTTGCCATTGGCGATGTTGACCTCCCTGGGGCGGCAAGAAGCCGACGCCAACGATGGCGAGTTTGCTGCTTTTCTGACCAAGCCCATCAAACCATCACTGCTGTACGGTGCCCTGATGGGTATCTTTGCCGATAGAACCCACCTGGAGGCTGGTCACAGAGAAATGTCCAGACCGCAGTTCGATCCAGAGATGGCGCGCAGACGACCATTGCGCATACTGCTGGCCGAAGACAACGCCGTGAACCAGAAACTGACCCTGCGACTGCTGGAGCGGCTGGGCTACCGGGCCGATCTGGCCGCCAATGGTCTGGAGGTGCTGGAGGCCCTGCGACGCCAGACCTACGACGTGATATTGATGGACGTGCAGATGCCGGAGCTGGATGGATTGGAGGCCACCCGCGCCATTCACCGTGAGATGACTCACGGTAGATACCCGCGCATCATCGCTATGACGGCCGGCGCGATGAAGGAAGATCGCGATGCCTGCCTGGCGGCCGGAATGGATGATTATATCAGCAAACCGATCCGGGTGAACGAACTGGTCGAGGCTCTGAAAAGGTGCCGCCCCATCACCTGAGCCGCAGACGACGTCACACTAGATCTCCTAGATTTGAGCAAGCGTATCTTTTCAATAAACCGGGGTTTGGTTGGTGAGAAACCAGGTTTTTCTGTAAGCGAAGGTGCTTTTGCTTCGCCCGAAGCGACAAAAACACGGTTTCTTTCCCCGAAATATCGAGATGATACGGGCAAGTTACAGGAGCAAGACTGATGGATGTTCGACAGGCTGTTTCTCGAGGGGAGACCATTTTGGTCGTGGATGATAATCGGGCCAACCTGCAATTATTATCCCGTCTATTGACCCGTCATGGCTACAGAGTTCAAACTGTGGGAAGTGGGGCACAGGCGCTAGAGGCTGTGCGGACCGTCCTCCCTGACTTGATCCTGCTCGACATCATGATGCCGGATATGAATGGTTACCAGGTCTGCGAGCGTCTGAAGACGGATGAGCGAACCCGCGATATTCCCATCCTCTTTATCAGCGCGCTGGATGCGACGGAGGACAAGGTCAACGCCTTTGCCGCTGGCGGCGTGGACTATATTCCCAAGCCATTTCAGGCGGCCGAGGTCATAGCCCGTGTGCGGGCGCATTTGGGCCTGCGGGCGCTGCAGAGGGACCTGCAACGGGAGATCGTCGAGCGCGACGAGTTGATCGCAGAGTTGGACGCCTTTGCCCACACCGTGGCCCACGATCTCAAATCTCCGCTGACCTCTATCATCGGCTACGCTCAGGTGTTGGAGCACTCGCACACGACTCTATCGGACGAGGAGCTGCGCCGCTACCTGGGGATGATCTCGCAGCGGGGGCGCGATATGGACAATATCATTGAAGAATTGCTCCTGCTGGCCGGCGTGCGCCAGATGGAGGAGGTGGAGATGAGCTCTCTCGATATGGCCGCCGTCGTAGCCAAAGCCCAACGCCGCTTGAGCGACATGATCGCGGAATGCCAGGCCGAGATCATCCTGCCCGACACCTGGCCTGTGGCGATCGGCTATGGCCCGTGGATCGAGGAGGTGTGGGTCAACTATATCAGTAACGCCATCAAATACGGGGGACGCCCTCCGCGCGTGCAGTTGGGCGCGACGGAGCAACCGGAGGATGGATCGGTCCGTTTTTGGGTGCGCGATAACGGGGCCGGCCTTTCGTCCGATGAGCAGGGGCGATTGTTTACTCCCTTCACGCGGCTCTCTCAAGCGAGGGCCAAAGGATACGGACTGGGACTCTCAATCGTGCGTCGCATCGTGGAGAAACTCGGCCGACAGGTGGGAGTTGAGGGAAACGAGGGAGAGGGAAGCACTTTTTTCTTCACACTGCCGGCCAGATAAGGGAATCGCCGGATACCCGTTTCGAGCTGTACTTGACAAATCTGTGTGGAACCAAAACAGGCTTGCGACTGCGCAGGCGCCCGGCACTTACCAAGCGCCGGGCACCTCGAAAATGTCCCTCTATGGGTTCTGTTCCAGCCAGCGATAGGCCAGGTAGCCCGAGAGTGCGCCAAAGATCAGGTTTTGCGCCGGCCACACACAACACCACACACCCATAGTGGTGATGGTCAGCGTCAGGCCGATGATCCAATCCAGCAACCAATAACCGAGCAGTAGCAAAATACCCATCGCTGGCCGGCCGGCATAGATCCAGCCAATTCCCAAAAAGCCAAAGAATCCACCGGCGACCTCGAGCAACAACGCTACGAAGGGGTCTCGTCCGCGCATTATGCCTGCACCTCCTGTTCCAATCGTTCTCCGATCAACCAATAGTAGAAATTGTTTCCCTGGTACACCTGGTAGGCTGCGTACAGTCCATAGCCGAGCCAGGCCAGCGGCGCGCCAACCAGCACCAACACCATCAACAGCGTCAGCAGTAGCGCAAACGGCATCAGCAAGAACCCAACCAGCGCCGCCGCGAGCCAGGAGCTGATGTTCCAGGCCACAGTCACCCACACGCCCAGCGCCGCCGTCGCGACGACGTAAATCAGCAGCCCTGCTAGCTGGTAGGTAAAAGCTTGCAACGCTTGGAAGGCGACAAAGCGGGATTTCTCCCGGTAGCCAAAGTACATCGCCAGGGGTACGGCCAACCCGACCGGCGCGCCAATGCCGCCGGCTGCCCCCAGTACCAGGGTCAGCAGGACGCTCGCGTGCGCCAGCGCTGCCGTCGTCCATTCATCCGCAGGGACTCGCACTGTCTCATCGCTGCTCTCTGCTATGTCGTCCTCTCTCATTTCTCGAACATCCTCTGATCCTTGCATCCTGCCTCCTGCCTCCTGCCTCCTTTTTCCTACCTCACAATACGTAGAGTGCGCCCTGGGGTTGCACCTGCACTCCACTATGCTATAATGTGCCGCGATGATAACCAAACGCCAACTCGGTTTCGCCGTCGTCGGGCTTGGCCTGCTCGTGGTCACTGCCACCGTCGGCGTGGACATCGTCGGTGCCGGTCAGTGGGGTGGATTTGGGCCATTGCAGCGCATAGGGATCAGCCTCAGCCTCGCGGCCCTGGTCGTGGGCTACATCCTGATCCGCCTGGGCGATCGGCCAGCCTAACCAATCACAATGTCTTTATCCCGCGTTTTCAAGTCTCTGGGTGCGACCCTGGCCCTGCTCGCCGTTTTGGTCTACCTCGGCTACATGATCGTGTACGTCGCCTACGCGGTGAATCTCTTCCAATGGCCCTTCGATTATGACCAGGGAGAGGGGTTCGAGTTGTACGACGCCATTCTGTACAGTCGCGGGGAATGGCCTTACCGGGATAACGGCGTTTATCCCTTTTATGCCTCCAACTACCCGCCGCTCTTCCACCTGCTCATCGTCCCGCTGCTGCCGATCTTGGGGCCGCTGCCTGTCGCCGGGAGGCTGATCTCTTGCGCTGCCACGTTCGTCACCGGCGGCGCTATCCTCGTCATCGTGCGGCGCAAGGTGGGCGGCTGGCTCATCCCCCTCGTCTCCGGGCTGGCTTACCTGGCCTCCAACTATGTCTACCAAATTGGCCCGCTGTGCCGCATGCACGTGACGATGGTGATGTTCGAGACCCTGGTCGTCGGGTTCATCGCCGAGTTCGAGCACCCCAGGCACGGCAAACGCAATCTCATACTGGGGCTACTGATGCTTCTCTGCGCCGGCTACACGAAGCAGATGGCCGTGTTCACTGTCGTGGCCGCGTTATCCTACGTCTTTTTGCGCGACGTCAAAAAGGCCATCCTCGCCGGCGTGACGCTCGCCGCCGTGGCTGGGGTGATCTTCTGGCTGCTGAACGTCGCGACCGCTGGTCAATGGTGGATCAATATCATCCGGGCTAACGTCAACGAGTTCGACTACCGCCAGACGATCTTCCTCTTCAAACAGTGGTTCCAACTGCACACCATCTTTATCCTGCTGGCGTTCGCATACCTGGCCTACGAGTTGTTCTGGGATCGGCTCTCGGCTTATTCGCTGTGGTTTCTCTTTTCGCTGGGGGCCGGTGCGTTGAGCGGCAAATGGGGCGCTGGGTTCGGCTACTTTACTACCGCCATCGCCGCTGCCTGTCTCACCTCCGGCCTGGCATTAGGCCGTCTGCAAAACGCATCACGCATTACGCATTACGCATCACGTTTTACCCATTACGCATTGCGCATTATCATTCCCCTGCTCTATCTGCTACAGGCCCCGCGCATGCTCCACCTGCCCACCTCCGGCCCGGTCTTTGGGCCGTTGGCCCGCGCGCTCGGCGTGGAGAACGATCTGGTGTACGGCACGAGCGACAATCTGGCCGAGAACCATTGCGCGGTGGTCCAGTACCACGACGTGATGGGCTACACACAACTGGGTCACCCACTCACCGCCGACGACTATGCGGCTGGTGAAGAGATACTCGACTATGTCCGCACCGCCGCCGGCCCTGTCCTCAGCGAAGAGGCGATGTTCAGTCTGTTGGCCGGCGAGCCGGTAGTGACCAATCCCACCCAACTCCTCAACCTCTACAACAACGACCTGCTCAATACCACCGAGATCGTCGAGCGCATCAACCGGCAAGAGTTTGGCCTGATCATCTTTCGCGCCCAGTTCTACCCCCACCCGGTGTTGGACGCCATCGGGCAGAACTATAAGCCGGTGGAGCACGTGTGTATGAACGGTTTCTATTACCACCTCCTGTGGCCCCACCGCCAATTGGATCACTTTTCCGAGTGAGGCAAGTGAGATGAATCGAACGATGCATGGTCAGGGAAACGCTCCCCCGGCGCGATTGGAGTGTCCGGGCTGCGGCAGTTCCTCATTCGCCGCTGGTCCAGACGATAGCTTGATCTGCAACTATTGCCGCGCGGCCTACGTTCTGCCTGGACGTATATGTAACGAATGTGGGGCGGTGCACGATCCCGGCGCTCGCTATTGCCCTTCCTGCGGCGCCGACCTGGTGCGCGAATGTCCTGCTTGCGGAGCCGATAACCTGCACTCTGCGCGCCGCTGCCAGGCCTGCGGGCAAGAACTGGAAATGCTGGAGGCGCTGTTCGCGCGCGTGACGGGAGAAACTTCCGACTGGCTGCAACAGCAGCGAGACGCCGCGTCGGCCATCAAGGCCCAGCAGGAAGCGGCCTCCCAAGCCCGCCTGGCCGAGATGTGGGCCGCCGAGGAGCGCCGCCGCGCGGAATTGGCGCGGGCGCAGGCCGAGCGCGACCGGCAGCAAGGGATCATTGTCGCCCTGACCGTCGCCGTCGTCGCGGTACTCGTCATCGCTGCCGTCATCGTCGTGGCGTTAACGACGACCAGCACTCCCGGCCCGCACTTTTACCCCCTCCGATGATGGCCCTGCTTCGTCGTCTGTGGCGCGCCGTCCCTTTGCGCCTGTTCTTCGTTTCCCTCGCCATCTATGCCCTCACCGCCGGGGCCTCGCTGAACCGCCACTCGCTGGCCCCCCACTTCGTCTACCTGGCCGAGTCCTTCCTCCACGGCCGTCTTGACCTGCTCCACGTCCCCGCCCCGCCCTACGACCTGACGCCATTCGAGGGGGGCTGGTACGTCTCGTTCCCGCCGCTGCCATCCCTGTTGATGCTGCCACTGGTCGCGCTGTGGGGCTTGGCCGTCTCCGACGTCGCCTTCAGTGTCGTGATGGGCGCTCTCAGCGTCTCGCTTTTCTACACCGTGCTGCTGCGGTTGGACGTCGGACGTTGGACATCGGACGTTGGAAATCGGACACCGGGCACCGAGATTTGGCTTTGCCTGCTGCTGGGTTTGGGGACGCCACTCTGGTACTGTGCGGCGTTGGGGTCGGTATGGTACACGGCCCACGTGGTCGCCGTCGCCTGTCTGTGCCTCTACGCGCTGGAAGCGCTGGGGAGAAACAGGCCCCTCTGGTCGGGGTTGTGGTTGGGACTGGGGTTCCTGGCCCGTCCACCTGTGCTGCTGGCCTTCCCCCTGGCCCTGGGCCTGGGCTTGCGAAACAGCGCGGTGTGGAAACAGTGCCTGCGGGAGAACGGTCGCTTCTTGCTCCTGCTTGCACTGGGGGCGGCGCCCGCATTGCTGGGACAGGCGGCCTACAACTGGATCCGCTTTGACAACCCTCTCGAGTTCGGCTACCGCTGGATGAACAGCCCCGGCCCCCTGCTGGAACGGCAGGCGGCCTGGGGTCAATTCAGCCTTCACTTTTTGCCGGAGAATCTGTACACGCTGCTGATTCGGCCTCCGCTAGTCTCACTCTCGCCTCTCCACGTCGAGCCTGATCCGTGGGGGATGGGTTTGTTGTTCTCCTGTCCGGCGCTATTGCTGGCGCTGGAAACCGGGTTTTTGTCGCTTCGGGCGAAGCAGAAGCACCTTCTGGTTTCTGTCAGGATACGGCCGGCGCTGTGGCTCTCCGTTCTGCTCGTGCAACTGCCCTCGCTGCTCTACTTTAACACCGGCTCTTACCAATTCGGCTGTCGCTTTGCGCTGGATTGGCTGCCGTTGGGAGTGCTGCTGGTCGCGCTGGGGACGGGCCGCCGGCTGCGCTGGTGGGGCAAAACGCTCATCGTCGCCAGCGCGATGATGCACCTCTGGGGCGTGCTGTGGATGTATCCCAATTTTAACGGTCAACCCTGGCGCATCCAGTACGTCGAAATGCTGAGACACTTGTTACCTTGACCCAACGGTTGACGCCGCCCGACGGTGAGCTTATAATGAGAGTGTATACGATATTCCGGGGTTTAGGTCGGGTTCCATAACTGCCGGACATAGTGCTGGGGGGAGTATATGCGCGTCATCGCGGGCAAGGCCAAGGGGCGGCGACTGAAATCGGTGCCGGGAGCAGGAACGCGCCCCATCACCGACCGGGCCAAAGAGTCTCTGTTCAACATCATTGGCAACGACATCGTCGGGTTCCGCTTCCTGGACTTGTTTGCTGGCACCGGGCAGGTCGGGATCGAGGCATTGAGCCGGGGGGCGGCGGCGACGGTCTTTGTGGAGCGGGAGAGCGTCGCCATACGCATCATCCGCGAGAACTTGGCGCACACGGGGCTGGAAGCCGGTGCGCGGGTGGTGCGGGCCGATGTGTTCGATTTGCTCGTCTCACCGGCCGGGCTGGAGGAAGCGTTTGAATACGTCTACATCGCGCCGCCCCAGTACCGGGGGTGGTGGAAAAAGACCCTCCGCTTGCTGGATAGCAACCCGGGCTGGTTGACCGACGACGGCTGGGCCATCGCCCAGATTCATCCTAGAGAATACGAGGATTTGGCGCTGGAACGCCTGTCGCTCTTCGACCGGCGCACCTATGGGAGTGTGATGTTCTGTTTCTACGCCGTGGACCAGACTCTTTGACTATGGACAGTGAACGGGCAGGAGCACAAAGCCATCGGCCCATTCCTCCGCCGGCAATCGTTCCCCCGTCGCCGGTTGCCATATCCCCAGCCGGACGGTGTACTCGCCAGGTGGTACGGGGTCAAAGTAGCGTACGTCCTGCATCGCTTCGCCGGGTTCCCAGAACCAGAAAGGATGCGTTCCCAACAAGGGATACCCGTCGGCTTGTGTCACCGCCGCGCCGTTTTGATCTAGCAGGTGGGCAAAGACGGTCACGTCGCTCTCTATGGGTGATTCGACTCGCCAATCCGCCGTTATCCGCGCCTGACCTTCTGCGCTGCAGGCGCACTCTGCCCGTAGCAAAGTTACCCGTTCGCCAAAGTGGGCCAGCGGTTCGCCGGGGGGCGCCGCGCTCGCGGAACCGGCTTGGGCCAGGTGGATGCGCTCCGGCTCGTACCGCGTCAGGTAGACGGCGCCAGATCGCCGGATGGCGGCTGCTATCTCCTTCCATCCGACCTCACGGCCAAAGAGCCGGTAGGTGTAGCCGGACGGATCGTCTGTCGCGGCGACGCCCAGGGAGACCGCCTCGGCCAGGCCAGAGCCGCCGGTGTTGACGGCGACAATTTCTGTGGCAGTGACGCGCATCGGCAGGGGGGTGACGCCCTCGAACCCCAGGGGATACATGCGGCTGTGTGGCGTGATCCGCATCGGCAGGTTGACCAGTAGGACTGGGGCGACGCCTGACGGGGCGCTTGGGGGATTGGGGGTTGGGGATTGGGCCGCCTCGGCCGCATCCCAGATGCTTTCGCCCGCCATCTGGTAGAGGTGCACTCCATTGCGGACAAAGGTCGCTGCCGGCAACAGAGCCATTACTGTCAGCCCGACTATCGCCGCGCGCCATAGCATGGCTTGGGGGCGGCTCAGCCAATCTCCCACGGCCGCCGTCCACATCAGCGCCCCTCCAGCCGCCGTCATGTAGAGGAAGCGGGGAGCCAGCGCGAACCAATCTGCCTCCATTGAGAACGCCGGAGGCAGGGCAAAGAGCGCGAACCAGATCACGCCCAATCCGAACGCGGTTCGATCCCGCTTTAGCCCGCTCCGCGCCAGCAGCGCCAGGGTCGGCAGGGCGACGAGCCACAGGCATAGCTCGGCATCGAGTCCCACCCACGTCGCCAGCTGTTGCGCCAGCGGCGCTACGGGGTAGATCAACCCCTGCACCAGGTAGGCCGCGTTCCAGTGGAGGTCGGAGGGATTGAGGCCGAACCCGGTGACCTCGGCTCCACGCATCGCGCGCCAGAGGGCAAGTGTAGCCAGGAACAGACCGGCGAAGGCCAGCGGCCACCACGAGTAGCGGCGTGACCAGCGGCGCTGCAGCCAACCCAGTCCCTCGGTCAGTATGACCAGCGGCCCCACCAGCAACCCGGCCTCGTAGGTCAAAGGAGCCAGCCCGGCGAGCAAGAGGGCCAACCCGATCCACCGCCGGCTGCGTCCCTGGCGGCCCCGCTCGTAGGCCAGCACCGCGCCGGCCGCCATGGCGCTGACCAGTGGATTGTACACCGCGCCCGGCCAGGCGACGGCCTGGCGAGAGAAGGGAAAGAGGGCAAACAACGTCGTAGCCAGGCAAGCGTAGAGGGAACGGTGCGGGTGGGGTGGGGCGGGTGCCTCGAGATCGGATGATCCAGCCCCAGCTCTTCCAGGCCGGGGCGGTACGCTGTGAGGCGCTGATACCCAGGCCGCGGCCAACAGGCCGGCGAGCCAGGAGGCGGCAAAGTGGGCGAGCAGGTTGAGCAGGTGCAGTCCTGAAGGGTGCAGGCCGCCGGCGAGCGCGCCCCACCAGCGCCACAGGCTGTACCACAGAGGCCGGTAATAGCCGTAGGGGCTGGGGCCGGACCATAACTCGCGCCACGAGAGCGATTCTAACCAGGGGATCTGGACCAGATCGTCGGAGAATAGCGGGAGCGCAAGTGTGTCCCCGTACAACAGCCCGGTGAGCGCCAGCGCGATCAGGGCCGAGGCGATGGCGGGGGAGCGCGCGTGCTCAACCCATCCCGGTCTCGTGTTTTCTGCCATTCACCTGGTCGCCGGGTTGCCCAGACCTTTCAGCACTCGCTCCGGCGTCAACGGCAGTTCGTCGAACCATATCCCGGTGGCGTCGTGGATGGCGGCGACCAGCGCCGGGGCCAGTGGGACGAAGGGCATTTCGGCCATGCCTCGCGCTCCCCACGGGCCGCGCGGGTCAGGTTGCTCTACAATGACGGATTCGACCTGTTTGGGCGTGTCGGCGATGGTGGGGATCAGGTAGGTGCTGAGGTTGGGCGTCATCACGCGACCTTGCTCGACGATAAAGTTCTCGCACGTGGCCCACCCCACCGCTTGCACTATGGCGCCCTCGATTTGCCCGACGACGTTTTGCGGGTTGATGGCCTGGCCCACGTCGTCGGCGCAGACGACGCGCACTATGTTCAGCTCGCCGGTCTCGGGGTCTACTTCCGCCTCGACCGCCTGGGCGACGTAGCCGTAGGCAAAGTTGGGAACGCCGTATCCGGTTTCCGGGTCTAAAGGGGTGGTTGGGGGGGCCAGGTAAGTGTGCTCGGCGACGGCTGGTCGCTCTTTGTTCTCCCACCTCTCCAGGGCGGCGGCGGCTGCTCCCTCGATGGCGTTGCCGGCCATAAAAGTCATCCGCGAGGCGGAGACAGAGCCAGAACTGCCGGGGCTGGTGGCGGTGTCTGAGGCGACCAGTTTCACGCGCTCCGGCGGCAGGTTCAGCGCCTGGGCTGCCATTTGATTGATGGCGGTGTGGGCGCCTTGTCCCACTTCGGCGCTGCCGATGTAGACTATGGCTCTCTCGATCTCTGTCTGTCCTCGTAATTCTATTTTTGCCCAACAGTTCTCCTGATAGCTGAAGGAGAAGCCAATGTTCTTGAGGGCGACGGCAATGCCGATGCCTCGACCGGGGGGCCTTTCGGGTTTTCTGAAACCAGAGGTGCCTTGCGGTTGCCAACCGGCGGCGCGGGCGCATTTCTCTGTGACTTTTACCAGGCTCATGCCCCCGGGCAAGGGGGTACCCATGGCGGTCAGGCTGGTTTCTCGCAGTAGGTTCTTGACCCGTAGTTCCACCGGGTCCATCGCCAGCGCCTCGGCCAACTTGTTCATCTGCATCTCGGCGGCAAAGATGGCCTGAGGCGCGCCAAAGCCCCGAAAGGCTCCGCTGGGCGGGTTGTTGGTGTAAACTCCGTCCGCGTCCACTTTGACGTTGGGAATTTCGTAGGGGCCGGTACATGTCACAGTGGCGTTGCCGAGGACTTTGTTGGTGGTATAGCAATAGGCTCCCCCGTCGGCCACTATGCGCGCCTCGGCCGCTACCAGTTTCCCCTCGTGGGTCGCGCCCAACTTGCAGTGGAGCCACATAGGGTGACGCTTGCAGTGGCCCAGGATGGATTCCTGCCGGCTCCAGGCGATCTTGACCGGGCGTTGGAGTTTCCACGCCGCCAGCGCCAGCACGATTTGCACCGACATGTCCTCTCGGCCTCCAAAGGCCCCTCCGATGGCCGGGTAGATCACGCGCACCTGTTCTGGCTGTAGGCCCAGCGCGTGGGCGATCTCCTGTTGATCCTCCCACGTCCATTGCCCCGCCGTCACGACCGTAACCCGTCCCTCTTCGTCTACGTAGGCCAGGCCCGCCTCTGGCTGGAGGTAGGCGTGCTCTTGCGCCGGTGTGTGGTATTCTCCCTCGACGATCACGTCCGCAGCGGCCCAGCCGGCCGCCATGTCTCCCTTGCGGATCTGGTGGTGGCAGATGCGGTTGCCTGCCATATCGTTGAGTTCGGGGTGAAACTCGCTGGGTGCGCGGTGAGGGTGTAGTTGCGGCGCATCTGGCTTCAATGCCTCGAAGGGGTCAAAGAGCGCGGGCAGCTCCTCGTACTCGACGTGGATCAGGCGGCGGGCCTGGTCGGCGGCTCGCTCGTTTTCGGCCACGACCAGCGCCACCTGGTCGCCGATAAAGCGCACCACGTCGCTACCGGGTTTGGAGGAGCCGGGACCGCAGAGAACGGGCTGGTCGGGTGTTTGCAGGCCGTACTCGTTGACCGGCACGTCCGGGGCGGTAAAGATGGCGACGACCCCCGGCGCGGTTTCGGCCTTTGTGATATCAATCTGTAAGACGCGAGCGTGAGGTCGTCCGGCAAAGAGGATTTTGGCGTGGAGTGCTTCCGGCATAGCCAAGTCCGCCGGGTATTTCGCCTCTCCGGTGACTTTGGCGCGAGCGTCCACACGGGTGATGGATTCACCAACTGTTTTCGAGGACATGTTCGTATTCCTTTTGCTGATTTTGTCGTTGGGTGCCGTTGAGGAAAGTATACCTCTGACAGTCGAATGGCGCAAGCCCGGATTGTTCGTTAGCGGCCTGTCGTGCTTGTTAACCAAATCGTAACTACATCGCAACTCCTGTCAGTTCCCTTTATGGTATGCTGTTGTTGGTGTTCTGGGGGAGAGCATACATCTTGTTCTCCCGGCTTTACTCGTGTACAATGAGTATGGTCGAATAGAGCCTGACGAGGCTGGATTGGAGATGGAAATCGCGATGAGTGAAGCCACGGCTGCAACGGTTGGGAGCACGACCTCGACTCTTTTAGAGAGTATGCGCGCGGTGCAAAGTGCGCTGGAACGCCCTTCTGGGATTCCTACCGAGCAACTGGTCGCCCGGCTCCAGGAGTGGCAGCAATTGGTGGCAGAACTGGCCGGAGGGTCAGCAGAGGGGGCGGAGGTGGCTACCCTCTATGAGATCATCACGGTTTTGAACTCGTCGCTTGACCTGACAGAGACTTTGAGTTTGGTGATGGATTCGCTCATCCACCTCACGGGCGCTGAGCGGGGTTGCCTGATGTTGTTGGATGAGAATGACAACCTGGAAATACGAGCGGCTCAGAGTTTCGACCGGGAGAGCGTTGACGCTTCCGACCTGGAGGTTAGCCAGACGGTAGTGCGCGAGGCGGTGGATGGGGGGCAGCCTGTGTTGACCACCAACGCGCAGCGTGACCCCCGCTTTTCAGGTCAAGAGAGCGTCATCGGCTATAATCTCCGTTCCATTGTCTGCGTGCCACTGCGCGTCCGGGATTGGGTGATCGGCGCTCTATATCTGGACAACCGGATTCGAGAGGACGTTTTCTCCAAGTCAGATTTGCCTTTGCTGACGGCGTTTGCCAGCCAGGCTGCCATCGCTATCGAAAACGCCCGTCTGTACACGATGACCGACCAGGCGCTGGCCGCTCGAGTGGAAGAGCTTACGACTTTGCAGCACATTGACCAGGAACTGAACGCCAGCCTGGACCTGGGACGGGTATTAGACCTGGCGCTTTCCTGGGCCTTGCAGGCTACGCGGGCGGACGCGGGAACTTTGTGCATCCTGGATGACGAGGGTAAGGTAAGCGTGGTCTCCCGGTCAGACAACAGCGAGCTGGCCGAACCGGAACCTGACATGTTGCAGCGGGTAATGGGCAGCCGGGAACCGATTTTGGTCGGGCCTGCGCGGATGCTGGTTCCCATTCAATGCGAGGATAGGACGGTGGGGCTGTTGGATCTGCGCAGGGATAATGATGCTTCGTTCCATTCAGATCGTGTGCAGTTTGCCGGCCAGTTGGCGGGCCACGCTGCTATGGCTATCGAGAATGCGCGATTGTACGAGCAAGTCCAGCAGGCCAACCAGGCCAAGACAGAGTTCGTCTCCCTCGTCGCTCACGAGCTGCGCACGCCGATGACATCCATCCGGGGCTATGCCGAGATGTTGCTCAAGGGGATGTTCGGCGAACTGACCCCTCAACAAAGGCAATTTATCCAGATCATCGGCAGTAACGTGCGGCGCATGCAAATCCAGGTCTCCGACTTGCAAGATGTCTCTCGCATTGAGACTGGGAACCTGAAACTAGAGATACGGCCGACGAATCTGCAAGACGCGCTGGCAGAGGCCCTGCAATCTACTCAGGGGCAGGTCGAGGCCCGGTCGCAGGAGTTGACGGTAAAAGTGCCGGAAGGTCTGTCGCTGGTACAAGCCGATCCCGCGCGGCTGACGCAAATACTGATCAATCTGCTCAGCAACGCTTACAAATACACCCCCGAGGGGGGCAGCATCGAGGTGAGCGCGCGGCAGCAGGATGGGTACGTGAGTTGTGCCGTCTCTGATACTGGCATTGGCATGGCGCCAAAAGATCTAGCCAAGCTATTCACCAAATTCTTCCGCTCAGAGGACCCGGCCGTGCGGGATATGCCGGGCACGGGACTGGGACTGTGCATCACCAAGAGCCTGGTGGAGCTCCAGGGCGGCGAGATGGAGGTGGAGAGCCGGCTTGGGGAGGGGACGACCTTCACGTTCACGATGCCGGTGGCCGACGTGTAGCGGTGTCGAGATGGTGTTGAGATGGATGGGCTGCGGACGGTGATTCGCGCCCTTTTTTGTTGGCTGCTAAGCCCAATACGGTTCAGTTAACAGAGAAGAAACCAGGTTTTTCGGAAAAAACCTGGTTTATGGCGGCCTCAACTAGACCGTATTACTGCTAGGCCTACATTTCGCACTCTCTCGTGCGGGCGGGGTTCGTAGTCGGCCACGGACGGATACCGTGTATCCGCGCGCAGCGGAGTGGCGTCCGACGGCACTTCACTTTGTTCCGTGCCTTGCTACGAACATTTGTGCGAAAAACAGGCCAAGTACAGCTTTCCGTAAATTCGTACCGAGTTTTTCACACTCACACCGGCCTAAAGAGCCGGTGTGAGGGCACTTTTCGGCCAATTTGTGGGCCTAGCGCCGCCTCTTCTATGGCTGAGAATCAGCCCGCGGTGCGGGCCGGCGCAAA
>Ga0180431_10002780_pt1 | contig 23072 bp, 14 predicted proteins | sample SS_ome_11_FD_132459 | JGI IMG/M metagenome (GOLD analysis project Ga0180431, IMG submission 132459) | Hypersaline lake sediment archaeal communities from the Salton Sea, California, USA - SS_1_MS_1 metaG | ecosystem: Environmental > Aquatic > Non-marine Saline and Alkaline > Hypersaline >...
AGTTTATTGTGGGCAGATTTACCCTTCCAAGAAATGAAACTTTTATATCGTTTGATTTTTAGAACACGATCTAATTACTCAAATAATCCACATGCCCAATTAAGAGATGTGGTTGATTATAGGTCGGTTTCTAATTTACCGGCAGAAACCTATATTCCTACGTCGCATACAACCTTGTCCGGTAGAGATGTTTCTTCTCAGCATCCTGCGACAGCTATAGAAACTAGTTATGCATCTTTTAGTGGGGTTTTATCTTCTAGTGATACAGATGTACAAATAGCGTTAGAAACACTAGACCAATCTATGGGGGCTAGTGGTATTTCTGGTTTTTCTGGTGTAAGTGGGTATAGTGGTGTTTCTGGTAGATCTGGTTACAGTGGAGTGTCTGGTTTTTCCGGATATAGTGGTCCGTCAGGAATAAGTGGATATTCTGGACAATCTGGAAAAAGTGGTTATTCTGGCGTTTCTGGTTTTTCGGGGGTATCAGGATATTCTGGTTATAGCGGTGTTTCTGGTTTTAGCGGGACAAGTGGATTTAGTGGCACGTCGGGTTTTAGTGGCGCAAGTGGAATTTCTGGGTACAGTGGTCAATCTGGGAAATCTGGGTACAGTGGGGTAAGTGGCTGGTCCGGCGTATCAGGTTATAGTGGGGTTAGTGGTTTCTCTGGTGCTAGTGGGATTAGTGGATTTAGTGGTGCTGGTGGAAGTGCTTCTGGCGCTGTTCTTGAAACAGATTTTGATGCCACAACGTTTTTATATGCTACTAATGATGATACTCCAGAGCCTAAAACGCCAACAGAAGTAATGGCAATTTTAAGTGGGCAAGCTACGGCAGCATTTTCTTTTAATACCCAAAACCTTACTGATCTTAATTGTTTGTACGCTGTTTCAACTAATGCTAGCACAAGTGGGGTATTATTTAAAGATGGCGATAGATTTCTTCACGATTTTCATCATCCGACTGGTGATACACAAATCCCACAAGGGTTCAATGTGTGTCTTGGGTTAGATGCTGGTAATTTTACGATGGGAAGCACTGCAACAAGTACTGTTCATGGGAGTCATAATATCATTGTTGGATATCGTGCCATGTACAATGATACTACTGGATATCAAAATGTGGCACTTGGATCGTATTCCTTATTCACAAATACTACGGGAAGCAACTCGGTAGCTCTTGGTTATCGTACTCTTTATGCAAATTCTACTGGATTTGGGAATATTGCAATTGGATATAGGGCACTAGAAGACAACACAACGGCATCCTATAATATTGCTGTTGGGTACAATGCCTTGTATAGAAACACAACTGGTACATTTAATATAGCATTTTGTTTTCGTTCTATGTATAGCAATTTAACTGGTAATTATAATACTGCTCTTGGGCACCAAACACTGTATAAGAATACTACTGGCCTTGGGAATTTGGCCCTTAGCGTAAATGCTCTTTATGGTAATCTAGACGGAGATTATAATGTTGCTGTTGGGTATGAATCATTATATACAAACGCTAGTGGTAGTTATAATGTAGCATTTGGGTACAGGTCGTTATATTTAAATGAAACTGGCGATGAAAATATTTCAATTGGGTATAAGGCTGGTTACAATCTTATAACCGGTAGTTCAAACGTCTTTATTGGGTATAAGGCTGGATGTAATGAAACGGGCAGTAATTTTTTGTATATTAGCAATAGCGACACTTCTAATCCGTTAATTTGGGGAGACTTCGCAAATAAACTACTGGTCTTTAATGCAAATGTAACAATTGGAATTGGTGCTGCTGATACTGATTATACCCTTACATTTAATGGCGAAACTAATGATGGTGTAATTACTTGGATGGAAGACGAAAATTATTTTCGTCTGACTGGTGGTTTGGATTTGGCTACCAATAGCGGTCCATTTTATCCAAGGCGCGTAGCACAAGCCAATATGCCTTCTCCTGCAACTGGGGAATTGTTGATTTGGCGTGATACAGATGATGGGAAAGTTAGATTTGTGTATGAAGATGTAGATAGTGGTACGGTTTCAGTGGAAATGGCATAATGGGACACGAAAAATTACATGCTTCTGAACACACAGATGGTACAGAATTAGTGAGATAAAATGTTACAAATACTTACAAACGCAGTTCAGGCTTCTGGCCATGAAGTTATAGCTAATGTTCTACACACCGAAACATTAGAGTGGTATGATTACATAAACGGAGATTTCAAACACAGCGATTTGATCTCCGGAACAGATGCCAATATCTCTATGTCTGGACAGTACCCTCCTAACGGCTATCATTACGAGCACGTTCTTCATAGCACCCCATCAGGGGTTTGGAGAAATGGTCAGTATCTGCTTGAAGTATTTGATTATAGTGCTGGTAGTGGTCTTGTTTCGAGCGAAACCGTTTGTATGTTTGAAGGCGAAGAGGTTGGTGATTGTGATACCTATGCATTGCTCGAATATCATGAAGCCATGCAAGCCGCTTTCCGCGCTTCGTTTGGATTTGGTAGTGGGGCCAACGTTGTCTCGATTTATCTCAAGGAAAATGATCCCAACGGCGCTCCTATTTACGGCGAACAAGTTCGCATTTACGATATTGACTTGAATCAAATCTATGCTTTTGGTTCTACAAACCCAAGCGGATTGGTAGTTTTTGCTCTGGATGATTCGGCTTATAAAGTCTTGGTCACATCCATAACACATCATAGCTATTCTGGAATACCTTATGATTTGAACGTGCAAGGCACTACAACAGCAGAATACTATGGATTACCATTTTTACCTACACAACCAACCGCTCCAAACACATGTTATATTTACGATTGGGTGTATAATATTAGGGGAGAACCTTTGGCTGGGGTCGAGGTTAATGCTGTTTTAGCGGCAGAAAATACAGTTTTTTCGAGTGGTGGAGCAATTGTTCCGAGAGAGGTTGTTACCCATACAGATGCGAGTGGGTATTTCCAACTTGAGGTTATACGGAGTTCGCAAATGTCAATTTCTACTAACTATCACTTTTATATAAAGAGAGCCAAGTATTCTAAGTTGATTACTGCTCCGGATCAATCAGCAGTTCGTTTGTATGATTTATAGAGATTTAAAGGGAGATAGCTATGTCAGGAAATACGTCTTGGTCTAATCACGCTTTAGAGATTACTAAATACGAAACACATGACCCATCTGGGATTGTTTATTCTCCAAGCGAGTATGAGTGGAGAATGTACCAAGCTGCTGCTGAAGTTGTTACTGATTTGCGAAATTATACAGTTTCCTATATTGTTGATAATATAGCTCTAACCATAAGCCCTGATCCAGAAACATCAATTAATGACGAAAGAGACATGGCATTTATCGTCATGGTTGGTTTGAAAGCCGCTTGTACAATTGCTAAAAAAGATTGGGCGGATTCGTTAGGTCAGGCGATCAAGATCCGTGATGGAGATTCGTCTATTGACACATCGGTTCGTTCTGGTGCTCGCAAAGATGCGATGGATTCAAAACACAGCGTTTGTTCCAGATATGAGGCTTTGTTAGAACACATAAATTTACTTGCAAACATTGGCCAACATGGTCAATTTGTTGTGGGTCAAGCTTGGGAGGGCCAACAAGGTCGTTGGACCTATCTTGGTGGTTATACGACCTATATGACAAGAGCAAGAACTGACGGGGGGTCTTGGGGGAGATAAGTAAAGTGGGTAAATTATTTGATATAACTCCTGAAATTATTCAAACATACCAAGACGGTATTGATGATATTATTGACCAGTTGGGCCGTATTATTTCTGTTTCGATGAAACCAAAACTGGTTGATTGTCCGAATTGCGGATGGGACTCGTTCAGAAAAAGATCCAACAATAGATACCAAGCTGGTGGACCTAAACCATTTACAGATGGTCAACAATGTCCTTATTGTTATGGTAAGGGAAAACTTAACAATGTTAGAAATGTAGAATTTAAGGCTACTGTTGCTTGGAATCCAAAGGATTTTGAACCATTTACTCAAGGTTCTGTTGAAACCCCGCGAACCATTGTCAAGACCAAAACGTATATTTGGTTCAGGGACCACATTGAAAAGTGTGAACACGCTATAATAGAAGATATTGTATGTAAATTGATTAAAAAACCTATACCAAGAGGGCTACAGGAATCTCGTTATGTTGTTGCTTATTGGGAGGTAATTAATAAGTAATGCCTGTTGGTAAATACCACATGAAAGTTCAGCGAGTGCAGGTCGAAAGGGCATTAGCTTCCGTTGTCGGGCAAGGTACGTCAAAAATTCATGATAAATGTATGGGAGAAGTGCGCGAGGCCCTCAAGAATAAGCTAGGTCCTGCTGCCATAGAAATGCTCAAAAAGAGAGCGGCTGCTACTATTCGCTTTTTGGAAGATCAAAGCACATGGGGGCAGTTTGGAACAATGAGGTCGTTAAGTGGCCCAAACTTCTTGAGCAATTTTTATTGGGCTTTTCTTTACGATAATCCGCAAAATCTTTCGCTTCGAAAGAAGCCTGGCAGAGCAATATCTAAAGCGAAAAAAGGATTCAAAGCACATGTTTACGAATTGAAGTATCTTAGCAAAAAAATTCTGCGCGATGAAACCACAATAGATGAAATAGAAAAACTTCACTCAATTAACAGGTTAAAATTGTCTTGGTATTACGATTGGTTCAAGCGAGTAAGGCCAGTCCAACCCAAACTTATAAATAGATACGTATATGTTGATAGAGACATTCCGGGAATAGTTGAGGATGTCAGATCGAGATCAAGAACTGGTCAGGGTATAATGGTCATAGCAACACGTTTTAGACGATCAAAAGAAAAAATGAGGGGTAAAACGCGCACTCGTAAAAGGTCAACTATCCCATCAGATGTTCAAAAGCAATTATCAGAAGGTGGTTGGAGACTAAGAATTACAACTGCTCAAAGAAATGTTGTCGAAAATATGCTTAAGAGTAGGCAGTTTGCACAGAAGGTTAGGGGTATTATAATGAGGGCTTATAGGAAAGCCTGGAATCGGAGAGTTTAATGGCTAACTTTAATGGCCCAACAAATTACTATGATTTTCGTTTGGCAAACAACGCTAAATATTCGATTAAGTTTTGGCTTGATGCCGCGTTCTTGAACTTGGGCGCATATGAGAATGTTTATCGCGGAGAAGCTGATTTTGGAGGTCAAGACGAATCCCTATTAACTGTTTCTACTGATGATGGTAGTTATGATGCTGGCCAAGTTTGGCAGGGCAAATTCCCCAATTGGGTTTATGAGAGTGGTGTTGGCCCACCGACAGGTGTAACTTCTCCAATCAGCGTGTCGGGAATTTACGTAGATGGCGCGTACTATCCGAGTAGCGTTTCTGGTCAATATGCTCACCACATAGACTATATAAATGGCAGGATCATTTTTGATTCGGCAATTTCATCTGGCGTCACACTGCAAGTGGAACATTCATACAAGTTAGTCTACATTGGTCTATCTAGCGAAAAAAATGCTAAAAATTTGATCCAATCTGCTTTCCAAAATCCCAGTGCTTCTGGTTGGCCAGATTATCCTACACTTCGTGAAATCTATATGCCAGCGATTTTTGTTGAAACCCCTACGGCGAGTTCTAGGGGGGCACAGCTTGGTGGAGGTCACATATTTACCCAAAATCTTTATTTTCATGTTTTCACAGATGACGATTATGATCTCTCAAATTTGACATCATTACTTAGCTATTTGCAGGATTCAAGCATTGAGGGAGTAGATTGGAATTCTGCCCCATTTCCACTAAACGAGTATGGTGACAGATCTTCTAACTATTTACCATACGACACTTTAGCACAAAATTATCAATGGCGACTTATACGTTTTATGGAAGCTTTTGTGGCAAGACCTCTCATAGAAGATAGTTTTATGTGGACAACAGTGACTATAGATGCGGAAATCTGGATGTTGGACATCTAGAATTGTGTATAAACTAATGGTAAGTACAGGGTTAACGCACAGAGAGAGAAACTAATAGATAGGGAAGGTATTATCCTTGTCAAGGGGGTGAGAACGGCATGAATAACAGAATTTTTTGGGCTATTGAAGAGATCGCAATACGCGAAACTGGTCAAATAGACCCTCCAACAACTGTGTTTGGAAGTGGAGATATTATCTTTGGTGCTCAAAGTGTGGCTTTAACAACTACTTTTAACTTGGAGCAAATCTTTCAACTAGGTCAGCTTGAAATTTACGAAAATATTGAAAATCTTCCGGACGTGGAATTAACAGTTGAAAAAGTTCTTGATGGGTATGGATTAATTTATCACAAAGCAACTCCAACGGCAACTGATGCCACTTTGATTGGTAGGGCGTCTACCAATAGATGCGACACTGCAATGTCCATTTTTGATGAAGGTCAATCATTTGCATCTGGAACACCTATTTCGGAAGTGTTCTGTTCTGGAATGTATATCAACACATTAACATATACGCTACCTGTTGATGGTAACTGCACTGAGAGTGTGTCGTTTGTGGGAAATGATAAGTGGTGGAGTACTGCTAATTGGTCACTTACTGGACATATGGGTGTGGGTAGTGGAACACCCGTTGAGCCTTTGTCAAGCGCTGGCGGCGTTCAAAGACGCGAAAACGTCAAAATGTCTGCATGTAGATGGCCTACTGAAATTCCTGGCATTTCTGCATCTGGAACGAACAACAATTTTGAGGACGAAGGCGTAGACGCTGCAAGAATTCAGAACGTTACAGTAAGTGTTGACTTGGGTAGAACGGACTTGTATGAGCTTGGTTTGAGAAAGCCTTACTATAAGTATCCGGACTGGCCTGTGGAAGTTACTACAGCAATTGAAATTATCGGAACGAAGGGTGACTTTGTCGATGCTCTATCATCTGCGGCAGCAAATTTAACTGATCAATATATCTATGTTGAGACAGACGATGGTCTAACGATAGATACGGGAACTAAAAATAAATTAGCGTCCGTAGACTTTGGTGGTGCTGATGCAGGTGGTGGGAATGCTACAATAACATATAACTATTCTAACTGGAATATTCTTGAAGTGAAACACCCATACGATCCTGCTGGATTATAACATATATCTGACTATTTGGGGGTAGGCTGATGGGCTTTGGCCTGTCAGCTTACCCTACAATTGACTTAGGACACGGATATGGGGGCTGTGGATGACGTACGAGGAAAGATTAGCCTTAATCAGAAGAATTGCAAGGGGTCAATTCTATTTCAGCATCGTACATAAGGAACACTCTGTTTTCTTACTCGCCAAAGACCCTAATCCAGAACTTTTATCACGAGCAGATCTTGTTTGGCAATCTGAGTACGCGAAGGCTGTTGATGCTAAACTTATGACAAATGAGGAATTTCTTGAGAGTTGTGAGGCCAGAGGGGTCTGGACCAAAAAGAATGATGGAGAAATAGAGACGGCACAAAAGGAGATTAGTAATCTCCAAGAGCGTAGAAAAAGCTTTCAATACAGAAAGAGGGTTCAGGCCGAAATTGACGGCATGATTGTAGAACAGAAAAAAAAGATAATGGAATTGGTGGATTTCAAGGAGAGTTTGCTGATCAATACAGCCGAAGGTGTTGCTAACACTAAAAAAGACGAGTTTGTTTTGGCTAATAGTGTTTTTGTTCCTAGTGGTAAGAAGTTTTTTGGCGACAATCCTCTTAACTCAATAGATGTTGATCTTGTTATCGAAGTGAAAAACAAACTTATGGATAATTTATTGACAGTAAAACAAATTAGAAAAATTGCGCGAACAAATCCCTGGCGAGTTATGTGGATGTCGGCAGAACAATGCGGAAGTCTTTTTGGTAGTTCTGCTGTCGAAATGACTGCAAACCAATTAGACCTTTGTTATTGGAGTAAGGTTTACGATATGGCATTCAATGCATTGGAATCACCATCTGACGAGGTGCTTGAAGATGATAATGCTTTTGATGCTTGGATGACAAACTATATAAATGAATCGAAGAAACAGTCATCCACTGATTCACCTATTAAATCAGATGGTAAGAATATAACAATTCAAGAAGTGTTTGAGTTTGCGGATCGCGAAGGCGCTGAGGAAGTTTATGATAAGAATAGCGATGTCACAAAAGAGTTTGTTACACGTCAGGCCAGAGTGATCAAAGAACGTGGTGGGAAGGCAAGAGACATAGAAGTTTTAGCTAATTTACCTCAGAAGAAGGGGAAAGGACAAGATGAAGGCTAGCGTTAGTTTTCAGGGTGAAAAGGAAAAGGGGAAAAGGGGCAACGAGGGTGGTAAGTCGTCTGTACTATGTTCTATTTCAAAGAGATTTGATACCACTTTGTTTGGGACCATGAGCGCAATAGAAAAGGCTTTTCCTCAGATTCTTGAAGATAAGGAGAAGTGGGCCATGGTTAGAGAAGAAATTCTTAACAGGGCCAACAAAGAAAAGAGAAATGCCATCAAATTACTGGATGAGGGCTGTGTTCTGAAATTAAAAAAGGCAACCCTTGTCTGGAGAAAAACGGATGAACGAGATTCTCGGATGCGTTTGGTTGAAATTGACGGTGAATCTGTGGAAAGAGGAGATGGATAATGGCAAAGGGTAGGGAAAAGAGTAGAGAATTTGTCGTAAAACAAGAAGATGGTTCAGAGGTAAAACTTATTGTTTCACTCCCTAATGGAGATACTATCGAAAAGGGATCGCTATTATATAAGTCGGCTTTTGCTGAAGCTGTAAGAAGTGGTTGTATGATCCGCGCTGAAGCAGAAAGACTTGTCAAAGAACGTGATCTATGGAATGAGATTGACGAAGGAGAAGTTAGAGAATTCGTGATCGAACTACAGAAAAATGAGGACAAGCTAAAAGATGACAACATTGACAACGAAGAAAAGACCTTAGCAGCGGCGAAAATGTCAGAGATCAGAGCGGAGCTTTTAAAGAAAACATCAGAACGCAATACTGTCTACAATGACCTTGCAGAAGGTTTTGCCGACGAAAAAAGAACTGAATTTTATATTGTTCATTGTGTTACTTATGCTGAATCGGGCGAGAGGGTTTTCGAAGATATTGAGGACTTGCACAACAGAATCAATGATATTATAGCTCAAGACGCATATTTACAAATGAGTTTGTTACTTATTGGCCTAAGTCCCAACTATTTTACTGAATTTCCTGAAACCGCTTTTTTGGCCAAAGAGGGCTTGATAGAATTTAGCAACAGGGACGAAGATGGAAACTTGAATGAAGAACTAGAGGCCGAAACTGAAGAACCAGAAGAAACATCGGAGGAAGAAGAGGCCGGATAATCCTTAAGGGGTGAGGACTCATGGCAAAAGATAACCAATTCGAGGTACAAATAGTACCTGAAATAGATTATAGGGCGCTGGCCAGAGAGGCCAAGAATTTACAGAAAGCGCTCATGTCAGGTCGTGTACGCAGACAGCAAACCTTTGATCCATTCCCTCAAAATTTCGGTAAGCGCGTTATGGCGCATACTGGGCGAATTGATAATTTTGGTGATGCTGTGGCGTCGGCTGGTGAAAGATTTGTTGCTTGGCGTCTTGGTGCTCAAGCTATTTTTGCTGTGGAGAATGCTATTCGGAGTGTTCTTAGCACAATAGTCACATTTGAGGATCAGGTAGTTGAAGTAACAAAGGTCATGACGATTCAGAGGAATGAAGCTGTTGGATTGGGTGATGATCTTGTTAAATTGGCTCAGGAATATTCAACCTCTGTGACTGAGGGCGCTAATGCCGCAAAGGTGTTTGCCCAACAGGGTAAAAATGTAGCAGAGACAATCAGGTACACAAATGCGTCACTTCTTTTAATGAGAACATCTACGCTTAGCGGTACTGAATCAACCGAACTTATTACAGGTGCTACTAAGCAGTTTAAAATTGCTACCGAACAACTTATTCCTACCTTAGATGGTTTAAATAACGTCGCTAATAAGCACGCTGTCTTAGAGCGCGATGTGGCTCTTGCCATGCAAAGATCTGGTTCTGCCGCCGTAGCTGCTGGTCTAGATTTTAGTGAATTTACTGCTACAGTAACCGCTCTCCAAGCCGCTACTCGCCAGGGCGGTCAAGTAATTGGAACCTTTCTTAAAACATTCTTGCAGAGAATCAGACGGCCAGAGGCCATAGAAATGCTCGAACAGCTTGGTATTGCTACCAAGGATCTTCAGGGCAATTTCCGTAACGCCTTTTCTATTATGACCGATCTTTCTGTTGTGTGGGAAAATCTTTCTGATGTACAACAGAGAAATTTGACGATGACTCTTGGTGGACTTAGACAGTCAGCTAGGTTTATCCAGCTTATGAGAAATTTTAATGAAGCTCTCCAAGCACAGTCTGATTTTATTCGTGGTGCTGGAAGCGCTAGGGATGAGTTGGCGAAAAAGACAGACACTGTTACGGCATCAGTACAGAGATTGTTTGCTGCTTGGACTGAGGTTGGTGTTGAAATTGGTAAGGCTGGAGTTGCTGATTCACTTAAGGATACAGTTGACTCTGTTGCTTTATTAACTAGGAGTTTAGCAGAAGCTGTCAAATATTTGCGATTCGCTGCGCCTTTAATTGCTAGCTTTGGTGGCAGGGCTTTGGCTCCTGCTGCCGCATCTGTTTTTGGTGGTTTACACGCTAGAATTTCTGGAAAATTGAGCGGTGGTGGCGGTGGGCGTGGTGTTGGTGCTGATGTCCCCGGTGCTCCTGGAACACCAGAGGGCCAAAGAATTAGTACCGAAGCTAAGAATGTTGCCGATTCAATGTCTAGAATTGCAGCAAAAATAGACTCTACCGGAACGGCTGTAGAAAAAACGAAGGCGATGTTTGAAAAAGCTTCTGCTAGCATAGGAAAGAAAAATATTGTTTTGGCCAAACAGCTAGAACTTTACGGACTTAAAATTGGTTCGGGAGCAGCAGCTTATACATCTAGAATAGCTCGACTTGTTGACGCATACAATACAGAAATTGCAGGGATAAGACAATCTGGGGATTTGCAATTTATCAAGAATAAGAAGTTGGCTGAAGCTACTGATAGATTTTCTGTTGTTATGGAAAAAGCTATTGTGGCTGCGGAAGATCAAACTGCTAGAAATAGTGTTGCCATGAACAGGCTCATAACTGCCAATAGTTTGGCTGCAAACAAACAAAGAAAATTCACTAAAATGTTCTTAAAGGACTTAGGGATTGGTCCTGCTGCAATTGCTCCGTTCCGTACTCAGACTGGCGGGTTCAGAAATCCAGCAACTGGTAAATTTATTTCTGAAGCTAAAGCCCTTGAGATGGCCGCTAAAAAGATGGGAATTAATCTGAAGGCCGCTTCTGGAAGTGCTGGCAATTTTGCTAAAAACATAAGAAGTGTAGACGTAGCAATGAGGCAAGCCGGAAGAGGCCGAGAAATTGCTGGAAAAATTGGTGGTTGGGCATTAGGAATTGGAACAGCAGTTAGTTTGCTAGGAAATATATTTGCCAAAAATTCTCTTGAGATGCCAGCTAACGCTAGAACATTTGCCGATAGTGCTGCTGTTTATGCTACCTCTATTGGTGAATCTGCCGCTATGTTTGCTGGTGTGGGATACCTCTTTGGCCCTTGGGGGGCTGCTATTGGGGCTTTGTCTGGTTCTATTATAGGTTTTGTTAAGACACTAATTAAGTCTCAAGAAGAAGTAGATAAAGCAGAGGCCGAAGAGAGAAAGAAAGCAAAACAGGTTGCGAAGATTGTAACCACTCGCGAACAACTAACATTACCTTTGATTAAGGCCATCAAAGACCTGTCACTTCAAACAAGGGACGATATAGCTACAGCCCTAAACGACTTTGTTAGTACGATTGAAGAGGGGGCCAGAGCGCCAAGCAGAATAACGAAACTCAAGAAGGTTGCGGAACAATTAACTGGTGAATTGATAGCTGCACAAACGTACGATTTGTCAGAGGAATTCAGGCAAAATGTCAAACGGCGTCTTGCCACAGTTAATAAGATGATTTCCGATCTAGAAAAACTGCCGGAATTTGATCCAACAAGAGCGGCTAGGTTCAAGAAAAATGTTGCTGCGATTATAGGTGAGATTGACAAAGCATCTAATGTCGAAGAGCTTGACTTAGCTATCAAAAGAATTCCTGATGCGGTCAAGGATTTGGCTCCTGATCTAAGATCTGCCGTAGAGAGAATGGTTAAGGAGTTTGCAGAGTCAAGAAAGAAACTTTTGGCTGGTGGAAATCGTGTAGCCAAGGCCGTGATTTTCTTTACTGATGAGATACTATATTCTGCCGATATTCTTTCCTCGTCATTCAAGGAAACTCAACGTAGATTATCTCAAGATATGAGGGAGTTTGCGCAGATTAAAGGGCTTGGTAAGGCCATTGGTATTTCATTTTCCACAGTTATGGATGATGCCATTGAGCGAGTTCGCAGACAAAGAATTACTGGGCCTATAATCAATATTTCAGATATGATAACGGTAGAAGATACACAATTTATTGATAGAATGCAGAAGTTTACAGATTCGGTCACAAATGGGGTTGAAAGACTTGGGCTGATTTTGGAAAGAGAAGCTGTATCAAAGGACATCTTTGATAATTTAGTTAGTGGGATTGAAGGCCCGATGACTAATTTTCAAAGTATATTTGATTCTCTTGCTGGAGATTCGTCTGATGCTGCTGATGTAACTAGAAGATCTGTTGTCAAAATTATTACTGGTCTTGAAACATTTAGACGCCTGGAAGACATTGAAATTGGTGGTGCTGGGGAACAAGTTAAGACATTTACCGAGGGTATTGAGCAGTTTGTTCGAGGAAAATTTGGTGAAAAATTTGTTGGTATTGTTAGGGATACTTTAGGTAAAGCTTTTGAAGAGGGCGGCAACAAAATGAAAGACGCCGCTACTGTGGCAAGTATTTTGGCTAAAGTATTCAAATTAACAGCCGAAGAAACGAAGGTTTTGGTTCAAATTTCTGAAATGAATACCAAGAGGGCGCAGCAACTAATTAGTTCGTTAACCACAACGGCAGGAAGGTCGTTTGCCGAATTAGCAAAATCAGGCAAAGCAGCCGCCATAAGTTCCACAATGGATATTAGATCAATTATAGATAGTGTTGTCCAAGACAGAAGCGAAATTGAAAAACTAATTGCTGTTCGCAGAAAGGATATTGTAAATCTTCGGGAAACACAAAGACGCCGAGTTGAAAATGGTGAAAAAGTATCTAAAGAAATAGAACAAAATATTGAAGTGGGCGAACACCAAATCAAAATGCTTCAAGACCTTATGTATGCAACGGATAAAACATCTGTTGCAATAAGAGTTTTGGGTGGTTTTTTAAATGGCGCTGCTGAAAGATCCGGGGTCCTAAATAGCGCCCTAAAACAACAGGCCGCATTGACCAAAGACCTGTTGGATATTACTGGAAAAACTGGACGCGAACGAGTGAAACTTATTTACGAAAGTTTCCAAGTTCAAAAGTCCGGAATACAGAGTCAGATAAATTTCTACAAGTCAATGGCTACTCAAGCTGGTGTTGTTAACCTAAGCGTACAGAGCATGTTCAAGGTAATGGATGAACAAACAAGAGCAATAGCAGTGCGTGAAAGACAACTTGTTACCGAAGGAGATATTGCTCGCAGACAAGCGATCCGTAAAGAAATAGACATGCGTAAGAATGCTCTCAAATCGGTTAAACAATATGTTGGACTTAATCAAAAATTGCTTGGTAATATGAAAACTACATATAGGGACATAATTTCCAGTGAACGCGAAAGAATTAGTTTGGTTCGTTCGCTTGTTACAGGAGGGCCTGGGGAACAACTTACCGCTTTAATTTCATATCAAATTGGAACGACCATAAGGAAACAATTGCAAGAGGGCTTAATAACAACAAAACAAGCCATTGCTAGGATGATGGTTTTGCCCAAAGATATTTCAAGTAAAGTTTTTGGGTATGTTGAAAAGGTTCCTAAATTTCAACAGTTTTTTGGTGGGGCGGAGGCCCAAAGAGTAGCATCAGAAATTCAGACCCTAACCAACGCTATGAGTGTTGGGACAAGAGGTTTAATAAGTGAGGTTAGTGGTCAATTTGATGAATTTACACGAATTGTGCCAAAATTTGCAACAAGTATTGAAAAATTTATGGAGGCAAGCCAAAAACTGCTTGCCGCCGCAACAAAACAAGAAGAGCAAAAACAAAAAGACGAAGAAAAGAGTAGCGAGGCTAAGGTTAAAGTGGTTAGGCTTGACGCTACCCATAAATTCGAAGGATTGGGTGTCCCAGATAATTGGTATAATGTCCTACAAGAGGTTAAAGCTGGTACTGAACAACTTATAAAATCTATTGGTACTCAATCTGGTAGAAATATAGGTGCTCCTGTAACGCCAGCAGAACAATATAAGTATAATGGGATAGCATAGATGATAAACCTATCATCATCAGGTAATTATTATCAGGCACTGTCTGATAAAATATTAATACATCTCAACCATGGCGGGAGTGGTATAAATCAATATTGTTTGCAGGATACCAATTTCCCCTCATGGAACATATTAAAAAATAGCAATTATACTTCTTTAGATGATTTACCAGGAATTCCATTTACTTGCGCTGGTCGAGTTACATCCTCTAACACTCATACCGCCAGTTTGATTTTGGCTAGTGGTAATCATAATAGATGTTTTTCTTATTGGGATGTTCCAAGCCAACCCCAACAAATAAATCCATCTGGAAATTTTGCATATGCGCATTTTTTCTCTTCTGGAGTAATGAGTAGACTATCTTCATCTTCTACATACGGTCCAAACATTAAAGGAAGCGGCATTACGAACGTATTTCTTTATGAAGATAGAGTTCTAATTACAAGTGAAATTGATTCGAACGGTAGGGCTGGCACGTTATATGAAGAACCGATTTTCTTAAGGTCTTATTATTATGAAGTAGATAAGGCTTCTATATTAAATAAAGTTGGTTTTGCAAGCGGAATGTTTGGTGGAATGGTAGAAAAATCTCCTGGCAGTGCTGATGCTTATATGGCGGGAGGCCCAATTTTATTGAATCAGTACTTGGATTTTGAATCAAGTTTGGCAAGCGGTCCTAGTGGACAAATTACTTTTGTAACACACTTTTTTCAATATCCATCTTCTGGAATTCATGATTGGAAATATGACCATGCAATAAATTGGAGCACTAGTGACGGTGCTGTAGATAATGCCAGGACAATTGGTTTATCCTATAGTAATTTTGGAGCAAGTCCATATTTTGTTGAGGGAAAATATTCTGCCGTTACTATGATATTGAGTGGTCCGTCTGGATCGTATTCAATGGAGGATTATCGGACTGATTTTGCGGCTCCAGATCCTCTTGATGGTGGTGCTCACGCTGGCCAAATACATTACGGCACATCTGAGACTACTACATATGGGGATTTTGATGAGGACGGATACAATGAAATGATTGGGGCTTATGCCATAAGTCCTAGTGGAGCAACTATAGAGGTAGAGTTTGATGTTCATCGTGGGTATGATGGGACCGGAGCAAGCGGAGATTTCATTAGACCAAAAATTTTGGTTAAAGATTGGTCATTATCTGCGCCAACAATTAAACTTAGTGACGACAACGGAGCTACATGGAGTACTTTAGCGGAAAATGTTGATTATTATTGGTCGCAGTTTAGCTCCGATGCGAATACATATATACTCGAAATATTAAGTACAATAGGTGGTCGAAGAGCAGATGGGAATGCGCCTCTTGTACAGCTTGAAGGCATAGAGTCCGAAAACAATTCGTTTCCCTTATTTGCACATGGTATGTCGTCTGGAATAGACGATTTCCCAATATATGAGTTTGGTGCTAATTTATTAAACGAGAGTTTTCCTGTTTATATAAGTGGTCGTTTTTACAATGAATTTTATATATTCACTTATGGGCACGATGAGGCATCTGGTAATTTTCCAATATACAATTTTGGAATAGAAGATTGGACTTCAGGAAATTTCCCAATTTATCAATACGGGCACGATGTAGCCAGTGGAACTTTTCCAATTTTCGAATGGGGATTTGAATGTGCTAGCGGCGATTTACCTATTTATTCATTCGGAGCGCATTTAGAAAATTACAATGCTTCAATATATCTAGATACAGTTACCGAACAATCAATGAGTGGTGTGTTTGGTCTGTATATCAAATCTGAACCTTCTGGATCATTTCCTATTTATGTGGCAGGATCTGGTGCAAGCGGAACACCAATATTTGGTGGAATAGATTTATATTTATGTTCGGTTGGGGGTGAGTCTTCACTTTCGTTGTTTTTGTATAATAGTGAGTTTCAAAACTCAACCGTGATGTCGCTGTATACTCACGGAAGAACAGGCCCCCCACCTGATTTTCCACTATTCTTAAAGGCTCCTGATTGGGCAGATGTTATATCTGGTTTCTCACTATACACAGTGGGGTATTACGGGTCTGGAATTTTTTCAGAGGCTTATGTTGGCCTTTTCATAGCTGGAAGTGGGCTAAGTAGTCCGTCTGGAGATTATCCATCAGAAGATGGTTCTAAACCTATATATGGCGATATGTCTTTGTTCTTGTACAATCAGGGCGTACCAAATGATTTCCCAATTTACATGGATGCCTATGGCGCATTATCTGGAACGTTCCCTGTGTTTATTTGGTCTGCTGAAGGTATTACAAGTGGTAATTTTCCAATCTTTGTAAAAGGGCACGCTGCTGGTGTTAATAGCTTCGCGATTTATACGTTGGGGTATTGGTACTATGGATAAGTGTATAAATAAGGGGAAAGGAAAGGGATAAAAGATGGCTGTGATATACAGGTCAACCAACATCATTCCAGCGCCATTGGTGACGCTTAGCACAGAGTTTGAGCGTGATGACCAAGGGAACAAGCTGTACGAAAAAACCAAGATAGACTTGAATGGAACATTTGTCGCTTGGAAAGGTGGTATGACTCAAGCAGCACCGCCAGCAGATCGAACTCCCACAGAAGCTAGTGGTATAGCTTGGCTTATGGACAAGCAAAACGAGCTTCGGGACCTGTTTAGTGTTGATGATGGCGTTTTCGAGATATTGGGTAGACAAGGACAGTCACTTTTCAACTGCACGGCAAAGGTAGTTGGTCCTATCACTTTCAATGAGGGCATTTGGGTAGAAACTTCTACGTGGAAGATTTCACTAGAAGCAATTACCGATGTTCCTGGTGACGATCTTGTAACTAGCGAAGTTAACGGGTGGACTTTCGCTGAAAATGAAGACAATGCTGCTATTGCGGTAACTCACAATGTTTCTGCAAAGGGTCTCAATATTACCGATTCAACTATCAATCCTTCTGGCTTTACTCCAATTCAACTTGCTAGAAGATGGGTTTTGACAAGAACGGGTTATGGAAGTGCTTCCGGAAGTTTTGTAAATCTTCCAACTGTTTCTGATGCTTATAATCACCTGAGAACGGAAACCTACGATGATGAAGCTGGAACTTACTCAATCGCTGAAACTTGGACATCGCAAGATGGCCAAGACTACATAGAAGAATTCGAAGTCACAAGGGATAATGATCTTACTCAGCCATGGGAAGTTGTGTCTGTTCGCGGAACAATTACGGGATTACGTAATAACTCTCAAACACATTATGTTGCTGCTAGTGGTGCTTGGAGTACAATATCTGGTTTGCTTTACTCTCGCGCTGAAGTTTATGGTGCTCCTAGTGGAACTCTACATGCTATTCCTAAAACAACAAGTGTTGGAACAAATGTTGACGACGGCATCATAACATATAATTACGTTTTTGATACTAGAAGTGCTCCCGAAGTTCCTGGCGCAGAAGAAGAAGATATTGTTGTTCGCGATATTGACCCTAGAGATATTTATGCCTCACACGCAATTATAGGGAGGGCCTTGGGGCCAGTGATTCAATTTATGAACACATATACTTCATATCAGCGCGAAGCGAGTATCAATATCAAGTTCCCGGCAGGTCTATATCCAACTTACGCTGACAAGTCTACGATAGACGCTTTGGTAAATTCAAACATATTGGTTGGCTTAGGAATCCAGCCAGCAGGAACACGTTCAAGCGATTTTCTATTGAGCCAAAATGATTCGAGTTGGAACTTCAAGAAGGGGATCTATACCCGAAGCGTAAAATGGACATTCAACACGGGCCTATAATTAGATGGGCCTACAGGTACGGCATAAAATTGTGTATAAATATATGGACTAGTTTCATTACGGAGAATGGAATGCAAACAGTAAAATATTTCGATAAACACCTTATTGAAAAGGCTGGACAATTATACAAAAATGGCAAGACATATGCTGAAATTGCACAATTTGTGTTTGAAAAATGTGGTAGACGACCCAAGCACGGAACCGTGAATAGTTGGGCCAGAAAAAAATGGGGTATTCGCAGAACATATTTTCAATATAATAAACCAAATCTTTTTGGGGATATACAAAATAATGAAGATGCCTATTGGTTGGGTTTTATTTTAGCTGATGGTTGTGTTAGGGTTGATGGAGATGGTAGGTATCGCTTCAGCATAAGATTAGCAATTAAAGATAAAGAACATTTAGAAAAATTTGCGCGATTTTGCGATATAGATGGCAATGATATTAGAGTTGTAAAAACTTCTATTAAAAATTTTTCTACCTATCTTGGTGTTGATTATTATTTCACCAATAAAAAAATAGTTACAAACATTATGAATCATGGAATAGTCCCCATGAAAACATCCTCACAAAATTTGGAAATAAATGGAATAAAACCAGAGTTTTACAAACCATTTGTTCGCGGATTTATTGATGGCGATGGTTATATTGGTTTGCGTGGTAAAAATGCTAGAGTGCAAATTTTATGTAATATAAGTTTAGAAGATCAATTGCTTGATATGTTAAATTACGTGATTTCTGAAAATCCGATAGTTACTTGTAAAAAATCTATAAGTAAAGATGGCAATACAGTGTCTCTAGAATTTTCTGCCGCAACTAGTCGGCTTATCGCTAAAATATATGATAACGGCGAAATAGCGCTGGAAAGAAAAAAGAAAATTGCTTTAGATATTTTAAGGATATGAACAGGAGTAGGATAGATGGCAGATGATACTATCTATGTGCCAATAGATGCGTCTTTAACTCTGTTTGGCGCGTATGTCTCAAATTTTAGTTTTTCCCTTGGGTGGAATGGTTCTCCAAGCACGCTTAATGTGACATTAATAGAGGCCCCTGAAGATGGGAAGAACTTCACCCAACCAAGCACGTCAACTGTTGGTATACTGGATGTTAACGAGAACTTTAGGTTTATGGGTGTGGTTGAGTCTTGGGAATATGTGAAAGATACTGGTGGTAAAGTTATTTCTATGGCTATGAAGGATTTAAGATCACTTGCCGCAACAGCTAGCGTTGTAATTTATCCGTACGATAGTATGAATAGTTTAGGGACAATCATAGATGCCTATGGTTATTTTAACACTGGTGCTGATGGTAACAACTCTGGATGGTCTATTGAAACAGGAATGCCTTGGGACAAGGTGCGAGAAGCAATACAAAACACCTATTTCAGTTTTGGTGGTTCAAATTTTCAAGTTGTTCTTTCTAGTCTTCCTCCGATGCCTGATGGGTATAGAATTAACGCTAATATAATCAATCTTCTTGATCTTATTCAAAAGGTAGCAACGGATGGTGGTTTTGACTTTTTTATAGATGTGTCTAATATATCCGGTGTTATAAGATTTATTCCAGCAGACAGAACGGGACCATATGCTGGTCTTAATCTAACCAATTGGCTAAACGCTAGGCGCGGATTAGGTGTAAACGGTCATGCTCTTAAGCGAGAATCTGTCGGCATAGAAAATCGCAATATGTCAGAAGCTGTTGGTGCTGTTTTGATGGGTGCTCCAAAAGAAGAAATGATTGCGATAGACCAAGAAAACAATATCCATGAGTATTGGACACATGAAAATCCCACTAAACCTGTTGTTGATTTGAACCATATAAAACATGAAAATTATATACTGGCTGGGGATGGGACTGGTTTCGGAAAATACTTAATGACCGAGTACGAACTCCATGGGGCGCTTACAAATTTTGATACTTGGTATTATACAATAATGACTAGGCAATTAAGCCGAAAAAGTTTTGGCCCATCCCCGCTAGCACAAGATTTGCATTTACCACAGATTGTGGATAACAGCAATCTTACTGAAGCAAACGCCAAAAATCCTAACACGTTGTTCGGAAAAGTTTTCCTTACATCGCAAGTGGAAGAAGCATTTAGGATTTTGAGGCTTGATGCTTCTTTCAACTCGTTCCTAAAAGCAATATATAATGAATATAAGCGTGTGGCCGAACTTTGGGGCCAAAGCTTTTGGTGTAAGGTTGATGAATTCCAAGCGTTATTAAGCTCATCTATTCAACAACATTATCGTCCCAAACAACTTGTCGGCGCAGCTTATAATGGCGACCTAGATACTTTTGATAGAATCCAAGAATTTTTCTATAACGGGGATACTAAAAAAATGTCGGGGTATGTTATCTTTGATGACATTGATGACAACTTTGGTGTTCCAGAACTTACTGGAACTTCTAATGATTTTATTTACTGTTATCCTAGTGAAAGCACCGATGCGCAGGAGGGTATTGATAGGCCAGGAAACAATGCAGGAAGATTGTTTGTTAGAGCTAATTTTAAACTTATACAAAACGAAAAACTGTCTGATGACCCTGTCGTTTGGATAACTCTGTCAAGCAAGGTTATTTTAAAGGATGAGGATCCTTGGTACTTGATTTTGCCAGTACTTAACGCCTGTGGTAATGGATCAGCACTTGCCAAAGATCTTACCGAAAATAAGATTTCCGTAAGTGCTAAAATGTTAGCAGGTGTTAAAGATTTCAGACGCAGGGGGTTTACTTTAACAGTTCGAGACGGAAGTTATTTTGGTAATATTCCAATAAAATATGATTTCAGTGATACCTTGGGACCTGATTACAACAGAATAGAAGTGGCGGTTAGGCGTTCCGGTTTAACTGGCGTAGTTATTCCTGCTGTTTCTGTTAGGGAAACTTATGGTCCTTGGGCGGCAGGTGCTGTTTATGTTTCTGATGGTGAAATTTATAAAAGGGCAGGATGGCACGGTAAAATTGATATACAGCAGCAGGCTGATTATGCCCCTTGGAATTTCGAATCAGAAGATGATATGAACGAAGCAGGAGAATCATACGTGTCCAGAAGAATTACGCAGTTACCAGAAATTGAAGAAGGTAATTATAGCGTCACTGGTTTACCTGAGCTTTCTCCAGGAGCTTATATTGGAACTAACGCCAACATAAGTGACATTAATGTTATTGCAAATGCTAATGGTGGGGTTGTTACAACATACTATATTCATGCATTTTCACCGAGATACGCTGAAGCATCTAAGGAAAGTTTGGATTCGTTATCTCAAAAAACAATAAAACAGGCAGAAACAGACACCAAAGAAGCTTATTTTAGAAGAAGTGTCTATCAACCGCAAATAGATAAAACCTATAGGGAACTTCTTGTCGCAGGAGAAGAAAGGGAATCAATTCTCGGTGATGCTGCTGCGGCTATCACTGCTACAGTAACTGGCTTTTTTGGCACGCAGTTTGTACCTGGAAGTGTAGCAGTACTAACTCAAACAGTTCCATCACTAATAGATGCCGCATCTAATATGTTTAGGCCAGGTCAAAATAATAATAACAATAAAGCCGCTGCCCAGCTTGGAAGTTTTTTTGCGCCGTTTATGCAACTTTTTAACTTAAATACTAATGAGTTTCAAACACCAACTTATGAACAGGCTGGTAAACTACCAGTTATGGAACAACCTACTGAAACTAACGATAAAACCCCTCTTGATTATCGAGCTTTCGACAAAACAAAAGATTGTATCAGTGTCGGTGAAGATGGTTATATGAAACTTGATCTCGATGATTTCAATCCAGAGAAGGTTTACTCTATGGCATTAAAAGCTCCAATATGGATTGCCGGATGGGGTTTTGATGAAGAGGGTAATGTAGTTCCCGATAAGGATTACTTGGAAGCACGAGGGGCATCTTTTGAGAGTTCTGATCCAAGCGATGCAGAAGTTGAAGAATACGCAAAGACTTATATTCCTGCTTGGAAAATTGGGCCTCTTGATGTCAGGTGGGATGATGAACGAAAAGTATGGGTTGCTGGTGGTGGAATTGGCATACACAGACACCTGAAAGAAAACACATCAACATTGGGGGGTGGGATTGGTTTCGCTTGTTATTTCCCATCTGAAGGATATGATTTCTTAGGGGAGGAAGCATAGTAATGTTTCGTTGTTTTTCACCCATTATAACTCCTGACTTATCGTCTGATAATGTATGTTCTAATTTGCCATTTTTTGGCCCTCTCTCTATCGGGAGAAAAGTAGTAACAGATTATTCCCGCAAGCTGTTTAATAAATTTGCAATTGTATCAACAAATGAAGAATCTAATGTGCCCAATATTTCTTCTCAAATTGGGGGGTGTGAACTTATAAGTTTTGAAAGGTATACTGCCACGGTAGAGGCGTTATATAATTCTTTAGTTTATGATATTGGTGTTTGTTGGAAAACCCAAGGTGATGTAACTCATATGTGTTCGGGGGCATATGCGGTCTCAGACTATTCTTCTTTAGAAGTTGATGTTGATGTTCCTATTACGGATCATACTACCTACAAAACAATTAACCCTCATGAATATGGTAGAGTGACAGAAGAAAAAAAGGCGGAAGGTAGAAATTGTTATAATTGCCCTTTAATTTGTAGGGCAAACCCATTATCTGAAAATTTTGAGGATGGGCAAATTGTTGCCTATTATGAAAATCAAATAGATTGGATATGGAGTTTAACATTTTTAGATCCTGATTTGGATGATCCTGGCAGTTTTGCAAATTGGACCCCTTCTGGTGAAGAAATTCAATTATGGAACAAATATTTGTGGGCCTATGAAAATTTTAAAGATGGTCAACCCGTTATTCAATTTTGTGGTTGTAACCAACCAAGGACTTTTTTAGGCGACATAAACCATGGTTTTTTTGATGAACACGATGGAGCTTTTCAGTTTTACAGGTATGACTGGTA
>Ga0180431_10002781_pt1 | contig 23071 bp, 21 predicted proteins | sample SS_ome_11_FD_132459 | JGI IMG/M metagenome (GOLD analysis project Ga0180431, IMG submission 132459) | Hypersaline lake sediment archaeal communities from the Salton Sea, California, USA - SS_1_MS_1 metaG | ecosystem: Environmental > Aquatic > Non-marine Saline and Alkaline > Hypersaline >...
GCACGGACGTTTGAAGTCCACATGGCCCTCAACCATGCGCGTCTGCCAATTCCGCCACCTCGGCAACACGGGCAATGGTAGCGAACGCCCGAAGAGGGGTCAAACGAAGCCCGGTTGCGAGCGCCCCCCACGCGAGCGAGCCGACCGCGAAACGCGAGACGCTGTGAGCGGAACTTGCCTTCTGTAGCAAATCGGCCTATGATGAAGTTTAATGCTAGAGTGAGATGCTCCATCCCAAAGGGCGGAGGTGACGGGATGAACGGCAGGGCATTCGTCGGTTATGCTATTCGTGGATTCTTGATTTTCGTTTTCTTCTTGGCCGTGGGCCTGGGGGCGGTTTCTGAGTCCGCGACGTACTTCGGTGTCACGTTCCCTCACGGAGATCTGGCATTCGCAGATCGGGTGGTTGACTACATGGCGGCGAGCTGCGTCCGAGACGCCTACGACGATCCAGAAGAGGCGCTCGGGCCGCCCGACGCGTACCCCGCCAGGGGTTGCGAAGGCTGCGACGGCTGCGACACGAACGCCGTGTCCCTCGGATTCCGCCTCAGTGTCCTCGACAGCCGCGGGTATCTGATCATCGAATTCGTCGACAACGTCCTGGTCGATGTCGCTGGAGCTGATCTGTTCGTCTACATCACGAACAACAAGCCCTGCCGCGTGGAGATCAGCTCCGACGGGTTCAACTGGATCTTTGTCGGCGAGACGGTTGGCTACCCCGGCGCGATCGACATCGGACCGTACGTCGGTTCGGGGGACGAGTTCCGGTTCGTTCGGATGAGCGACGTTCCGGCCGACGAGGATCATTCCGATTGTCCGGGACCGAGCATCGACGCGATCGGCGCGATGGGACCGGCGCTCGAGGCGGCCGCCGGAGAGGCGTTCGGGAGCCTCCAGCTGCAGCCGATCGGGGATCTGTCGTTCGCCTTCGACTACCAACCAGCTTCCTTCCTGATCGTCCTGGATACGTCTTCGAGCATGGGGGATCTGATCGACGGCGATGTGAAGATCGAGATCGCCAAAGGCGTGATTCTCGATCTATTGAATGACCTTCCGGAGAACGCGCTGGTGGGTTTTCGGACGTTCGGAAGCTGTGGACACAGCCGGTTGGTGAGCCCGATTGCGCCACTGGAAAGGGAGACTCTGAAGGCGGAGGTGCGGGCCCTGGGGCCGGGAGGAGCAACGCCCCTCGCCCTCGCGCTCGAGCTGGCGAAGGCCGACTTCGAAACGGTTCCCGATCCGAAGCTGATCCTGCTCGTGAGCGACGGCATGGAAACGTGCGGCGGGGAACCGGTGTCGGCTGCGAAAGAGCTTCTCCGGGCGGGATACGATCTGCGAATCCACGTCGTCGGGTTCGATGTCGGCACGGACGCGCCGGCTCGCGATCAGCTCATCGAGATCGCTCGATCAACGGGGGGTCTCTACTACGATGCACGGAGCGCCGAGGAGCTCCGTCGTGCCCTGAGCATCGTGGCGCCGTTCAGCTACACGGTCTACGACGAGGAGGGGAACGTCGTCTTCGAGGGGCGCATCGGACAGGACGGTCCCTCGCTTCCCGCGGGGAGCTACACCGTGGTCATCAACGCGACGCCGCCGATCACCTTGACCGGCGTCGTGGTGCGGGATCAATCGACCACATTGATCACGGTCGAACAGGCCGACGGCGGATTCCACGCCGAGGTGGGGAACTAGAGCCGGGTTTCGGTTCGCGCTCGGCCGACGGGTCGGCTCAGAGGAGCGCCCCGCCGTGGACGCCGAGGACGGTCCCCGTGATGTGGGGGGCCTCGTCGGACACGAGGAACGAGACGGCCGCCGCGATCTCCTCCGGTTGTGCGATACGACCGAGGGGAACCTTCGACGCCGCGCTCGGCGGCAGGTTGGCCCCCGTGTCCACGAAGCCGGGTGAGACCGCGTTGACGCGGATTCCGTAAGGCCCCTCGGTTTTCGCCAGTGTCTTCGTCAGGAGGACGATCCCCGCCTTGGCGACGGTGTACGGAAGGGTGTTCGGGACCGCGCGACTCCTCCCCGCGTGCATCGAGGCGACGTTGACGATCCCTCCATGCCCCTGGGCCCGCATTCCCGGAAGGACCGCTCGGCAGCAGAGGAAGGCGCTCGTCAGATTGGCCGCCAGCATCCGGTTCCACTCATCGAGCGACGTTTCGAGAAGCGGCTTCAGTAGGAAAGCGCCGGCGTTGTTGACCAACAGGTCGAGCGGCCTGCTCGCCGTCACCTCCTCGATCAATCGCACGACGTCGCGCTCCACCGTGACGTCGGCCCGGATCAGCTCCGCCTCGGGGCAGACGGACCGGACTTCCTCGAGGGCGCTGCGCGCCTGCTTTTCGTCGTGCGCGTAGTTGAGGATCGGGGCGAAGCCGTCGCGGGCGAGCCTCACGGCGATGGCGTGGCCGATGTTCCTCGTACTGCCGGTGATCAGAGCGCGTCGAAGGGAGGGCATCCTAGGAGCCGGAGCACTGGATCCGGTCGATGACGACGGACAGGTCGTTCTGCACGTGGTGTAGGCTCTCCCGGAGCCTGTTCGGATCGATGTGCGCTAGCGGAACGAGGGGATCCTCGGCGAGCCGAGCGAGGTACGCGTCGATGTCGGTGATGACGGTCGATAGGCAGGTCAAGCCGGTCTTGTTGTCCGCTCCCTCGAAATGCTCGATGCTTCGGTGAAGCTGCCCGATCGCGTTTCCGATGAGGGTCAGAAGATCGATCGCGTCGCTCGATTCGTTCACTCTGCTCTCCCTCTTTCGTTTCGGTGCGATTATTCCTCATGCCGGAGCGTTCTAGTTGTCGGAGCCTCGCTCGAGGCTGTCCTTCATCTCTTCGAGGATCCTGTCCTTTAGCCTGGAGACCTGACGTTGGGACATCCCGAGCTCCTTTCCGACTTCCGATTGGCTCTTCCCCTCGTAGAAGAGCCCCTCGATCACCAGTCGTTGGATCTCCGTCAGCTGCTCGATCGTGACGAGGATCCTCATTCGAACGTCGAACGGGAGATCGTCTCTCCCCGTCATCAGGCGCTCGACCGTCGGTGGCGCCGGGTTCGGGTCACTGCTTCGCCGCTGCTGATCGATTGAGACGTACGTCATCGTCTCCCGCCCTCGGAGCAGCGTGGTCAGCTGCTCCTCGGTCAGGTCGAGCCGCGATGCCAACTCGGCCATGGTCGGAGGGCGGCCCTCCTGTTGGAAGAACGCCTCCTCGGCCTCCTTGACGCGACGATTCATCGTCTGAACCCATTGGGGAACCCTGATGGTGGAATGCTTGTCTCGGATGTAGTGGCGGATCTCGCCTTGAATCAGGTAGCTCGCGTAGGTGCTGAACCGGGTGTTGCGCGCCAGATCGAAGTTGGCCACGGCGTTGAGGAGGCCGATGTAGCCGGCTTGGATCAGATCGTCGAGCGGTTCGCCGGAGCTGAGGAACTTGACGGCGACCGACTTCACCAACCCTACGTTGCGCCGAACGATCTCCTCCCGCAGCTCCGCCGAGTCGGCAAGGCTCTTCGCCTGTTGGAGAAGCCCGATCAGCTCCTCGTTCGACGATGCAGCAAAAGGCATTCCACCTGCTTCCTGCATTTCGGTTTCTCACCCCGCCTGCTGATGGGCAATCAGCTCCTCAGTGTGAGTCTACGGGTCCCGCCGTACGGATCGGATGATCTGCGACCGCGAATTCTAGGACGTCTGCCACCACAACAGGAGGGCAAACAACACGGCGAAAAGGGTCAGCCGAAGAAGGCTAGAACGAAAGGCGAGCGATGGAGCCCGGGCGAGCGGAGACGGACAGCCGTGGATGGTGCACTCGCCGATTGCGTTTCGGAGTTCGAACTCCTGGGCGCGGCCGGCGCCCAGGACGACCTCGTCTCCGACGAAAACGACGGGGACCGTCGAGACCTCCACCTCGTAGGCCGTCGCCAGCTCCATCAACAGGTCGAGCGCCTCTGGGTTAGAGATGTCGTACCGAGCGATCGCCGAGCTCGACAGCTCGAACGTGAGCCCCTCGAGGACCTCTTCGATCTGCGCGCAGTCAGGACATCCCTCTTCGGAGAAGACGACGATCCATGGCTCGTCGTCGGCCGCGGCCGACGGAAACGTCAGCGATATCGCCAGCGCAACGACTACGAAAAAGGCGTACAGGCGTTTCGTGCTCACATCCACCCCACGAAGACGGCGACGAGCATCCCCGCGCCGAGCAGGAACATGATAACTCCAGAGATCAGATGGAGCTTCCCGAGCCGCGCGGAACGCCACCGCTCCGCGCGCGCCGTGGTGGTGAATCCGAAGTGAACGGCGAACGTGATCACGACCAGAGGGAGGACGAAGATCAGGTTGTACAGCAAGAGGTACAGGATCCCCTCGGTGCGCGTCGTCGTCTTGCTGAGGAGGGCGAGGATAGCGATGTACGGCCCCGAGGAGCAAGGGAGCAGCAACAGCGAATCGAGGACGCCGACGAAAAACGCTCCGGGGACGGAGACCACCGACGCGGTCAATCGCTTGACGATCGGCCGCCAGTGCTGGGGAACCTCGATGGTGAACCACTTCCCGTAGGCGAAGTAATCCTTCATGTTCCACAGCCCGAGAAGGATCGCGAGGCACGACACCGCGAGGATGAACGGGCGCTGGATCCCGGCCGCCTGGATGGCGGAGAAGATCCCGATGCCCATCAGGAAGTACGAGACGTAGATGGCGGTGGTGAACGCGAAGCCGGCCTTCAGCACAAGCGACTTGTGCCCCTTCCGCTCCGCCACCAGAAGCGTCCCGAGGAGAAGGACCAGGACGGCGAACGTACACGGGTTCACCGAATCGGCCGCCGCGGCGACGATCACCGCCGGGATCGTCAGCGTCTCGGCGAGGCCGTCGGTTGACGACCCGTCGATCCGGGCGAGCGGGGACGGAGCGCCGGATTCGCCGGCGAGGTCAATCGCTCGTTCGAGCGCGATCTCCTCGGACCGACCCGACGGCGCGAACGGCGCGTCCTCCAGTCCGTGGAAGACGCCGCCGACTATTGCGACGTCCCCGACGAAGAGGATCGGGACGGCCCCTTCCTCGACACCGTAGGCCGCGAGGAGCTTCAGCAGAAGGTCGAGCGACTCGGGGTCGTGGATCTCGTAGTGGAGGATCTCCAGTTCCGGGTACCGGGGATGAATCGACTCGAGAAAAGCCTCGGTTCGCACGCAGTGGGAGCATCCGATCTCGTGAAAGAAGACGAGCGTCGTCGGCTGGGCAACCACGGCGAAGGCGGTCGCGAAGATCAGAAGGAGTCCCACGAAGGCAAACCGGGCGGTCAAACGAGGCTCCGTTTCGCGGGACGTCGGGGCACCGGGGTCACTCCGAGTTGGTCACGACGAACCGATCGCCGAACTGGCGAACCCACTCGTCCAGACCGCCGAGGAGGCTGCGCGCTTGGCTGAGCCCCGCGTTGAGCATCATCTGAGCGACCGCGTCGCTCTGCTCGCCGGCCTGATCGTAGACGATGATCAAGACGTCCTGCGGCAGCTCGTCGATCCGGCCCGAGATCTCGGTGTACGGGATGTTGACCGCGCCGAACAGGTGGGCCTCGTCGTACGCGGCCGGGTCCTGGAGATCGATCAGGAGGTAGGCGAGGTACCGGAGCTCCGCGATGTCCACGCACCGACGGTTCTCCTCCGGGCAGGCGAGCCGGCTTCGCCCCTCTCGGTCGGGCGTCTCGAACGCGTCGACCGAGATCTCGAGGAAGAACGTCCCGTACCATCGCGTCCACTCTTCCATCCCTCCGAGGGCGTAGTAGACGGTGGCGTATCCGAGGGCGTCGAGGCCCGCCGCCGACTGCGCGCTCGACCTTCCGTCTTGGTCAATGAGGACGATGAGAGCGTCCGGCGAGAGGAGCTCGAGCGACTCGCCCAGCTTCCCGAGCGGGACGTTGACTGCGCCGATCAGGTGCGCCTCCTCGTACGTCGCCGGATCGCGCAGGTCGACGAAGAGGGTGAACAGGTAGTTCATGTCGGTGACCGAGGTGTGGTAGGGCTGGGCGCGGATCACCTCGCCGGTGACGCGGAGGGTGAACCTCGGACGATCCGAGGACGACGAGGCGGCGTAGTGGGGGTCGTTGCAGTAGACGTAGATCGACTTGCTGATCGTGCCGCCGAATCCGGCCGTGTCGACGAGAACTTCCAGCTCGACCGAACCCCCGGGCGCGAGGCGGTCGGTCGCCAGCTGGGTCGTCGTGCAGCCACACGACGCAGCGACCCGTTCGATCTCGAGGACCTCATCGCCGGTGTTCTCGATGGTGAACACGTGCGTGACGGCGAACCCCTCCAATATCGAGCCGAAATCGTAGGTCGACTCCTCGACGTGGATCTTCGGCGATCCGTACGCCGCTGCGGCGATCGCGAGACAGAAAACGATGATTGCAGGTAGAACCTTCTTCATCACGGATCCTCCCTCCGGTCGTCTGCGGGGTATTGTACCGGGAACTCCGCTTTTGTTCCTCCGGCGCCTCGGCCCGTGGCGGTTCATCTGCCCGAGCCGTTGCAGACGGTTGCACCTCGGGGTTAGAGGCCGGAGCCGACGGCAGCGAACGCGGTGCGAGCCTTTGCGTGCAGCAAGGGCGGCCCGTATCATCCCGCCCGAAGGAGTGGCCCCATGCACGATGTCCGACTGAGCGGAGAAGACGTGCTCCGGAGGCAGCTGGAGCTGGCCGACGAGAACTACCACCGTCTGAAGGCGAAGGGCGTTCAGGCAATCAGCGTCCTCGGGGCGATCGGGAGCGGGAAGACGACCCTGATCGAGCGGCTGATCGACCGGTTCTCGGCCTGTGGGAAGACGGTCGGGACGATCGCTGCGGACTCCGCCGGGGACGACGATTATCGCCGGTTCGTCGCCCGAGGGGCGCGATCGGTCAACTTGAACACCCAGGACGACTGCCATCTCGACGCGCACACGGTCGATCACGCGATGGACCGGCTCCCGCTCGACGAACTCGACTTCCTGTTCATCGAGAACGTCGGGAACCTGATCTGTCCGGCCGACTTCCCGCTCGGCGTCGACCGCGAGATCGTCGTCATCTCCGTGACCGAGGGGGACGACATGGTCCGCAAGCACCCGAAGATCTTCGCGCAGACCGATCTGATGGTCGTCAACAAGATCGACCTCGCCGACGCAGTCGGCGTCGACCCGCAGCGGATCGTATCGGACTATGCGCGGGTCAACCCGCACGGCGCGATCGCGCTGACCGACGCGCGCCACGAGCGCGGAATCGACGACGTGATCGGAGCGCTGGGGATCGAATGCACGAGTACTCCGTCGTCAGTGAGCTGATCTCGGCCCTCCTTCCGAAGCTGGAGGAGCACGCCGGCCGGATCAGCGCCGTCATCCTGGTGAAGGGAGAGCTGCGGATCCTCTCCGACACCGCGCTGAAGACCGCGTTCGAGCTGCTCGCCCAAGGGACCCGCCTGGAGGGGTCGGAGCTCGTCATCGAGCCGGTCGAGGTCCGCGTGCGCTGTCGCGCCTGCGGCTACGAGGGGGCGGTCGACCACGTCCGCGAGGAGTCGTTTCACTTTGCGATCCCGATCCTCAGCTGTCCGACCTGTGGTGCCGAGGTCGACGTCGAGGCGGGGCGCGAGCTGTACGTCGACCGCGTGACGATCCATACGGAGGCACCGGCGGAAGCCCCATGAGCTCGCGACGAAAGCGGCTTCTCGTTCGGGGCGTCGTTCAGGGCGTCGGATTCCGACCGTTCGTCTACCGGATCGCGACGGCGAATCGCCTCGCCGGCTCGGTGAGGAATCGAGGCGACGCGGGGGTGGAGATTCTCGTCGAGGGAGAGTCCGTCGCGGTTGCCGCCTTCCTCCGCGAGCTCGAGCACGGTCTCCCCCCGCTGGCGCGCATCGATTCGTTCGATGCGCAGGAGCTCGATCCGACCGGCGAGACGGAGTTCGTCATCCTGCCGTCGACCGAGGAAGGGGAGCGGAGCGGCGTCCTCCCCCCCGACGTGGCGATCTGCGACGCGTGCGTAGCGGAGGTGCTCGGTGCATCGCGGTTCACCGGCTACTGGGCGACCAGCTGCACCGACTGCGGCCCCCGGTTCACGGTGATCGAGGCGCTGCCGTACGACCGATCGCGAACCTCGATGCGCGATTTCCCGATGTGCGAATCGTGCTACGGCGAGTACACGAATCCGCTCGATCGGCGCTACCACGCGCAGACGACCGCGTGCGCGGCGTGCGGGCCGCGACTGACGTTCGACGGGGACGAGAAGTCGGCGGTCGATCGGGCGATCGGCGCCCTTCGGGCGGGAGAGGTCGTCGCGGTCAAGGGGATCGGAGGGACGCACCTCGCCTGCGACGCGACGAGCGAGGAGACGGTGGCCAGGCTGCGCGCCCGGGTCGGGCGCCCGTTCCAGCCGTACGCACTGATGGCGACGGAGGAGATGATCCGCTCGTTTGCCGATCCGGACGCCGCGGAATGGGCGCAGCTTCGGGGCCCCGAACGGCCGATCGTCGTGCTTCGCGAGCGGCCCGGGGTCCTGGCCGAGTCGGTCGCCCCCGGGCTGCACACCGTCGGCGCCATGCTTCCCTACACAGGCCTCCATCACCTGCTGTTCGCGAAGATCGATGTCCCGCTCGTGATGACGAGCGCCAACCTGCCCGGACGCCCGATGTTGATCGCCAACGACGAGATCGAGCGGAGGCTGAACGGAATCGTCGATCATTCGCTGCTGCACGATCGCCGGATCGTCGCCCGCTGCGACGACTCGGTCCGAAGGGAGGTCGCCGGCCGGCTCGTCTTCCTTCGGCGTTCGCGCGGCTGGGTCCCGCAGCCGGTCGTCGCGGAGCTGGGCCGCGAACCGATCCTCGCCCTCGGCCCGGAGACCGACCTGGCGTTCACGCTCTACGCCGAAGGCACGGCGACTCCTTCGCAGCACATCGGCTCGGTCGACGACCTGGAGACGATCGGCTTCCTCCGCGAGGCGATCGATCATCTCGTTCGGATCACCCGGGCGCCGGCGCCGAAGATCGTCGCGTGCGACCTCCACCCCGGCTTCGCGACGACGCGGCTCGCCGAAGAGCTGGCGGAGGATCACGGAGCCCGCGTTGTGCGCGTCCAGCACCACGCCGCGCACGTGCTGTCGGTCATGGAGGAGCACGGGCTCGACGAGGCAGTCGGGATCGTCATGGACGGGTACGGCTACGGGTGGGACGGCGAGGCGTGGGGCGGCGAGCTGTTCGTCTGCCGGGACCGATCGATCGAACGGATCGGCTTCCTCAGGCCGGTCCGTCTCCCGAGCGGCGATCTGGCGGCGCGCTCGCCGCTCCGGATGGCGGCGTCGTTCCTCCACGCGGCCGGGAAGAGCGAAGACAGGATCGCGTCGTGGATGGTGGCGCGTGGCTTGGACGACAACGCCGCCGAGATCCTCGTCGAGCAGATCGGACGAGGCGTCAACGCCCCGTGGACAACGAGCGCCGGCCGCTTCCTCGACGCGGTTTCCGCTTGGCTCGGCGTCTGCCGCGAACGGACCTACGAGGGAGAGCCGGCGATGCGTCTCGAGGCCGTCGCTGCCCGCGGGATCGCAATGCCGATCAAGGTCAGCGTGTTGCGGCAGGGTCCGACCCCCGTTCTGGACACGGTCGGACTGTTCGAGCGGCTCGTCGGGATGGCGGAGACGGAGGCGGTGGAGGACGTCGCGGCGACGGCACAGGCGGCCCTGGCCGACGGAGCGGCTCGCCTCGCGTCGACGATCGCAGCGGAGCGGGACATCGCAGACGTCTGCTTCAGCGGCGGTGTCGCGTACAACGACGCGATCGCGTCGACAATCCGCGACACCGTGCAAAGCGCCGGCCACCGCTATCGGACCAACGAGCGTGTCCCGTGCGGCGACGGCGGGGTCTCGTTCGGTCAGGCGGTCTACGCGGGGCGCGGCATCGAGATCCTAGAAGCAGACCGGCCCGATGCAGCATCCGCCGATCGCGGCCAGTAGGCTCCCGAGCAGGCCGAGAGAAAGAACCCATCGAATCATGTGCGAAATTGTACGCCCGGTCGTCGGGAACACAAGGACGCCGGTCGGCATTTGAAACCGCGAAGAACACAGGGGACGGCCGGTCGGCCGTCCCCCGGGGCAAGAGGCACGTTCCGGTGTAAAGAGGTGTGGAATTCGTCCTCGGACCTCCCCGCGCCGCGGCGGTCTGTTTCGTGCCCGCGCACGGCGCATGCGCCGTGCGCGCTGACGCTGACTACGGTGCGGCAATCGGATTCAGCAGCCAGCCGGCGATCTGGGCCTCCCACCGCCCCTGGCCGGACGGGTCGTTCCCGTGTCCGGATTCCGCGTCGTACCGGGCCTGGACCGCCTGCAGCTGCTCGAGGATCTCGTTCGCTTGCCGGCGGAGTGCCGCGTCCAGCTCGTCGATCGCGCCCTGCTTCGAGGCACTCCGCGATTGAAGACACGGGAGAACGATCTCCAGCTTCCGGCGGTAGACCTCGTTCAAATCGAAATGCCCCTGCTCGTGGCAGAGGACCCGGTCGTCCCCCTTCCCGGGAACGACCCACGACAGCGACGGCTCCATCGTGTTGGTGACGGTCACGCTTGTCACGTGTCCGGTCCAGTTGCTCCCGCTCGAGGTGATGGAGTAGCTGGCGTGCCACCGGATCGTCATGTGAATCGCCGCGGCTTCGTTCCGATGAACGGCGTCGGCCGGGGCCGCGCATCGGAACAGATCCCAGGTGAGCGGCATCGACGCGTCCCACGGGACGCTCGGCACCGATCCTTCGGACGCTGCTGCGAACGCGAAGAGTCCGAGAAGGCAGGCGAGAAGAGGCGCAACAGCGCGAATCGAAGACCTCCGTGCGACGTGCTCCACGCGTCCCCCTTCGGGTCGATCTTACCAGGGACGAACGGAGTCTACCAGCCGCCGACGCTACCGCCTCCGAACCCGCCGCCGGAGAACCCGCCGCCGAACGATCCGCGGCCGCTCCACGCGGACCGACCGCCCGAGGCGGTCCGCGGCGCCGACACAAAGGTCCGCTCCATCCCCCGCGTCATGTGGAGCATCGACAGGGTGAACAGGTGCGGCCGGAAGATCGGGGCGCGACCGACGTACCAGTCCGGCGGCTCGTCGAGCAAGCCCTCGAACTGCTTCGTCCAGATCGACGTCAGGTTCAGCGCGATGGCGTAGGGGAGGAACTTTCCGAACAGCTCGGGGCTCTTCTCCGGGGCGTCGTGATACTCGAGCCGATCGACCTCGGCGCGGCGGATGTACTCGGCGAGGCCGAGCACCTCCTCGAGGGCGCGGATGCCGTTCTTCGTCTTCCGCGGCATGATCGGGGAGAAGGCGAGCACGACCAACCCGCAGAGCCCGATCGCGACGCCGAGGTACAGCGACCCGGAAACGAATCCGATTCCGACGCCCGCGGCGACGCCGAGGAAGCCGAGCGACGCGTAGAAGCGGCGCGTCCGTTCCGGATTGTGCGGGTAGTACCCCTTCTCGATCAGGCCGCCGTACAGCTTCGATTTGATTGCTGGAAGGTGCCGGTAGAATTCGTTCTCCAGCGACGAAAGGGTCCGCGTGTCGGGATGCTCGGCGTCGAAGAGTGCAGTGAAGAGGAGTTGCTCGACGTCGGAGAGGTCCTCCGCCGACGCCGACCGGCGGACGAAGCGGTGGTCGATCGCCGACCGCCCGAAGAACTCCTTGACGCGGTCGGCCAGCCCTTCCGCCTCGTCGACCTCCTCGATTGTCATGTGCCCCTTCACGGCGAGGCCGATCATCATCGCGCTGACGTCGCGCAGATCGGCGCGATCGTCGACGAGGACTCCGGCTTCGCCCGGGTGCATCCCCCGCGGCGGCTCGAACGCCGGGGCGATCGTCCCTTTCCGAGGGTCCCGCCCGACGCGGACCCAGAGGAGGGTCATCCCGATCAACGCCACGATCGGCAGCGCCGCGTACCGGTTGGCGTCGAGGAACCAGAGGAGCCGCTGTGCGGTCGACGGCTCCTCGATCGGGAGCTGATCGCGAGGGATCGCCACGTCGACCGTCAGCCTCTCGCCGGGCGCGAGCTGCGCAGCGGAGAAGACAAGGTCCCCGGCCTCGGAGACGGTCGCCCGATCTCCCCGCATCGAGCTCCCGGTCGGGCCGACGTAGGAGATCGTCGACAGCGTCGCCCGATCGACCGTCATTGGGAGAGAGACGGTCGCCGTGGCCTGGCGGATCGGTATCTGCGAGTTGCTTCCGGTGACGCTCCAGTACAGCTGGAGGTAGTCGTCGTAGAAGAGGATCGCCCGTCGGACGGTGTAGGCGATCGTGTAGGCGTACGTCCCGACGATCGTTTGGTCGGGGTCCCCGATCCGAATGCGGAGGTTCCGCCCGACGCGGCGCGCGGTGTACGGGACCGGCCCGCTGTCGAGGGCGATCCGATCCAGTTCGACGTCGATGGCGACGTTGGCGCCGCGCGGATCCCGGTACGAGACCGGGATCTCCCGCTCGATCCCGTGGTGCTCGGTGAAGAAGGTAACGGCGATCTCCTCGGTTACGCGGAGGATCCCCGACGGGTCGAGTTCGATCGTGGCGTCGAACCGCCCGATCTCGAGGCTGGCGAGCGCGCTCGGTCCGATCGCGAGGACGGCGGTCGCGAGAAGGAAGACGAGCCGGACGCGGCGCATCAAAACCGGACGGACGGTGCTTCCCGCTGCTCCTCGCCGGGGAGGGCGTAGAACTCCCGCTCACGGAAGCCGAACAGGCCGGCGATGACATTGCGCGGGAACACCTGGATTGTCGTGTTGAGGTCGCGGACGACGGCGTTGTAGTAGCGGCGGGACCGCTGGATGGCATCCTCCACCTGCTCGAGCGTCTCCTGCAGGCCGAGGAAGTTCTGGTTCGCCTTCAGCTCGGGGTACGCCTCGACGACGGCGAACAGCGACTTGAGCGCCCCCTTGAGGCCCTCTTCCGCCTCCGCCTGCTCGCGCGGGCCGGAGGCGTCGATCGCTCTCGCGCGGGCGAGCGTCACCCGTTCAAACACCTCCGACTCGTGGGCGGCGTATCCCTTGACGGTCTCGACGAGGTTCGGAATCAGATCCCATCGACGCTTCAGCTGCGTGTCGATGTCCCGCCACGCCTCTTCCGAGCGGACGCGGAGCCGGACGAGGCGGTTGTAGGTGAGCCCTCCCCAGAGAAGGGCGATCCCTCCGATGATGACGACGTAGCCGATCGCGCTCATGCTCCCTCCTTACCCAGCGGTCTCGCATTCTAGCGAGACGGCAGGAGATCGGCCAGCGTGCGCACGGCGTACGGCCGGCGAGCCGAACTCTCCGAATCCCCGTTGCGACGAGCGGATCGGCGTGATATCCTCGCGGCGTTTCGACAGCGATTCTCAACGATTCAGGAGGGGCGAGATGCATAAGAGGCTGTTCACCCCCGGGCCGACGGAGGTCCGGCCCGAGATCCTCAAGGAGCTGGCGACGCCACAGATCCACCATCGGTCGCCGGAGTTTTCGGAGTTGTACGCGGCGATTCAGCCGAAGTTGCAGAAGATCCTGTACACAGGGAATCCGGTTCTGTTGTTCACCTCCTCGTCGACCGGTGCGATGGAATCGGCGGTGACGAACCTCGTCGCGAAGCGGTGTCTGAACCTCGTGAACGGGGCCTTCTCGAAGCGGTGGCACGAGATCACCGTCGGAAACGGCGTCCCTTGCGACGCGTTCGAGCTGCCGTGGGACGTGGCGGTGAAGCCGGAGGCGGTCGACGAACGGCTCGCGTCCGATCGGTACGACGCCGTTACGCTCGTTTTCAATGAGACGTCGACCGGTTTGCTCAACCCGCTCCGGGAGATCGCCGAGGTCGTTCACCGCTACCCGGACGTGCTGCTCCTCGTCGATGCGGTCTCCGGGATGGCCGGTACGAAGATCGAGACCGACGCGTGGAAGATCGACTTCGTCCTTGCTGGGGTGCAGAAGGCGTTCGCGCTTCCGGCGGGGCTCGCCGTCGCGGCGGTGAGCGAGCGGGCGCTCGAACGGGCGAGGGCGGTTCCGCCGCGGAGCTACTACTTCAGCCTCCCGCGGATACACAAGTCGCACCTGAAGAACCAGACGCCCTCGACCCCGGCGATCCCGCACCTCTACGCGCTGAACGCGCAGCTCGACGACATGCTCGCCGAGGGGATCGAGGCTCGCTTCGCCCGCCACGAAAGGATGGCGGGGATCGTCCAGAGATGGGCCAAGGAGCACTTCGACGTCTTCCCGGAGGCGGGCTACTGGTCGCCGACGCTGACGTGCGTTCGCAACACGAGGGGGATCGACGTCGCCGGCCTGATCGACGGGCTGGCCGGCGAGTACAACCTGCGGATCGCGAACGGCTACGGGGACATCAAGGGGAAGACGTTCCGGATCGCCCACATGGGCGACACGCAGGTCGACGAAATCGAGGGACTGCTGAGGGCGATCGAATCGATCCTCGGCCTGTAGGAGGTGCGATGATGGCGTTCAAGGTGCTGGTTTCCGACCCGCTCGCCGCCGAGGCGGTGGCGGCGATGCGAGACGCGGGGCTCGGGGTCGACGAGAAGACGGAGCTCTCGCCTGAGGAGCTGAAGGCGGAGATCGGGGCGTACGACGCGATCGTCGTCCGCAGCGCGACGAAGCTGCGGGCCGAGATCCTCGACGCGGCGGAGAACCTGAAGCTGATCGTCCGCGCCGGCGTCGGGCTCGACAACGTCGACGTCGACCACGCGAAGGGAAAGGGGATCGAGGTTCGGAATACCCCGGCGGCGTCCTCGAACTCGGTCGCCGAGCTCGCCCTCGGCCACGTCCTTTCGCTCGCGCGGCACATCGGGCGCGCGACGGCGTCGATGAAGGCGGGAAAGTGGGAGAAGAAGCAGCTGAAGGGGATCGAGATCGAAGGCAAGACGCTCGGGATCGTCGGGATCGGCCGGATCGGTCGGTCGCTCGCGATGAAGGCGGCCGCCCTCGGGATGCGCGTCGTCGCGTACGACGCCTATCTGACCGAGAGCCCGATCCCTGACGTTGCGCCGAGGGTCGGGATGGACCGGCTCCTGGCCGAGTCCGACTTCATCTCGTTGCACGTCCCCTTCGATCCGTCGGTCGGGCCGATCCTCGGCGGAGCGGAGTTCGCGAAGATGAAGGACGGGGTCCGGATCGTGAACTGCGCCCGCGGGGGCGTCGTCGACGAGGCGGCGCTCGTCGCGGCGGTCGAAGGCGGGAAGGTCGCCGGCGTCGCGCTCGACGTGTTCGAGACCGAGCCGCCGGCGGCGGATCATCCGATCCTCGCCCTCGACGCGGTCTCGTTCACCCCGCACGTCGGGGCGGCGACCGTCGAGGCACAGTCGCGGGTCGGCCGGGAAGCGGCGCAGATCGTCGTCGACTTCGCGCAAGCGCGCGGCTAGGGGTGAGGCGTCCGATGGCGATCGTCATCCCGTTCCGAGGCTACCGGTACGATCCCGAGAAGGTCGGCGCGATCAGCGATGTCGTGACGCCGCCGTACGATCGGGTGTCCCCGGACGTCCAGGCGGCCTGCTACGCACGAAGCCCGCACAACATCGTCCGGATCATCAAGGGAAAGGCCGAGCCGGGGGACGACGACGCGAACAACGTCTACGCCCGCGCGGCGGGGTACCTCCGCTCGTGGATCGGCGAGGGGATCCTCGTCCGCGATCCGGTGCCGGCCCTGTACGCGTATCACCAGGCGTACTCGTTCGACGGCCGGCGCCTGATCCGAAAGGGGTTCGTCGCGCTGGGGAAGCTCGAGCCGGAGAAGGTCCACGCGCACGAGCAGACGCTCAAGGGGCCGAAGGTGGATCGCCTGAAGCTGATGCGGGCGACGGAGGCGAACTTCGGCCACGTCTTCATGCTGTACCGCGACCCGGAACGGGTCGCCGATCGCCTTCTGGCGGCGGAGATCGAGGGCGTCGAACCGGAGATCGAGGCGGCCGACGCGGACGGGAACGCCCATCGTGTCTGGCGCGTCGACGATCCGGGTGCGATCGCGGGCGTGCAAGAGGCGCTCGCCGACCGGGACCTCTACATCGCCGACGGGCACCATCGGTACGAGACAGCGGTCACCTACATGGGCGAAGGCGTCGCGAACGGCTGGAGGCCGGCGGCGCCGGAGTCGTTCGACGTCCGGATGATGAGCCTGTTCAACGTCGCCGAGCCGGGAATGTCGATCCGCCCGATTCATCGGCTGATTCACAGAGTCGACGGGTTCGACGCGGAGGCCTTCCTCGCCGCTGCGGCGGAGCAGTTCGTCGTCGAGAGGCACCCGTCGCTCGACGCGATGGTGTCGGCGACCCGGGCGGGCGGTGACCGACACACGTTCGGCTGCTTCACCGGCGGGATCTACGCGACGCTGACGCTGCGGGACGTCTCGGTCCTAGACGGGCTGATCGGGGGTGGTCGCTCGACCGATTACCGCCGCCTCGACGTCACGATCCTCCACGCGGCGATCCTCGAGCGGCTGCTCGGGATCGACGCCCGCGCGCTGGAGGAACAGCAAAACGTCACCTACACGGTCGACGCTCGCGCGGGGGCGGACGCGGTGGCATCCGGCGAGGAGCAGGTTCTGTTCGTTCTGAACCCCACCTCGGCCGACGAGGTGATGCGGGTCGCTGACCGCGGCGAGAAGATGCCGCAGAAGTCGACCGACTTCTATCCGAAACTCCTGACCGGGCTGGTCCTGTCGGTGATGGAGATCGAGAAGTGACCCGAGGCAGCGGCGTGTCCGGGGCGTGACGTCCGATGAAGGGGAGCGCGAGCGTTCCCCTTCTGTCTTTCCGCGCGGTACATCTGTCCCGGGTGCCGGGGACAAACCCACGACCTCATCCTCGCCCATTTCCAGTTGGGGAGGCCGTTTCTGGTCTACGCTTTCGAGCGGTGAGATCACGGAGGAGGTCATCATGCCACGGTTGTGTGCGCGAATCGCGATCTGCGTTGTCGTCCTCTCGCTTCTCGGCGGCGGGATCGCAATGGCTGACGACGTCGGATTCTCCGGCTTCGTAGGGTTGGGGATCACATACACCCCGGTTCCGCCGACGTCCTACAACATCGGCGCGGATTTGGTGCTCGCGTTCGACGTTTCGGGGTTCTCGTTCGCCTCGGAGACGGGATTCGACCTGGCCGGCTTCCAGTCGCAGCAGGTGACTCTCGGCGTCGACCTGGGGGCGGTTCAGATCAGCGAGGAGATCCTGTTCGATCCGTACTTCAGCCGGAACGAGATGAGCATCGACATGGCGATCGCCGGTGTCGACATCGGCGTGGACTTCATTCTGGCGAACATCGGCAGCGTGCAGACGCCGACCTACAGTATGGGGGCGGTCATCGAGCTCTCGAGCGGGATCGTGTGCGGGTTTTCGATAACGAGCCTCACCGGATTCGGCGCGATCGACTTGGTGAACATCCTCGGGGGCGTTGAAGCCCCGTTCTCGTACGAAATGCTGACCCTGTTCAACCACCTGGACACGCTGTGCACGCTGCCGCTTGATCTCGATGTGACGATCGTCCCGGACTTCTACTTCGAGGAGGAGCTCGTCCGCCTGGAGGCCGACTTCATGGGCCTGGTCGCCAGCAACACGACGTGGTTCGATGCCACGGGGCTTTCGAGAATGCTGTTCGAGCTCGGGTACCGCTTCGAGGAGCCGACGCTCAGCTTCCTGGCGTCGATGGGGCTCAACGGTCTGTTCGTCATCACCGATATCGATTTCATCATCGACCTCCAGGTCGACGTCGTTCGCTTCACGTCGCACACGTGGTTCGTGGAGAACCCGCTTCCGGTCCCGATCCCGATCGTTTTCGAAGGCCAGGGTTTCGCCGTGTCGTTCGAGATCTGCGGCGTTCTGATCACCACGGAGACCGACTTCGACGGTTCGTTCCTGTTCGCCCGGCAGCTGATCGCGATCGAAGCGACGTTCGAACCAGTGACGTTCAGAAGCTTGACCACGTTCGACGCGGCTGGTTTCGCCGACCAGTGTATCTACGCGGACGTAACGATCTGCGGCGCCAAGCTGTACACGAGGGCGGAGTTCGACTTCTCCGGAATCGGCCTGGTGACGTTCGGGTTCGACTTCACGTTCGGCTCATGAGCGAACGGTCCGACCTGTCCGATCGGGAGCTGGACGACCTCCTCCGGCTCCTGAAGGAGGAGAGCGAGGACATCGACGCCGTTCGAGAGGAGATTCTGCGTCGCGGAACGCCGATCATCGGCGAGGTGATCGCCGCGACGTTTCCCGCCAGCGGATTCACCACCGAAGAGCTGTTCCGCCCCGGCTACCTCGGGCTCCTCAACGCGGTCTACAACTACGACCTCTCGCGCGGCAGGTCCTTCCGCGAGTACGCGGAGAACCTGGTCAAGGGAGAGATCCGGAATCACATCCGCGATCGGGTCGGGCAGGCCGTGATCCCGTACTGGATGCGCGATCTGAACCGACAGATCGAGGCCGCCGAAGCGCGCCTCCTCCGCGAAACCGGCCGGCTCCCCTCCCTCGGACAGCTGGCCGAAACGGTCAACATCACCGAAGAAGGGCTGACCGAGATCTTCAAGGCGCGAGAGGCGCTGAGCTACGTCTCGCTCGACGCGAGCCAGCGGGAGAACGATCCGGTTCCGCAGATCGATCTGAGCAAGATCCGCAGCAAGCGGCCCTCCGCCTTCCCGATCGAGCACCGGATCAAGCTCGCCTCGGCGCTGGAGAAGCTGGCCGATCTGCAGCAGTACCTCCTCCACAGCCTGTTCCGCGCGGACGAGTAGAGGAAGAGAGCCGAGGTGTCCATTCCTCTCCGCTTTGCGCTTTCTGTCGGAGCATTCAACCTACTCCGCGTCGACGGGCACTGCTATAATGCTCAGGTATCGGAGCTAAGGGGGCGAGATGAAACGTACGATCATTGGGTTGAAGGTCGGACTGCTGGTCGCTGCCGTCGCGGTGGTAGCCGGCTGCGCGTTGTTCAATCAGCCGCCGGTTGTCAATTTCACCTGGACGCCATCAGATCCGATGGCGCGATTGGAAGTGCAGTTCACTGACTTATCGACGGATGCAGGTGGCCTGTTCGGCGGCGGCGGGATCGTCTCTTGGAACTGGGACTTCGGCGATTCGGGGGGCTCCACTTCTCCGAACCCGAAGCACGAGTACGAGAAGGGGGGCCAGTACACCGTCCGGCTGACCGTCACCGACGACGGCGGCGAATCGGCGACGCTCACGCGAACCGTGACGGTCACGGCCAGCCTCGACGGACTCTGGGCGGGATTCATTACGGACCTTGGCTTCAATCAGCTCTCGCTTGCCCTCGATCTCAGTCACGCATCGACAGGGAGCATCAGCGGCTACGTTACGATCGCTCTCATCACGCAGAACGTAACAGGCGGATCGTATAACCCGGCCACTCGCGAAGTGATGATCGCCTGTGCCGGTTTCGACCTGATCCTCCGTGGGACGCTCGACGTGAGCGAGACGATCATCGAAGGCTTCTGGTACGACGACAACGCCGGCTGGCGAGGCGAGGACTGGAGGGTAACGCTGAACTAGCTGGATCTTGCACAGCGTAGGAAGACGGCCACGCGATCCGGGCGGATCTTGTGGCCGTTTCTCTTTCAGCTGGTGTTCGGCTTGGCCCCGGACGTGAACGGACAGACGGCGATGCAGTTCGAGCAGGCGGCGGTGTTCCGGGTCCAGAAACCGTAACACCGATCGGCGTTCACCGCCCAGCGGAGGACACCGGGGCTGTTCGACGGGCAGGCGACCTCGAACGACGGCTCGCGCGCACCGCTGATCGCCTCCCCCTCGCACGCGTCGGCGCATCGGGAGCAGTCGCGGCACGTATCGGTCAGCCCGAAGTCGATCGGCGCGTCCGGCTCGAGCGGCAGGTCTGTGAACAGCTTGCAGATCCGAACGCACGGGCCGTACTCGGGGGTGACCAGCAGGCCGTTTCGACCGAGCTGTCCGAGTCCGGCGTCGATCGCCAGCGGGACGGAGAGTGCGGTGTCGTTCCCCATCGGGATCGCGCCGTATCGTAGGTTGCGGAGGAACTCGGCCGTGCAGGCGATCGCGAACGCCATCCGCGAGTAGCCGGTTCCGGTGGCAACGGCCGACGGGTACGCGGGCGAGGTCATCACCGCGTCGCGGTCCATCGCGATTCCGATCACGATGGCGTACCGGTACTCCGGCGGGATTGCGACAGGATCTCCGCTCCGATCGTGCGAGTAGATCCACCGCTCGTCGACGCGACAGACCCCGACGAGGTCGGCCCCGAACGCGCGGGCGGTCTTCTTGACCTCCGCGCTCATCCCGGCCGGGTCGTCGACCGGGTGCCGGCCGAGCCCCATCATCGCGGGATCCGCCTGGCCGAGCCGCTGCCACGAGAAGGCCCCACCGAAGGCGTCGTGCACCGTCCACGACGCAAGCACGCGCGCGAAGTCGATCCGCGAGTAGCCGGGCTCTCCCGCGGCGATCCGTTCCGCCGCGCCGCTCCGGTACTCCTTTTCGAAGAACGACGCGTCGCGATCCCAGTACCGGCGCATGAAAACCGTCCGCCGCTCGTCGAACCGGCCGTGGACCGTTCGGTCGATCGTGTACGGCGCGTTCTCGATCGGGTTGACCATTTGTTCCTCCCGTCCGCCAGATCGTAGGTGGGCCTCGCGCCCTCCGCAAGGTGCCTTGAACGGTTCCTTTTTTCCGTCAGAATTTGCGTACTATGCCCGTCGCACGACTCAGCTTTACCGACGCACGAAGGTTGGCTCTGCGTTGTCAGCTCCTCGACGGGACCGGTACCCTGCCCGCCGGCAAGGAGGGCGTCGCCCGGGCGATCGAGCGGCTCGGGTACGTGCAGATCGACACGATCGCGGCCGTCAACCGGGCGCATCACCACACGCTCTGGGTCCGTTGTCCGGACTACGATCCTGAGATGCTCCACGCGCTGCAGGCGGACGATCGGCGCGTCTTCGAGTACTGGGCGCACGCGATGGCCTACGTGCCGATGTCGGACTACCGCTACTTCGTTCCGCAGATGAACCGAATCCGCGAACACGGACCGCCTTGGATGCGCGGCTGGCGGGAGCAACACGGAGGGGTCATGGAGAAGGTTCTGGAGAGGATCCGCGCCGAGGGGCCGCTGACGTCGAAGGACTTCGAGCCGCCGCCGGGAACGAAACGGGGGACGTGGTGGGACTGGAAGCCGGCGAAGCGGGCGCTCGAGCTCCTCTTCTGGCAGGGAGACCTGATGATCACCGAACGGCGCAGCTTCCAGAAGGTGTACGACTTGACCGAGCGGGTGCTGCCGCCGGACGTCGATCGGACGCCGCCGCCCGACGAGGCGTGCGGCCGGTTCCAGGTCCGCCGGGCGCTTCAGGCACTGGGTGTCGCGCGGGACCGGGAGATCCTCGAGTTCGTCAAGGTGGTCGACAAGCCGATCGTCCGCCGGGCGCTGGACGATCTGGTCGACGCGGGCGAGGTCGTCGAAGTCAGCGTAGAGGGGGCGAAGGGCGGGGACTGCTACGCGCTGGCCGGGCGCCTGGTGGAGCCGATCGGCGAGGCGGCAGAGCCCGGCGTGCACATCCTCTCTCCGTTCGACGGTCTGATTATTCAGCGGCCACGGACGAAATGGCTGTTCGACTTCGACTACGCGATCGAGTGCTACCTCCCGGAGGCGAAGCGGAAGTACGGGTATTTCGTGCTGCCGATCCTGTTCGGGGATCGGCTGGTCGGGCGGCTCGATCCGAAGGCGGATCGGAGGGCGAAGCGGCTGATCGTGCGGAAGCTGTGGCTCGAGCCGGGGTTCGAGGCGACCGATACGTTCTTGGAACACCTGGGGAGAGCGTTCGCCCGATTCGCCGCGTTCAACGGGTGCACGACGGTCAAGGTGGAGCGGATGTCCCCGCCGAAGGGACGGGCCGCCGTCTCGCGGCACGCTCGCGCGGCCCTCGCCGCCGGCGAGGGCGACGACGGGCTGAGGAGGCGCTTGCCCGGTCGTTAGCCGGAACTGGAGACCGGACCGTAACGGTGCGCCGTTCGTCTCTTCTCCGAGCCCCCGTCTTCCGAAGCGAGCCGCCCTTCGGCGTGCGCCGCGGCGACGATCCCCGAGCGAACCGCTCCTTCGATCGTCGATGGCCATCCGGTCGACGTCCAATCGCCGGCGAGGTAGAGGCCGGGAATCGGCGCCACGGCGCGCGGCCGGAGCCGCTCGGAGTCCGGCTCCGGGACGAACGTCGCGCGCCGGTGCCGGAGGACCAGCGTGTCGAGGGACTCCGCCTCCCGGACGCTCGGGAACAGCTCCCCGAGCGCGGAAAGGAGAACCTCGGACACCTCGTCGACCGGGCGGTCGATCCAACCTTCGGCGGCGCTCTGGGAGAGGACGAGATGCGTCGGCCCCTCGTTCCGTGGTCTTCCGTGCAGCCGCGTGACGTCGAAGACGGCCTGGACCGAGGAGTCGACGGCGACGGCGAACTCGTCTTCGAGGACCGGGCGGTCGAACCACGCGTGCACGTCGACGATCGGCGACCAGCGAAGCCGGGACGCCTCCGCCAGCAGAGGCGCGAGCGGGCCTTCGCCGGGCACGAGCCGCGCCAGATCGGCCGGCGGGACCGCGCTGACGACGGCCTCGGATTCGATCGTCTCTCCGGTCGAGAGCTCGACGCCGCGGACGCCCGCTCGGTCGATCGCGAGCTTCTCCACGGTCGCCGACGTGCGGACCGCTCCACCCCTCCCCTCGATGTACCGCCGGGCCTCGTCGAAGACCTCCGAGAGCGGGACCGTGAAGAACCCCACGTTTGCCCCGTCCGGTCGGAAGAACGCCTCCCGGAAGACCACCCGGGCGGCGCGGACGCCGACCGCGCGCGCCGGCGCGTTCAGGGACGCGACGCAGATCGGGTCCCACAGCAGTTCGATCGAACGGTCGGACTGTCCGTGAGCCGCCAGCCACTCGGCGAAGGGAACGTCGGTTCGGATCCTCCGAAGGCTCATCGACGAGCCGGCCCGCACCGCCCGGATTCGGTCCCGAAGGGAGAGCGGCCGGTATCCCAGCAAGGACGGGGCGAGGTGGAGGACGCCAGGCAAAAACGACGAGCGAAGGACGGTACGCCCTTTCGGCCAGACGATCGGGATCGAGAGCGTCGGCTGGAACC
>Ga0180431_10002782_pt1 | contig 23061 bp, 13 predicted proteins | sample SS_ome_11_FD_132459 | JGI IMG/M metagenome (GOLD analysis project Ga0180431, IMG submission 132459) | Hypersaline lake sediment archaeal communities from the Salton Sea, California, USA - SS_1_MS_1 metaG | ecosystem: Environmental > Aquatic > Non-marine Saline and Alkaline > Hypersaline >...
CCGATTCGGAGGTCTGGGTCGCTGCGATCGACGGAGACGGCACGGTGATGTGGAGGCACCAGACCGGCGCGCCGTCGGGGGGCGGGTGGCCATACAGTGTCGACCTCAACGCGGACGGGCGACTCGAGGTCCTGAGCTGGGAGTCGTACAGTGTCAGCTCCCGACCCGACACCGCCCGACTCCGGCTTTGGGATGGCGAGACCGGCGAGCTCCTGTCGTGCTACTCCAACACGGGATGGATCAACGGGGTCGAGCCGGGAGGAGCCGCGGCGCCGCGGTCGGTCTATCTCGGCGGAGAGGACGGCTTCGTCCGTCGCATCACGTGGGACGGCGAGAAGCTCGTCAACGACCGGAGCTTCGATTGCGGCGAGGTGGTGCACGGCGTCGGGGTGCTGACGGTCGACCCGATTCCGGACCCTGTCGTTGTCGTGCTCACGGCAGAGGGGGCGGTCTGCGCGCTCGATCTCGAGTTGTCCCTCCTCTCGGTGTTCAGGGTGGACGAGGTTCACGACCGCCTCGCTCCGATCCTCCCCGTGACGTTCGCGGACGGAACACGGGGTGCGAGCGTCGGGATCGGGCCGAAGTCGGGCCTGATGATGCTCGAATTCTCTCGCTCGCCGGTGTCCACCTGGATCGTTGTGTTGGTGCCGATCGGCCTTCTGGTGCTGTTCTGCGCAGCCGTGCCGTCCATCCGGCGCCGGGTGCTGAGGCTCCTGCGACGTGCCCTGATCCCGCGCGCCGATCGTGAGAAGGCGCTCGACGAACTCCTCGGAGCGCTCGTCCGCGCCGGACACGGCAAGCTCGCCGCGACCACGACGCTCCGGCGTCTCACGAAGCAACTCACGATGCTCGGAGGGCTCGAATCGGAACCGCCCGGGCAGTTCATCGAGCGCTATCGCGAGGCGCTGACCGACGTGCGCGAGATTGGGATGCCGGGCATCGAGGCCATCCATCGCGAGGCCGCGCGGATCGGTCTGAAGGCGTCGCTTGTCTCGACGCTGCGGCGACGACTGACGTCTACACGGTCGCTCCTTCGTGGGATCCCCGCGAGACCGCCGGCCGCCGCGGAGTCCGCGCGTCTGGCGGATCTGCTTGACGCGGGGACGGCCTCCCTCGATGATGCCCTGAACGGGGTGCTCGACGGGTGCCGGCTCGAGCTCTCCTCGAATCTCATGAACGAGATACGCCGCGCCGCCGGAGCGCGCCGTGTTGATTTCCTCGAGATCGATGCCGAACTCACGGTGCCGACGATCTCGAAGGCCGAGACGGTGCGCGTTCTGGGTACACGGGGCGAGGTCAGTTTCGTCATCGAGAATCTGCTCGGAAACTCGCTCGCCGCCGTCGAGCGGAGCGACGAACAGCGCGTGGAGGTCACGGTTGAGCAGGAGGATCGCGAGGCGGTCATGCTGGTCTCCGACACGGGCACGGGGATCCCTCCGGACATGCACGAGCGGATCTTCGACGATGGTGTGACCGGAACGCATGGCGGCAGCGGACACGGCCTGGCCGAGTCGCGCCGGATCCTCGCGAAGCGCGGCGGGTCGATCGCGGTCGCGAGATCGGAGCCGGGACAGGGAACGACATTCGAAGTGCGATTCCAGATCGTTGACGGAGGCGTATCGTGACACACGACATCAAGCCGAAGGTGCTCTACGTCGATGACGAGACGGCGCAGGCGGAGGACATGATCGCGCTGATGCCGGACACCATGGACATTGAACTCGTGGCCGACCCGGTGACGGCGGAGAAGCAGATCAGGGAGAACTCGTACGATCTCATCCTCATGGACATCGATCTTCAGGCAGAGATCAACGGGATCGAACTCCTCCGCCGCGTGAAGGAGCTCGATCCGGAGATCCCGGTCGTGATGCTCACCAAGTACGAGGACCCGAGCCGCATCATCGAGAGCATCAAGGAGGGAGCGTTCTACTACGTCACGAAGGGGAAGGTCCCCTCCATCCCACAGATCGACCACGTGGCGCGTCTCGCGCTCGAAGACGCCCACAACCGCCGCGCCGCGCAGATGCTCGCCGACATTGAGACCGGGAGCGCGATGGACGCGATGATCGGTGAGAGCCCGGCGATGCAGCACCTCCGCAAGGAGATCCTCCGTGTTGCCCGCGCAGAGTTCACGGTTCTCATCACCGGTGATTCCGGGACCGGCAAGGAACTCGTCGCGACCGCGATCCACCAGGAGAGCGGGAGGAACGCGCTCGGGAGCCGTCTCGTCGCGATGAACTGTGCGGGGATCAGTCCCCAGCTTGCCGAGTCGACACTCTTCGGACACGTTCGGGGCGCGTTCACGGACGCGGTCCAGGATCGCGTCGGGAAGATCCAGTACGCGGGGAGGGGAACGGTCTTCCTCGATGAGGTGGCCGACATGCCTCTGGAGGTGCAGGCGAAGCTCCTGCGCGCGCTTCAGGACCACGTCTTTGAGAAGCTCGGCGCGAACAAGTCGATCCACTTCTCAGCGCGCATCATCGCGGCGACCGCGAAGAAACTCGACCGGCTGGTCGCGTCGGGAGGTTTCCGGGAGGACCTCTACTTCCGGCTGAAGCGGTACACGATCCACGTGCCCCCGCTCCGTGAGCGGAGAAGCGATGTTCCGCTCATCGCGAGGAGTCTCGTGACGAAGCTCGCCCCCCGGAGCGGGAAGCCCGAACTCGGGATCTCCAACGGCGCGCTGGACGTTCTCGCCTCCCGCGACTGGAAGAGAAACAACGTCCGGGAACTCGAGAACGTCATCATCGGTGCCATACTCCGGTGCGATGACGACGTGATTCAGGCGGAGCACATCGAGCCGGAGGGGTTCACCTTCTCGGAGACACCGCTGCCCTACGAGGAGGCGAGCCGCGTCGCGCGCGAGCAGTTCAAGACCGCCTACTGCACCCACCTCCTGAGGATCGCGCGCGGCAACGTCGCTGATGCCGCCGAGATGGCGGGTCTCAACCCTCCCGCGTTCCGCAGACATATCAAGGAAGTCGGCCTGGACCCGAGGAAGTTCAGGGACTGAGGCGACTTACGCGGGTTCGGGCGGGCTGTCTTGCCCGCCTGCCGGTTCCGTGTTATAATGATAACTATAGACATATCGGTAACTTACGCTCTTCGGAGGGTGGTGTGATGCGTATGCGCGCTCTCATGAGAACTGTTCGACGTGCTGTGCCGGGAACCGCTGTCCCGGTGCTGGCTGCGCTGCTCATCCTGAGCGTGTTGGTGACCAGCGCCATCGCTGACACCCGCGCATCGTTTGACGCCGCAGAGCGGGCCTCCGGCAGCGACCGGCTCTGGGTCTTCTTCTCAGACAAGGGTCTGGACCGTGCTGGCGAGGAGCTGGCGATCGCGCAGTTTCGCGGCGAGCTGAGCGAGCGGGCGCTCCGGCGTCGCGCGAAGGCGGGGCTTGACGTCAACGTGAACGATCTGCCCGTGGCTGCCAGGTACATTGCGCAGGTGAGGGAGACGGGGGCGGAGGTTGTGACGGTCAGCCGCTGGATGAACGCGGTGTCGGTACGCGCCGACGACACCTCGGTTGCGTCTATCGCGCGGCTGCCGTTCGTCCGGGAGGTGCGCCCGGTGGCGGGCGCGACGAAGCCGATGCCGAGGATCGAACCCGCCTCGATGGACGACGTCGACCGTGGCGGAGCCCGTCCGCAGGCCGGTGGAACCTCCCGCAGCGGGCCGCGGCGCAGCGGCTCGCGCTCGCTCGACTACGGCGAGTCGTGGGGACAGAACGATCAGGTACAGATCATCGATCTGCACGACGACGGGTTCGACGGCGACGGCGTTGTCATCGCGATGCTCGACACCGGATTCGATACGGACCATCAGGCGTATCGCCATCTCGACATCCTCGGCGAGCGCGATTTCATCAACGACGACACGGAGACGGCGAACGAGCCGGGTGACCCGGGCGGACAGGACTCGCACGGGACGGCGACGCTGTCGAATGTGGGCGCGGCCTACGCCGGCGAGATCTACGGCGGTTCCTACGAAGCGACCTTCATCCTCTGCAAGACCGAGATCGTCGACGATGAGATCCAGGTCGAGGAGGACTACTGGGTCGAGGCCGTGGAGTACGCCGACAGCCTCGGGGCCGACCTCATCTCGAGCTCACTCGGCTACTTCTACTGGTACGACTATTCCGACATGGATGGGAACACCTGTGTGACGACCATCGCCGCGGACATGGCGGCGGCGCGCGGCATCACCGTGATCACATCGATGGGCAACGAGGGTGGGAACGACTGGAAGTACATGATCGCCCCGTCCGATGGTGACAGCGTGCTGGGGATAGGCGCTGTCGATATCGACGGCGACCGCGTCTCGTTCAGTTCGGTCGGTCCGACCTACGACGGCCGGATCAAACCCGATGTCATGGCGCTCGGCGCCAGCGCGTACGTCGCGACGACGTCCGACACAGCCAGCTACGGATACAGCAGCGGTACGTCGTTCTCCTGCCCGATCACGGCAGGCGCAGTCGGCCTCCTCCTTCAGGGACATCCTGAGTGGCTTCCAGAGGACGTCATCGAGGCGGTCCACACGACAGCCACGCAGTCGAGCTCCCCTGACACGCTCATGGGATGGGGGATCCTGCGGGCATCGGATGCCATGTACTCGTCTCCGCTCGGCGTGCAGGACGAACCGGCTGTCGTGACGTCGGTCGTCTGGAGCGCGCCAAACCCGTTCACGCCGGGCACATCGCTCCACTTCGTGATGCCCGAGGCGGGCCACGCCCGCCTTGCGGTCTACGATGTCTCCGGACGCCTCGTCAGGCGGCTGCTCGAAGGCGCGATGTCCGCCGGGCCTCACGAGACATCGTGGGACGGCACGGACGACGGCGGTCGCGAGGTCGCGAGCGGTGTCTATTTCGCTCGGCTCGAGACCGAGGCGCTCTCGGCATCGACGAAGATGGTTCTCGTGCGCTAGAGCGTCCGTAGCAACGCAAACGCCGCCTGGAGCGTTCATGGCGACGCGAACGCCGCCATGCGGGCGTCGGCGCGGCGCTTGGGTCTACCCACACCCGCTCCCCGGTGCTACACTGCCGGCTGAACCCTTCCATCAGCCGAGGTAGAGCGTATGCCGGGTCCCCACGAGACGCCCAGAGTCTCTGCCATCATCCCGTGCTACAACGGTGAGCGATACGTCGTCGACGCTGTCGAGAGCGTACTCGCGCAGACGGAGTCTCGCGTCGAGGCGATCGTCGTCGACGACTGTTCGTCTGATCGCTCGGTCGCGCGCCTCGAGCCACTGTTGTCCGACCCCCGCCTCCGCATTCTCCGTCACAGCGGCAACCGCGGCATCGCCGCCGCGAGGAACACCGGGATTCGAGCATCTGACGCAGAGTTCGTGGGGCTGCTCGACCAGGACGATCTCTGGCTTCCGGAGAAGACCGCGCGACAGCTCGCCGCGTTCGATGAGGGACCGTCGGACCTCGGACTGGTGTTCTCTCCGGTCGAGACTCGTGACGCCGCGGGACGGCCGATCAAGATCATCAAGGGAATCCAGCCGCCCGAGAACCTCGCGGAGATGCCGAGGACCGATGCGCTCCGAGCGCTCTATCGCGGCAATTTCATACAGACCGCATCGACTCTCATTCGCAGGAGCTGTCTTGCGGAGATAGGGCTGTTCGACGAGTCGATCCGCGGAGGGGCCGACGACTTCGAACTCTGGCTTCGCCTGGCGGTGCGATACAGGATGCATCGGTTGAACGAGACGGTGGCGTTGCGCCGCATTCACGACGAGAACTACTCAGCAGACGCCTCGAGGATGTACGGCGAATCGCTGGCATACGTGGAGCGCTTCGGACATGAGCACGAGGAGCTGGCCGACCTCGTGCAGCCGAAGCTGGCGTGGATGCACGCGCGGCTGGGGAGCCACTATCGCAACAACGGGGAGTACTCACGGGCGCGGGCATCGTACCGCCGGTCGCTGGGACACGCCTTCGCATGGCGGACGGCCTTCCTGCTCGCCATGGCGGGGCTGGGGCCGCTCGGGGGCATGCTGTTCAGAGCGCGTCGGGCGCGGATGACGGGCGGTTGACCTTGATTCCATGCCGGCGCTGCGCTAGCCTGACGAGCCAGACGGACCATTCGAACCGAATCTCCCGGGGAGGTATCCATGATCGCATCACCGCGGCGGCACCTGCTGCGCCGGACTGCGGTCTCGCTGATGACTCTCGCGCTCATCGCTGCTTCAGCGCCGGTGGTTGCGCAGACCATCTCGCCTGAGGACATCGAGCTGTTCAGGAGCCTGCCGAAAGCGGAGCGCGACCGCATTCTGAGCGAGTACGGGCTGGCGCCGGACACGGCTGCGGTCGGCGGCGAGCGGGACGTGAGCACGCCCGAGACCGTCCTGCCTCGAGAGCAGGAGACGAGCGCGCTCGAGCGAGGGCGTCACAGCGGCGGGCCGATGGCGACCGGCCGGCAGGCGGGTGCGTTTCTTGCCGCTGCGGCGGAGGGTGCGGAGGATGGAGTTCCCGACTCGCTGGACGCGGAGGGACTCGACTATCCGTGGTCGAGACCCTTCGCGGGCTACATCGGTGGACCCGGTCCGACGGACGCCTTCCGCGACCAGGCCGCGCAGCCGCTTGTCGTGGATGACGATCTCCTTCAGTTCGGCTACGAGCTCTTCGCCGGTGCACCGACGACGTTCGCGCCTGCGACCGACATTCCGGTCAGCGACGATTACATCATCGGTCCGGGCGACGAAGTGCACGTTCAGCTCTACGGGAAGACGAGCCTGGCCGCCGACATCGTGGTCGACCGCGACGGGCAGCTTTCGTTCCCGGAGCTCGGCCCGATCACGGTGGCCGGTCTGACGTTCCGTGAGATGAAGGACCACGTAGCTCGCGAGGTCGAGAACCGGATGATCGGCGTGAATCTGAGCGTCTCGATGGGGCGCCTCCGCTCGATCCACATCTTCATTCTCGGCGAGGTCTTCCAGCCCGGCCGCTACACCGTCAGCGGCCTGTCGACGATGAGCAACGCGCTCTTCGTCAGCGGTGGGGTCAAGAAGGTCGGAAGCCTCAGGAACGTCCAGCTCAAGAGAGACGGCCGCGTCGTGCAGGTGATGGATCTCTACGACCTCCTGCTCGGCGGCGACACGTCGTCGGACCAGCGGCTCATGCCGGGAGACGTCATCTTCATCCCGCCGGTCGGTCCGGTCGCGGGTGTGGCGGGCGAGGTGCTCAGACCGGCGCTCTACGAGCTCTCCGACAGGATGACGGCCCGGGGTCTCATCGACCTGGCCGGCGGTCTCCGGGCGACGGCTCACACCGGGCTCATCCAACTCGAGCGCATCGAGGACGGGCGGCGCGTGACCTACGACATGAGTCTCGAGGGTTGCGATGAGTGGACGATTCACGACGGTGATGTCGTGAAGGTCTATCCGATCCTCTCGCGGGATGAGGATGTCGTCTTCCTCGAGGGCAATGTCCTGCGTCCCGGCAAGCGACAGCACTTCGACGGGATGCGGCTGGGTGATCTCATCGCCTCTCCCGAAGAGCTTCTTCCCGAGACCTTCTTCGACTACGCGCTCGTGGAGCGCGAGAACGACGTGACCCGCGAACCCGAGTATCTTGCCGTCGACCTCGGCGGCGTGCTGCTCGACGGCCGCGCGGAGGATGATGTTGCGCTGCTTCCTCGAGACCGGGTCTACGTGTTCCACCGCGGACACTTCGTGGATGTGCCGACCGTCTCCGTCCGCGGCGAGGTGCGGGCGCCGGGCGAGTACGTGTTCCGGAAGGAGATGAGCGTCCTCGATCTCGTGCTCGCCGCCGGGGGGCTGACGCGCGACGCGTGGGCCGGCGGCGCAGAGGTGTTCCGGACCGACGCCGAGACGCACGAGGTGACGCACATCGATATCGATCTCAGCGCGGTGTTGACGAACGACCCGGATCACAACATCGTGCTCCAGGATCAGGACGAGCTCGCCGTGCACTCGGTCTGGGAGTTTCGCGACCGGGCCAGCGTCCGGATCCTCGGCGAGGTCAACAACCCGGGCGAGTATCCGCTGTCCGACGGGATGCGTGTGAGCGATCTCATCTTTTCGGGTGGAAACCTGACGGAGAGCGCCTACCGACAGGAGGCGGAACTCACGCGGTACGAGATCGTCGACGGGGAGCGACGCGAACTTCATCATGTCGTCCTCGATCTCGAAGCGATCCTGGAGGGTTCGGCCGAGCAGGACATCGACCTCACGCCGTACGATCGCGTGCTCATCCGACGGATCACGAACTGGCGCGGCGACGAGATCGTCCATGTGACCGGCGAGGTGGCGTTCCCGGGGAGCTACCCGGTCGAGGAGGGTGAGCGTCTGAGCCACGTCATCGACCGATTCGGCGGCTTCCTCGACGATGCATACCTTCGCGCAGCCGTGTTTACCAGGGAGCAGGTCCGGGGACTGCAGGCGGAGCAGCTCGACCGTCTGGCCGACGCCCTCGAGGCGGATCTCGCGCGGCTCTCCGTCTCGAACCCGCGGAGCACCAGCGGCACCGACATGGCTCGTCAGCAGCTTGCGCTCGAGGCGGGAGCCCAGCTCCTGACGGAGCTGAGAAACGCACAGGCGACCGGTCGGCTCGTCATCAGTCTCGACACGGCCGAGCGGCTGGTCGGGACGCAGTACGATATCGTGCTCGAGGACGGCGACAGGCTCCACGTGCCGAAGCGCCCGGACTTCGTGATGGTGATGGGGCAGGTCAACAATCAGACCGCGTTCCAGTACGAGCGAGGGAAGCGGGCCGGCTACTATCTCCGTCTCGCCGGTGGAACGACCAGATTCGCCGACCGCGGCCACATGTACGTCGTCAAGGCCGACGGCTCCGTCGAGCGGTCCCGGAGCGCGCGCATCAACCCCGGCGACGTCATCATCGTCCCCGAGAAGCTGGAGCGCTTCACGGCCATGCAGTTCATGCTCGACGTGAGTCAGGTGCTCTACCAGCTTGGTCTCGCCGCGGCCAGCGCGTACACGGTCGGACTCTTCTAGGAGGACCTGATGGAGAGGATTCCGATGATCAAGGACTTCCTCGCGTTGGCCTGGAGCATGCGGGTTCGGCTCGTGCTCATATGGGGCGTGGTCGTCCTCATTGTGCTCATCCGCGTTCTGACGATGCAGGGGCTCTACACGAGTAGCTGTCTCCTCGTTCCGACACCGCTCGAACAGGTCGATGAGCCGGGACAGTCCGGTCTCGGTGTGGCGTCCGCACGGAGGCTGCTCTCCGGAAGTGCGTCGCGCGACGACTACACGCTGGTTGTTTTTTTCGAGGCGCGAGAGCTCACCGAGAAGGTCATCGAGGAGATGGAGCTCAAGCGCGAGCTCTTCCCGGACCGGTGGGACGCTGATGAGGACGAGTGGATCGAACGCGCCGGCGGGGAGCCGACGATGCAGCAGGCTCGCCGCATCATGGCGCCGCGGGTCGACATCTCCTACGATGAGTACACGACGCTGCTGACGCTCAGCGTTCACTGGCCGTCCGCATCCCGTGCGAAGGAGGTGGCCGACGGCTACATCGAGATCGGTGACCGGCTGCTTCGGGATGTCGCCATCGCCGAGGGCGAGCGACGCGTCGAGGAGCTCAGACGTGAGATGTCACAGACGTCGGTGAGCGACGTGAGCGTCTACCTCGCTGAGGAGATGACCCGAGCGATCTCGGCGCTGACGTCGATACGCGCCCGCTCGCAGTACGGGTTCCGCGTCATCGACCCGCCGTCCACGCCGGACATGCGTTCGTGGCCGCCGCGGACGATGTTCATGATCCTCGCGGGGCTCATCACCGGCCTCGTCGAACTGGGCGTCCTTGCCGGGCTCTATCTCCGGGGAGCCATGAATCCTCCCGCCGGCGGTGTGCCCGATCGCACTTGATACCTGCAAGCTTGAGGTGATCCGTGTCCAGCACCGGCGCCAGGGATACTGCCGTCTCTCTCGGCAGCAGGATTGCCGTCCTGCTGATCGGGCTCGCCATCCAGAGCACGCTCGCGTGGCTTCTCGGCCCCGACGGCCGCGGGGCCTACGCCGTGTGCCTCCTCTTCGCCACACTGCTCGGGACCTGCTTCGCCTTCGGCATGGACACCGCGGGGCAGTACTTCGTCGCGTCGAAGCGGATGACCGTGAGCGAGGGCGTCTGGGCGACCATCGGAAGCCTCGTCGCCGCGTCGCTCGTGGCCGTGGTCTTCGGCCGCATCCTGATGGAGTTCGACCTCGCGTTCCTGACGAAGGCATCCCGGTCCTCATTCTACGTGGCGCTCGTCGTTGTTCCGTTCCACGTCGTGGGGCAGGGGTGCATCCTGCTGCTCGTCGGACTCGGCCGCATCACCTGGATGGCCATCACCGCGATCGTGAACTCGTTCGTGCAGCTCCTCTTCGCATTTGTGCTCATCCGCGTGTTCGATCTGGGTGTCAACGGTGCGCTTCTCGCCATCGTCGCGGCAGGCACGATCAACATCATCTTCGGCTTGATCGCGTTCCGGCAGGAGGGAGCGTTCGAGAGCATGCGCGCCGGCATCCTCCACAGGAAGGGTCTGACGGCGTCCGGTCACATGAAGCGTCTGGCCGCGTACGGCGCGAGGTTCTACGTCGCCCGACTGAGCAGCACCGTGAACTTCCGCATCGGTACGATGGTCCTCGCGTTCTTCGCGCCGACGCGCGAGATCGGCATCTTCGCGGCGGCGTCCGGTCTGGTCTCGCGGATCCTCCTGGTGCCGACCTCGATCGAGACGGCGCTCTTCTCGCGAGTCGCCGCCGACGCGAGAGGACGACCGGAGACCGTTGCGCAGGCTGCGCGCGCATCGGGCCTCGTGTCCGGTGCGATGCTCCTGGTGCTCGGCCTCCTGAGTCGTCCCGTGGTCCTCGTGCTGCTCTCGCCCGAGTTCGAGCCGGCGATCAAACTCATCTGGATCATGATACCCGGCATCTTCGTGCGTGCCGCATCGAAGGTTCTCATGCCGTACTTCACCGGTACGGACCGACCGGCCGTGTGTTCGTGGGCGGTGGGTGTGGGAATGGCCGCGAACATCGCGGGCATTCTGATTCTGCTGCCGGTCATGGGTCTCGAGGGCGCAGCATGGGCCATGACGATCGGGTTTCTCGTGAGCAGCATCGTGCTGGTCGCAGTGTTTCGGAGAGCAACGGGTCTCTCGCTGGCGCGGACGTGGATTCCGCGGCGCGAGGACATACGGGCCATCATCGGAATGGTGCGTTCGGTGCTCGTACGCTTCGGCGCGGGCCAGCGCGCCTGATGGGCGGGGAGTGAGCGGGCATGACGGAGGCACTGGCACAGAGGATCTCCACGGCGTCGCCGGAGGCGCGCGAGCGAACGCTCGCCCTCGCCGCCCGGCTCTCCATAGCGGGGATGACCGCGGCGATCGCGGTGTTCGGATACACGTCCGAGACCCTGCGGTACTTCTATCCGCTCCTGCTCTTGAGCGCGGGAGTCTATGTGCTGGTCCGCGGCGAGCGGCTCGTCGTCCCGCTTCTCCGCTATCTCACGTCCCCGCTGCTGAGGTGGCGATGGGCGTTCCTCCTGTGGGCGGCCGCGTCGCTCTTCTGGACGGCGCGCACCGGGAACAGCGTTGCACGAGTGGTCACGCTGCTCCAGATCCACGCGATCGGGTTCCTTTTCTATGATGCGGTGCGCGAGCTGGATCTCGGCCGGTGGGTTCTCAGGAACCTCTTCGCGTGGACGGCCGTCGGTGTGCTTGCGGCACTCGTAACGGGTGTGGGGACCGCCGCCGGTCGGCTGACCGGGTTCTACGGCAATCCGAACGTGCTCAGTCTCGCGGCGCTCATGGGGCTGACGATCTTCGCATCGGGGATGTCGCTCGGGCGGGGAGGCTGGGGACGCGTTGCGACGCAGCTCGCCGGGCTCGTGCTGCTGGCGGGCGTCGCCGCCGCATCGTCCCGCAAGGGACTCATCGGTGTGCCCATCATCTGGTTGCTCGGGCTCATCGGGTCCCGTTCCCGGAGACGGGTGGCCGTTCAGATCGCCCTCGTCGCCGCGATCGGCGCGGCGCTCGTGATGACCTTCGAGCCGCTTCGCGTCCTCTGGCAGTTCACGATCGCGCGCGTGGCCGACGTGTTCGTCTCACTGTCCTCGCGCTCCGGCGGAACGAGGAGCGTCGTCGAACGTGTGACCTTCGTGAAGGAGGGCGTCGCGCTTATCGGGCGCTCGCCGATCATCGGACACGGGATCGGATCGTTCCGCTGGTTGGCGGGGCAGGGCAAATACGCGCACAACAACATGATCGATCTCGGCGTCGGGCTCGGGCTCATCGGTCTGATACTCTACTACGGCCTGCACGCATCACTCATGTTCCGCGCGTTCCTCATCGGAAGGACAGCGCGGACGATCAGGAGGTTCACACTGGTCTTCATCCCGACCTTCGCCATTCTCGACATCGGAGTCGTCTCCTACTACATGAAAGCCCCGGTCATACTGCTCGTGGTCTGCGCCGCGTGGCTCGACCGCGCGGCGGCGAACGGAGCGCGCTCATGAGCAACCTGCGACGCGCCATCACGACCCGCTTCGTCGATCCGCTCGTCTGGACCTGGATCAAACGCATCCCGCTCGTGCTGCGTCTCGCGGAGTTTCGCTCAGGCCAGCGCGACAGTCACGAGGATGCCCGCGCCAGACAGCTTGAGCGGCTGGCGGATCTGCTCGTCCATGCATCCACGAAGGTGCCGTTCCATCGGGAGTCGCTCGGACCGCTCGACCCGCGCGAGGTCGCAGCCGACCCGCTGGCGTGTCTTGCGCGGTTTCCGGTGCTGACGAAGGAGCATCTGCGCGACCATCTCGAGGACCTCAAGGTCGAGATGGACCGCGGGACCTTCCTCGATGCGTCGGGCGGATCGACGGGTGAGCCGACGAGGTTCTACAAGGACCGCGAGCAGCTGGCGTCATCACTCGCGGCGACACAGATCTTCCTCGAGTGGGCGGGCATCGAACGCGCGGAGCGACACGTGAAGCTGTGGGGCGCCCGGCGCGACCTCCGCGACCGCGTCTCGCTCGGTCTCAGGCTCAGCCGGTTCCTTTACGGACGTGTCACGCTCGATGCGTTCGATATGGGTGAGGAGACGATGCGAGGCTACGCGGCGTTCATGCGTCGCCTGCGGCCCGTCGTTCTCGAGGGATACGCCACTGCGCTCGACGCCTTCGCGCGGTTCGTCGAGGAGACGGGTGAGACCGTCCCGCCCCTTCGCGCCGTCGTTTCCAGCGCCAGCACGCTGCACCCGCATATGCGTGAGCGTATCGAGCGCGTGTTCGGCGCTCCCGTGTTCGACCGGTACGGCGGACGGGAGGTCGGCGGGGTCGCTGCGGAGTGTGCGCAGCACAACGGGCTCCACGTCTTCTCGGAGAACGTCCTCCTGGAGCTCATCACCCCGGACGGTCGCGCCGCGGAGGTCGGCGAGGAGGGCGATATTCTCATCACCGCGCTCTGGAACTACACGATGCCGATGATTCGCTTCAGGATAGGCGACCGGGCCGTTCGCGGGCCGGACCGGTGCGCCTGCGGGCTTCCGTATCCGCTTCTGGAGCGCATCATCGGGAGAAGCGTCGCCTGCTTCCGGCGGGCCGACGGCGGCGTCGTGGACCCCCTCTTCTGGGTCCATATGATCGGTGTCGAGTTCAACGAGGGTGAGATCGTGAAGTTCCAGATCGTGCAGGAGGACATGGAGACGATCCGCGTCCGGCTCGTTCCGCGATCCGGCTCGGATGTGCGGATACTCTCGAGGCGTGACGCGCTGACCGAGAGGATCCGTGATGCTCTGGGCGCTCCGGTGCGTGTCATCTACGCCATCGAGGAGGAGATCCCGCCGGCCGCCTCGGGGAAGCACGAGTACACGGTCTCGAAGGTCGCGTCGCCCGGCGAACCCGGCAAGGGGGCGTGAGATGCCGCCCCTGCGGGTCCTCTATATCATCGACGGACTCGGCTCGGGTGGCGCGCAGCGCCAGCTCGTGACCCTCATCCGGGCGGCGGACCGCGACATCATCGCGCCCGAGGTCGCGTACTACCGCGACCGCAGGCACTTCGTCCCGGAGCTTGCCGCGGAGGGCGTCCCGGTCCACCCGATCATCGCCGGCGGAGGGCGCGACCCGAGAACGCTCGTTCGCATCGCCCGCCTCATTCGCGCGAACGACTACGACCTCATCCACACCTACCTGGCCAGACCAGGCATCCTCGCGAGGCTCGCAACGTTCACGGGCGGCCCGCCGGTCATTCTCTCGGAACGGAGCGTCAGTCTCGGCAAGACCGCATGGGTTCGCATAACCGAGAACCTGCTGGCCGGCAGGGCGGCGGGAATGATCGTCAACGCGGAGGCCATACGAGAACACGTCGAGGAGGCGGCGCCTGCGTGGCGAGGGCGGATCACGCTCGTGCCGAACGGCGTCGCGACCGTGGAACCGACGGACGAGGAGCGACAGAGCGCTGCGCGCTTCCGCAGTGAACACGTGAAGGACGGGAACGGACTCCTGTTCGTGTCGATCGCGCGCCTCGCCGATGCGAAGGACCCGCACATGCTTCTCGATGCGCTCGCCGCGCTTCCGGATGAGCTGCGGCGTCGCGTCTCGGTCGTGTGGGTCGGTGCGTGTCGGGAGGCAGCGTTCGGTGAGAGCGTGAGGCGGCGCGTCGGTGAGCTCGGCCTCCGGGACACCATCACCTTCCGCGATCCGGTCCGCGACGTCCGCCCGCTCTATCTGGCGGCCGACGCCGTCCTGCTGACGTCTGCGTGGGAGGGGTTCCCCAATGTGGTGCTCGAGGCGCTCTCGCTCGCTCGCCCCGTCATCGCGACCGCGGTCGGCGACGTCGCGTCACTCGTGAGACACGAGGCGACAGGACTCCTCGCACAGCCGGGGGACGCGTGCCTGTTCGCTGAGCGGATAGAGGCGTTCGCGCGCATGGATGAGGATGCTCGGTCGGCGATGGGCGCGCGCGGGCGTGACCTCGTTCGGGCCGAGTACTCGCCCCAAGCGCTGTTCGAACGGACCCTCGCCGTCTATCGCCGGGTTCTCGCGGCGAGAGCCGCGTGAAGCTCCTCGAATCTCCCGACGACATGACCGATCTCGAATCGCTCCCGGATGCGTTCTCTCGCCCGGGCTCCCAGCGAACTTCTGCCCTCGTCCCCGAGCTCGATGAGCCGTCGGCACGCTTCCGCCAGCGCCGCGGGGTCGCCGGGCGGCACGACGGCCCCCGTGTCACCCACGATCATCGCCGAGTCCCCGACGTCGGTCACGGCACACGGCGTGCCGCACGACATCGCCTCACCGACGACCTGCGGGAACGCCTCGCCCAGCGACGCCGACGCGAAGATGTCGCTCCCCGCGAACACGCGGTGGAGGTCGTCGCGTCTCCCGAGCAGGTGGACATGGCCGGCGAGTGGTTCGACTGCCGCTGCGTCGGCGAGATCGCCGTTCGCCGGCGTCACGTCCTTCCCGCAGAGCACGAAGTGAAGCGGGGGACCCGCGCGTCGCGCCGGTTCCAGGAGCGCGGCCGCCGCGAGCAGTCCCACCTGGTTCTTCACCGGATGGTAGCGACCGGCTGAGGCGATGACGACCGCGTCCTCCGGAATCCCCAGCTCACCGCGGAGCCACGCACGCCTCTCCGGGTCTGGTCGATAGACCGAGAGATCGAAGCCGTTCGGTATGACCGCCATCCGCTCGACGTCGTATCCGAGTTCACCGTGAACCGACAGCGCGGCCTCCGAGTTCGTCACGATCGCGGTCGGGAGTGCGCGGGAGAGCCGCGCGCAGAGCCGCACGACGCGCAGCGTCGTTGACTTCGTGCGGGTCGGGTCGAGGTCCGTGTGACGGATTCCCCACGCGACGGGGACGCCGCCGGCGAGCTTCGCGGCAACACCACCGAGGAGATCGGCGTGGTACATCCAGGTCTGGATAACGTGCGGCGCTTCGCGTCGGATGATCCCGCGCAGATGCAGGAGCGCCGTCACGCTCGGGCGCCCGGGCTTCATGCCGAGTTCGTAGACGGGGACCTCGAGCGCTCGGATCCGACCGCCGATGTCTCCGCCGCGTCCGAGTGACACAATCACGGGCTGGAAGCGTTCCCGGTCACCGTACTCGAGAAGCCGCGCCAGCATCTGCTCGGCGCCGCCCGTCCCGAGGCCGGTGATGATGTGCATGATACGAAGAGGCCCGCGGGAGCCGCCGGCCGCTCCGCTCCGCTGCGCGTTCCCGTCCGTCGCGTCGGAGGCAAGCGCATCCTCGTATGCGGTCACCGTATCGTCGATGACCCGGTCGAGCGAGAAGCTTCCCGTCACGAGTTCGCGTCCACGCGCCCCCATGACGCGGACGTGCTCGTAGTCCGCCGCGAAGGCGTTCATCGCCTCGGCGAGCGCCTCGGTGTCACCGACAGGTACCGTCCGTCCCGTCACCCCGTCGACGGCGATCTCCCGACAGCCGGGGGCGTCCGTCGCGATGAGCGGTCTTCCCGCCGCGGCGCCCTCGAGCAGCGATCGCGAGAGTCCCTCACGGTAGGAGGGGAGGACGACGACGTGTGCCTCCGCCAGCGTCGGTTCAATCTCCTTCGCGAAGGGTCTCCACTCCACCGGCGACGATTCGGAGAGTGCCTCGAGCCACTCGTGAGGGATGGCGTCCGGAGAACCCTCGTCTGGATCACCGACAAGGAGGAACCTCGTGTCGGGTTCGCGTCCATGGACGATCGACGCGGCCTCGACGAACTCGCGCACGCCCTTCGCCCAGAGCATTCTCGACGCCATCAGGAAAGTCACCGGCCGTTCTCTCGACGGCGGCGGGATGCTGCCGAACCGCTGCGTGTCGATCCCGGACCCGCGAATGAGGCGGCATCGCGCCCGGACCGTAACGCCCGCCGCCAGTATCGTCTGCATGTCGTCGACGTTCTGGAAGATCGTGAGGGCGCGGCCGCCGAGTGCCAGCCGGTAGAGCGTCAGCGCGATCATGCGGAGCGGCGCCGGACCCGAGAACGCGTGCCCGAGTCCCGTGACGGATTGGACGATGGCCGGGACGCGCGTGAGTCGAGCCGCGATGCCCCCGAGAATGACGGGCTTGATCGTGAAGTGATGAACGATGTCGGGTCGCAGTCGCCGGTAGAGGCGCAGGATCCGGAGGAACGCGAGGGCGTTGGCAACCGGCGCCAGAGAACGTCGGCTCAGCGGCCAGAGCTCGAAGCGGACCCCGAGCTTCTCAAGCTCCCGACGGTACTCGTCATCGGGCGCGGTCGCGTAGACCTCCCAGCCTCTCTCGACCAGCCGCCGCATCATCTCTCCGCGGAAGTTGTCGAGATACCAGGACGTGTTGGACGCGAGGATGATCCTCCGCCTGGCCCCGCGTTCCATGTTGCGCTGAGTGTTCATCAGTTGTCCCGTGGCCGCGTCTCGTCTGAGCACAGCCTATGTTCTCGTGCCGTCGCTGTCAACGCGCGGGCACTCGCAGTATCGCACACGGTACCGTGCACACCGCAATGCGGGACCGCGCACCCGGCCACGTTCGATGTTGCCTGACAGAGCCCAAGCTGGTAGAACATCTGGAGCGATTCACACACGCCAACGATGTCACAACACAGGTTCACGGAACGGCGCGGCCCGATGCAGGGTCGCGGCTTCACGGAAAGGAACATCGGCATGCAGGTACCGCTTCTGGATCTCAAACGGCAGTATCAGACCATCAAGAGTGAGATCGACGCCGCGATAGCGGAGGTCGTCGAGACACAGTACTTCAAGCTCGGCCCGAAGGTCGCCGAGTTCGAGGCACAGGTCGCCGAGTACAGCGGGACGAAGCGGGCGGTCGGATGTGCCTCCGGGACAGACGCGCTGCTCCTGGCTCTCATGGCGCACGGAGTGGGAGAGGGGAGCGAGGTCATCACGACACCGTACACCTTCTTCGCGACCGGCGGTTCGATCTCCAGAAGCGGCGCGAAGCCCGTCTTCGTGGACATCGACCCCGCGACATACAATCTCGACCCCGGCAAGATCGAGGCGGCCATCACGGACAACACGAAGGCCATCATGCCCGTCCATCTGTACGGGCAGTGCGCGGACATGGACCCGATCAACGAGATCGCGAAGAAGCACGGCCTCATCGTCATTGAGGATGCCGCGCAGGCCATCGGTTCCGAGTACAGGGGGCGCCGCGCCGGCTCGCTCGGCGACATCGGGTGCTTCAGCTTCTTCCCGAGCAAGAACCTCGGCGGGTACGGCGACGGCGGGATGATCACAACCCAGAGCGACGAGATCGCCGATCTGCTCATCAGTCTGAGGGAGCACGGGCAGACCGAGATGTACCATCACTGGACGATCGGGATGAACAGCAGGCTCGACGCGATTCAGGCCGCCGTCCTCCTGGTCAAGCTGCGGCATCTCGACGACTGGAGCAACGGGCGCTCCGCGAACGCCGACTACTACACCGGTCGGTTCGAGGGCACGCCGGTCGGTCCGCCTCATCGCATGGATGGCGCGCGTCACATCTATAACCAGTACATGATCCGCGTCTCCAACCGTGATGCGCTCCGCGACCATCTCAAGGGGAAGGGTATCGGCTGCGCGCTCTACTATCCGAAGCCGCTCCATCTCCAGGAGTGCTTCAAGGACCTTGGGTACAGCGAGGGGGACTGTCCCGTGTCGGAGAGCGCATCGAAGGAAACGCTGTCGATCCCGATCTTCTCGCTGCTGACCGACGAGGAGAAGGACTACGTCGCATCGTCGGTGCTCGAGTTTGTCGCGGCGTAGCGAATACGGTCCGGCGCGTTCCGGGCGTCACGTGGACGAAGCGTCCCCGCGCGGGTACGTGCTCGACTACTCGGACCTCGTTGACGCCATCGGTCCTGACGACGATTGCGGCCTCCCACTGACGACGACCCTCGCGGGTCCACGTCAATCCCCGGCGGCGCTCGCGAAGTACGGACTCGGAAGTCTCGAACTCTATCTCCGAACAGGCAATCCGGCACGGCGCGCGGCGGTCGAGACCGTCGCGCGTTGGCTTATCGAGAACAACGAGGAGATCCCGTGCGGATTCCTCGGGTGGCCGATGCCCGTGGTGCCGAGAGCGTACGCTCGAGATCTCCCGGAACACTGGTTCTCCGGTGAGGCGCACGCCGAGTGCATCTCGCTTCTCTCGAGGGCCTCGGCGCTCCTGGGTGTCGACGGAGCCGACGAGACGGTTCGAAGAGCCGTCGGAGGGCTGTGGACGCCGATCGACGACGGCGGGCTGGCGCGTGAGCTCGGCGAGGGAGGAGCGGAGGGTGGACTCGAGAGCGCGCTCTTCGTCGAGCAGTTCCCGATGGAGGATCGGCCGTCGCTCGTGCTGGGCACGCAGCTGCGCGCGATGACGGCGCTCCGCGACACGTCCCTCCCGCACTCACTCGGGCCGGATGAGGGCGTCCGGGCGACGCTCGGGAGGATGGAACGCGGGCTCACGCACGTCCTGGATTCGTACGACACCGGGTACTGGAGCAGGTTCGATCTCGACGAACGGTGGCGCGGAACCCCGCTCGCCTCGCCCTTGAGACACGGAGAACACGTCCTCCAGCTGGAGCGGCACGCACGGCTGTCCGGGAACGGGCTCGTCGCCGCGACCGCCTCGCGCTGGAGACGCTATGCGGCCCATGCCGGTCTCCGCCGACGCGCATGGTGGGGACGGCTCGGCTTCTGGATCGCGAACCGTGGGCTGCACCCCTCCGAATACTGACTACAGCTCATAGCCTTCCGTCTTTACTCGCCCTCCGGGCGTGCTATCTTACTATAGACAGGCATGAGAACAGGGCCGGGCGCGGTCAGACCGCCTCCGGGCCGTGGGAGACACCCGGGCGACCGCCGGGTGTCTGATACAAGAGGGAGCACTGACCCGTGTCGACCACCGTTTGTGCACTCCTGACGACCATTGTGGCCGGCGGTCTGGCGTGGCTGCTCACGCCGCCGGGTGCGAAGGTCGGGCTCAAGCTCGGGCTTGCCGACCTGCCGAGCTCCAGGCGCGTCCGTGCACGCGCGGTACCGACGACGGGTGGCATCGTGGTCTTCCTCGCGTTCGCTGTTTCGATGGTGGCTGCTGTGCGGTTCTGCGCCGGCGTCCCAGTGGAACTCGGGCCCAAGCTCCGCGCGCTGCTGCTCGGCGCCACGGCCGTCGTCATCCTGGGGATGGCCGACGACCGGATGAACCTCCGGCCCTTTGTGAAACTCATCGTGCAGACGGCGATCGCGGTCGCTATGGTCGCCGCGGGCATCGGGATCGATCACATGCGCTTCGTGCTCGGTCCGACCATCGACCTCGGTTGGTTGGGCTATCCGCTCACGGTGCTGTGGTTCCTCGCGTTCATGAACGCGCTGAACATGATCGACGGCCTCGACGGTCTCGCCGGCGGCATCGCCGCGATCACGGCCGGCGGGCTCTTCGCGGTCAGTGTGCTCGATCCGAACCCCATCCTGTTTCTGATGGGAGCTGGTCTCTTCGGCGCGACGACCGGGTTTCTCGTACACAACTACGGTCGGGGGACGGTCTACCTCGGCGATGCCGGGAGCATGACGCTCGGATTCCTGCTGGCCGGAGGCGCCGTCATCGGCGCGAAGCAGGACGCCGCGAGCACGACGCTTCTCGTGGCCGCGGCGTGCATGACCGTCCCCGCGTTCGACGTCACCACGTCGATGGTTCGGCGGTGGCGCAAGGGGAGGCACATCATGGTGGCGGACCGGTCTCACGTCCACCACCGCCTCATCCGGTTCGGCCTGAGCCCTCGCCACGCGGTTCTCGTGCTCTGGGCGGCGACCGTCTTCTTCGGCGGCCAGATGCTTGCGCTCGTCACCTCGCACGGGTTGCTCTACGTGCTGTCAAGCTACGTGGCGCTCGCCATCGTCGGGCGCATCCTTCTCAATCAGCGGAGGAAGAACCTCCGCACGACCGAGCGCGGGATGCGCGACGATTTCCTCTATCTGATCGGCACCCGGGACTCTGTTGGTGATGAAGAGGGCGGGGAGGAGCCGGGGCTGCGGGACATGATCGTGGAGCAGATCCGACGCGAGGCGCTCTTCCGCCGCCTGGAGCGGAACGACCGTGAGGACGGGAAGCGGCGGTTCGTGCCACCGGGCGATGCGGGCGTGGCGACTCCAGCGCCGGACCCGTCGCAGGACGGGGCTCCCGACCCCGCCGAGGAGGAGGCCGCTCTGGATGAGGAGGCCGCTCTGGGGGGTGAGGTTGCTCTCGACGAGGAGGTTGCTCTCGACGAGGAGGTTGCTCTCGACGAGGAGGAGGCCGCTCTGGAGAAGCGTTGCGATTGAGAACTGAGCGGAAGTCACCCATGTTCCGGCCTCGCTTGCCCAATCCTCACGAAGTCTCCGGCAATGACATTTGCCAAACCTCCCGAGCAGTGCTATCCTGAGCAGTTGTGCTCGGTATGTTCGGTTGCCGAACAAACACCGGTTGTACAACGTTGTCGGGTCATCACGCTGAACGGATCACCACGCTGAACCGATCCATCGAAAGGGGTCACGCATGCCACAGAGACGCGTCTATTTCTTCGGAGGCGGCCACGCCGACGGTCGCGGGGAGATGAAGAACCTCCTCGGCGGAAAGGGTGCCAATCTCGCCGAGATGACGCATCTCGGCATCCCGGTCCCGGCCGGCTTCACCATCTCTACGGAGGTTTGCACCTACTACTACACCCACGACTCGTCCTACCCGGACGGGCTCGAGGACGAGGTGGCGAAGGCGATCGCGCGGGTGGAGGAGGCGATGGGCGGCGGCTTCGGCGATCCCGACGATCCGCTTCTCTTCTCCGTTCGCTCCGGTGCGCGTGTCTCGATGCCGGGGATGATGGACACCGTTCTCAACATCGGCCTCTCCGACGATACCGTCGCCGGCCTCATCAAGAAGACCGGCAACGACCGGTTCGTCTACGACAGCTACCGGCGTCTCATCCAGATGTACGCCGACGTGGTGATGGGTCTCGAGAGTGAGGAGTTCCACCGTCTGCTCGACGCGCGAAAGAAGGAGAAGGACGTCTTCCACGACATGGACCTGAGTGCGGAGGATCTCAAGTACCTCGTGGGGCAGTTCAAGGCGAAGGTGAAGGAGCTGTCCGGGAAGAACTTCCCGGACGACCCGCGCGAGCAGCTCTGGGGCGCTATCAGCGCCGTGTTCCGCTCGTGGAACATCCAGCGCGCGATCAGCTACCGCCGTCTCAACGACATCCCCGACGATTGGGGAACCGCCGTGAACGTCCAGGCGATGGTCTTCGGCAACATGGGTGAGAACAGCGCGACCGGTGTCGCCTTTACGCGTGACCCCGCGACGGGGGAGCGGACATTCTACGGCGAGTATCTGCCGAACGCGCAGGGCGAGGACGTCGTGGCCGGTGTGCGGACGCCGCACCCGATCAATCTCTCCCAGAAGAAGGAGGGAGACGGCGAGTCTCTCGAGGAGATGATGCCCGAGATCTACGCCGCACTCGACGCCATCCGCGAGAAGCTCGAGCGGCACTACACCGACACGCAGGACATCGAGTTCACCATCCAGCGCGGCAAGCTCTGGATGCTGCAGACCCGGACCGGCAAGCGCACGGCCGAGGCGGCCGTCCGCATCGCCGTCGAGATGGAGTCCGAGGGTCTTATCGACCGGAAGACGGCCGTCATGCGCGTCGATCCGGACCAGGTCGAGCAGCTCCTCCACGAGCGCATCGACCCGAAGACCGAATACGAGGCACTGACCAGAGGTCTGCCGGCATCGCCGGGAGCCGCGGTCGGTCGCGTCGTGTTCACTGCGGAGGACGCGGTGGCGTGGGCGGAAGATGCCGATGAGGACAAGCACCGCACCATCCTCGTTCGCGAGGAGACATCACCCGAGGACATCGACGGCATGAACGCCTCGCAGGGATTCCTGACGGCGCGTGGCGGCATGACCTCACACGCGGCCGTTGTCGCGCGGGGCATGGGCAAGTGCTGTGTCGCCGGCGCAGGCGATCTGCTGATCGACTACCGCGCGAAGACGTGCACGGTCAACGGCACGGTTCTCAAGGAGGGTGACTGGCTCACGCTGAACGGCTCCACCGGTGACGTGATCGCCGGGAAGGTGCCGACCGAGCAGCCCGAGCTCTC
>Ga0180431_10002783_pt1 | contig 23059 bp, 22 predicted proteins | sample SS_ome_11_FD_132459 | JGI IMG/M metagenome (GOLD analysis project Ga0180431, IMG submission 132459) | Hypersaline lake sediment archaeal communities from the Salton Sea, California, USA - SS_1_MS_1 metaG | ecosystem: Environmental > Aquatic > Non-marine Saline and Alkaline > Hypersaline >...
CCCGCGGCCGACCCAGGATTGTGTGTTCCGGCTCTCGGCCGTATGGGTTTCCGCCTCTCACCTTTCACCTTTCTCCTCTCTATCTCACGGGGCATTCGCTCGAGCCCAAGACCCCATCTTCGTGACCTTGCCGGGTCGCTCTCCTGAATCCGTGGAACCTGTGGCCGCAGACTTATCTCCTTTCACCTAACAGGCTATACAGCTTGAAATTATGGAAAAAGCCATTGACAGAGAGCGCCCGCGGGCGGTAAGATTCATCGGTTTACTTCCATCCCGGTTCCACGACCGGGTTTTCGTTTTCCAACCGGGCTGTGCAGGAGGGCGTTCCGGCAATGCATAACGTCTGTGTCATGGGGACGGGCTACGTGGGTCTGGTGACAGGGGCCTGTCTGGCGGATTTCGGGAATCAAGTCATCAATGTCGATGTCGACGAGAAGAAGATCGAATCTCTGAACCGTTACGAAGTGCCGTTCTACGAACCTGGGCTTGCGGAATTCGTGCGCACCAACGCCCAGCGGGGCCGCCTGCAGTTCACCACACAGGTGGAGGAGGCCATTCGCGATTCCGAGGTGATCTTCATTGCGGTCGGCACGCCCTCCACCTACGAGGGGGACGCGGATCTGAGCCAGGTCGAGGAGGTGGCTCGATCGATCGGCCTGACGATGACGGGCTACAAGGTCGTGGTTTCCAAGAGTACCGTCCCGTGCGGCACCGGAGGTCTGATCGAGGGCTGGATTCGCGAGAGCCAGTCCCAGCCCTTCGAGTTTGACGTGGTGTCCAATCCGGAGTTCCTGCGGGAGGGATCGGCCATCGAAGATTTCATGAAGCCGGACCGCATCGTCATCGGCGCATCGAACGAAAGGGCAATGAACGTACTGGCGGACATCTATCGACCGCTCACGCTTCTGGGTGTCCCTCTGGTCCGGACCACGATCCGGACCGCCGAGATGATCAAGTACGCGTCCAACGCGTTTCTGGCCACGAAGATCTCTTTTGCGAATGAAATCGCCGGTATCTGCGAGACTCTCGAGGCGGACGTTACCGTGGTGGCCAAGGCTATGGGGCTGGACGGCCGCATCGGTCCCGAGTTCCTGCAGGCGGGAGCCGGCTACGGCGGCTCCTGTTTTCCCAAGGACGTCCGGGCCTTGATTCAGACGGCGGAATCCAACGGCGCTCGGGTCGATATCGTAAGCGCCGCAATGCAGGTCAACGAACGGCAGAAGCAGAAGATGATCGAGAAAGTCAAGGCGGCGCTCGGGGATCCGGTCGGCAAGCGCGTGGCCATTCTTGGACTCGCTTTCAAACCGAAGACCGACGACATGCGGGAAGCGCCGTCACTGACGCTGATCCGGGGGCTGTTGGACGCGGGGGCGGACATCGTCGCCTTCGACCCGGAGGCGAGGGAGGAAGCCAAGAAGGTGTTGCCGGATCTTGTGACCTGTGAGGATCCGTATCAGGCGGGCGACGGGGCGGACTGTGTGGTGCTGGTAACGGAGTGGAATGAGTTCCGGGAACTGGATCTCGAACGGATGAGAGACCGCATGCGGACCCCCATCCTCGTCGACTGCCGGAACGTTTACGAACCCGAGGCGGTTCGGGCCCTGGGGATTACGTACGTCAGCGTTGGGAGGCCGTAGCCCGGAGGGCCGGGTCGAGGGATTCTTGCATGAGCACGCGGGTGCATGGGGAGCGAGGATCACATGATTGATGGTGTCAAGATCAAGCGGCTGGTTGCGCATCACGACGAGCGCGGTTGGCTGGCGGAGATTCTGCGTTCGGATGAGGAGGTTTTCGAAGCATTCGGACAGGTCTACGTCTCGGTGGCGTATCCCGGAGTGGTCAAGGGATGGCACTACCACAAACTCCAGACCGACCATTTCTGTGTGGTCCGGGGAATGCTCAAGGTCGTTCTGTACGACGGTCGTGAGGAGTCGCCGACCTTCGGTGAGGTCAACGAGTTCTTCATGGGGGAGACGAATCTGATGCTGGTCAAAATCCCTCCCCTGGTCGTGCATGGGGTGAAGGCCATCAGCACTGAGCCGGGCTATCTGATCAACTGCCCCACCCGCCCGTATGAGCATTCGCGGCCCGACGAGTACCGCATCGACCCTCATTCGGGTCAGGTTCCGTACTCCTGGGCGAGACAGGATGGGTAGTGTGGGTCATGCGGTTCCTCCTCGAGGAGGCCGGGGTTCCTTTTGAAGGGACCCGGATGACCGGGCCGGGCAAATGGAGCCATAGAGCAAGCGGTGGGTCCGGGTGAGTGCATTCCATTCAGGGCGATGGCTCCATCGCGATCCGTCGCTCGAGGGTTCGAGGGCTGGAACAGGAGATTGGGGATTCCATGGCAAAGATTCTGATCACGGGTGGCGCCGGATTCATCGGCAGCAACTTTGCCCGCCGTATCGCCAGGGAACATCCCGCGTGGCAGATTACCGTAATCGACAAGCTCACGTACGCGGGGACGCTGGACAACCTCGTGGAGTTGGACGGTCATCCCGGATTTCGGTTCGTGAAAGGGGATATCTGCGATCGCTCCGTGGTGGATCCCCTGGTCAAGGAGTGCGATTTCCTGGTGAACTTCGCGGCCGAGACGCACGTCGACCGGTCCATTGAGGAAGCCGGCAGTTTCGTGATGACGGATGTGTTCGGTGTTTACGTGCTCCTGGAGAGCGCCCGCGCCCACGGGCTGGACCGGTTCCTCCACGTGTCCACCGACGAAGTGTACGGCGAGGCTCACGCCGAGCCGTGCCGAGAGGACGCCACGCTCGAGCCCAAATCCCCGTATGCGGCTTCCAAGGCGGGCGGGGATCGCCTGGCCTTTTCCTACTGGGCGACCTACGGGATGCCGGTTGTCGTCACTCGTTGTACGAACAACTATGGACCCAACCAGTACCCCGAGAAGATGATTCCGCTGTTTGTCACGAACGCCCTCAGGGGCGAGCAGATGCCGGTCTATGGAACGGGAAAGAACACCCGGGATTGGATCTACGTGGAGGACCACTGCCGCGCGCTGGAAATGATCCTCCAGGCCGGCACCCTGAAAGAAACCGTGTACAACATCGGCACGGGCGAGGAGCTGAGCATTCTGGAGATCGCCGACCTGATCCTGGCCGAGCTCAATCTGGGAAAAGACCGGATCGTGAGGGTCGAGGATCGGCCGGGTCACATCCTTCGGCACGCGGTCAACACCGGGCGGATCCGGGCTGAACTGGGCTGGGAACCGCAGGTGGCCGTCAACGAAGGCATGGGGCGGACGGTCCGCTGGTATCGTGAGAACGAGGCCTGGTGGACCCGGCTTCGGTCGGGCGAGTTCGAGGCGTACTACCGCAAGCACTACGTCGACAGGCGGGGGCTGGAGAAGAGCTGATGCGTGTTCTTGTGACCGGGGCGGCCGGATTCCTGGGTTCTCATCTCTGTGACCATCTCCTCGAGAAGGGGCACACGGTCATCGGCATGGACAATCTCGTCACCGGGGCGATCCGCAACATCGAACACCTTCGGGACACGAACGCTTCAAGTTCGTGAAACACGACGTGACCGAGTATATCTTTATTTCGGGTAATCTGGACGCCGTGCTGCATTTCGCCTCGCCCGCAAGCCCCATCGACTATCTCGAGCTGCCCATCCAGACTCTGAAAGTGGGCGCTCTGGGAACTCACAAGGCGCTGGGCCTGGCCAAGGAAAAGAAGGCGCGGTTTCTGCTGGCTTCGTCCTCTGAGGTGTATGGCGATCCTGCCGTCCACCCGCAGGTCGAGACGTACTGGGGACACGTCAATCCGATCGGGCCCAGGGGGGTCTACGACGAGGCCAAACGGTTCGCGGAGGCCATGGCTTTCGCCTACCATCGGTATCACGGAGTGGAGACCCGAATCGCGCGGATCTTCAACACCTATGGACCGAGAATGAGGGCACGGGACGGGCGAGTCGTTCCCACCTTTATCCGGCAGGCGCTGGCGGGGGAATCCTTGACCGTCTTTGGAGACGGCAAACAGACGCGCAGTTTCTGTTTCGTGGGGGATCTGGTGGAGGGGCTCTACAGGCTCTTGTCTTCCGATACGGTGGAACCTGTGAATCTGGGGAATCCGTCCGAGAGAACGGTGCTCGATCTGGCCCGGGAAGTGCTGGATCTGGTGGGGAGCGAAAGTGCCCTCGTCGAAGAGCCGTTGCCCGAGGACGATCCCAAGGTGCGGCGGCCCGACATCACAAAGGCCAGGGAGATTCTGGGGTGGGAGCCGAAAGTGCCTCTGCGGGAAGGGCTGCGGTTGACGATCGAGGACTTCAGGGCCCGTGGGGAATAGCCGGGCGGGTCCTCGGATTGAGATGGCGATGATGGGCAGAACAGGGTTCGTTGTGGCTGTGGCGTGTGTTGGGATCGGCGTTGTGGGCGCGGGATCCGCCGTCGCGCAATTCCCGGCCGGCCCGTGGCCGGCGGAGGCATCCGGCGGTGAACTCCGAGAGCGGCCCGAGGTGAGCACGCTACCTCTGGAGGGGGAGATTGATCGCTCCACTTACCGGTTGGGTCCCGGGGACCAATTGACCCTTTGGCTCTCGGGGGTGCGCGTCGAGGTCACGACCCTGGACATTACGGCCGAGGGCAGAGTGCTTCTGGATCCGGCGGGTCCCCTGCTTGTGAGTGGGATGACGGTGGACGAGGCGGAGGCGGCGGTCCGTCGTGCCCTGTCGCCCTATCTCCGCAACGTAGTGATCCGGATTCAGCTGTCGAGCATCCGGGAATTCAAGGTCCACGTCCTGGGGGAGGTGGACTTACCCGCCACGTACGTCACCTCCGCCGTCGAGCGAGTGGCCGGTGTGATTACGATGGCCGGTGGGGTGACGTCCATCGGTTCCCGGCGAAACATCACCGTCCTGCGGCGAACGGGCGAGGTGATTCCGGTGGACCTTGTGTCCTATGAGGTCCTGGGATGCCTGGACTGCAATCCGCTGCTCCTCGAAGGGGATGTCGTTCGGGTGCCGCCCCTGGCGGCGGCGGTTCGAGTCCTCGGTTCGGTGTTCCGGCCCGGGCAGATCGAGCTTCGACCCGGGGAGACCATCGCCGGTATCCTCGCGCTGGCCGGTGGGTTGGAACCTGAGGCCTCGCTGGGAAACGTGGAGCTCGAACGCTTCCGGGAGACCGATCCATCCAGGTCGGAGCGCCGGCTGCTGGATCTGGGCGGGAACAACCGGGCGGGGGCCCCGGACACGCACTTGGTTCTCCGAAACGGGGACCGGCTCTATGTTCGAGCGATCCCCAAGTGGCATGAGGAAAACGCCGTGCTGGTCCTGGGCGAGGTGCGTTACCCCGGCTGGTATGCCATTGAGGAGGATCGCGACCTTCTCTCGGACGTCATCGGGAGGGCGGGAGGATTCACCGCATTGGCGGCGCTTCGCGAGGCTACGGTGATGCGGACCGAACGCGACACGGTGGTGGATCAGGAATTCCTCCGCCTGAAGAACATGCCGGTGGCCGACATGACCAAGACGGAATACGAATACTTCAAGTTCCGATCGCGGGAACGCCACGGGCAGATGGTGGTGGACTTCGAGAAGCTGTTCCTCGAGGACGACAAGAGTCACGATCTCGTCCTGAGGAATCGAGACGAGATTAACGTGCCCCGAAAACCCTTGACAGTGGCCGTCGAAGGCGCGATCGCGAGTCCCGGGCACGTGATCTACGCTCCCGACAAGGATGTCGGCTACTACATCTCCCAAGCCGGAGGTTACGCGTGGAACGCCAACCGGGGCAAGGCACGCGTCATCAAGGTGAGTTCCGGAGAGTGGAAGTGGCCGGAGGACGTGAAGGTTCTGGAGCCGGGAGACACGATTTGGGTGCCCGAGAAGCGCGAAATCGAATGGTGGCCGTTGTTCAAAGATCTAACTCGCGTGATGGCGGAACTGGCCACGGTCTACCTGGTGGTGGATCGCGCCCTGGCAGACTAGAGCGGGGTTCGAACGCCCGGCGGTAAGGAAGACGCTTTTTCTTGCGTGAAACCGACGAGTGGCGTATGATGCCTCGCAAGATATCTCTAACGTAAGACCAGAATGGGAGTTTTCGAGTGACCAACGTTGGTATCATCGGCATCGGGTACTGGGGGCCTAACTTCGTCCGAATCCTGGACGAGCTTCCGGATGCCTCATTGGTGAGAGTTTGCGACAAGGATCCGTCCCGATTTGACAAAATCGCGAAAATCTACCCTCATGTGAAGTTCTCGAAGGACTATCGTGAAGTACTGGACGATCCGAAATTGGACGCCGTGGTTGTGGCGACATCGTCGGATACGCATTACGAGATCGGAATGAACGCACTGTCGGCCGGCAAGCATCTTCTGGTGGAGAAGCCCCTGGCCATGTCCTACGATCAGGGCCGGGAGATGGCGGATCTGGGGAACAAGCAAGGCCTGGTTCTGATGGTCGGCCATCTGCTCAGATATCACGGGGCCTACCAGGCCCTCAAGGGATACCTGGACGACGATTCTCTCGGTGAACTGCGCTACATCTACTGCACGCGTGTCAACTTGGGAAAGGTTCGCAGGGAAGAAAACGCGTTGTGGAGCTTCGCGCCGCACGACATCTCAATCGTCCTGTACCTGGTCGGGCGGATGCCGACGTCGGTGGTGGCGGTCGGCCAATCCTATTTGCGCGAGGGCGTGGAGGACGTGGGATTCCTGATCCTCGAATTTTCGGAGAAGATCGTCGCTCACATCCACGTCAGCTGGTTGGATCCGCACAAGGTTCGCAGAACCACCGTCGTGGGCAGCGAGAAGATGGCCGTGCTGGACGACACGGAAGTTACGGAGAAAGTCCGGATCTACGACAAGGGCGTGAACTACGTGCCGTCCTACAAGGACTATGGTGAGTCTCTGACCATCCGCGTCGGGGATATCTGGATTCCCGAGCTCAGTTTGACCGAACCTCTGAAAGTGGAGTGCCAGCATTTCCTGAATTGCGTGCGAGAAGGGACCCAACCCCTCACCGATGGTGAGGACGGCCTACGGGTACTCAAAGTGTTGGAAGCGGCGGACCGGTCGCTGGGGGAGCACGGCGGGCGAGTGATCATCGAATGAGACCGCTGGAGACCGGCGGAGCCCTGAGAGTGAGGCGGATGCATCATGGCCGAAGTTGACCCAACGGCAAAGCTCGGCGGTGGCGTGCAACTTGGGAAGAACACACTCGTCGAGGCGGGCGTGGTCGTTGGGAACAATACCGTCATCGGGCACAACGTCGTACTCCACAAGGGGACGACCATCGGCGCCGGAGTCCGGATCGACGACAATGTCGTGATCGGCAAGCAGCCGATGCGGGCGGCTTTCAGCACGCTGAAGGTGGAGGATGCACTGGCCCCGGCGGAGATCGGTGATGAATGCATCATCGGAACATCCGTCGTGATCTATGCCGGGTGTAGACTGGGGAAGAAGATTCTCGTGGCGGATCTGGCGACGATTCGCGAGAACGTGAAAGTCGGAGACGCCACGATCGTCGGGCGGGGAGTCGCCATCGAGAACCTGTGTGAGGTGGGGTCGAGGGTGAAGTTGGAGACCGGTTGCTACATCACCGCCCGCTCGATCATTGAAGATCTCTGCTTTGTCGCTCCTATGGTGACGACGTCGAATGACAATTTCCTCGGGCGAACCGAGGAGCGGTTCAAGTACACCAAGGGACCGCACCTGAAACGGGGCGCGAGGGTGGGCGCCAACGCGGTTCTGCTCCCCGGTATTGTGATCGGCGAGGATGCCGTGGTGGGTGCCGGTGCCGTGGCCGTGAGGGACGTTCCTCCGTACAAGGTCTATGTCGGGGTCCCCGCGCACGAGCTGCGGGATACCCCCGAGGAGCAGCGCCTGCCTAAGGAAGATCGGTAGGTTGGGTCCGGGACGGACTCCGATCGTGCTTCCGGACTGGGGTGAGGTTATTGAGAACGGGTGAGGAAGGCGGTCGTTGAGATGAGAGCATTGGTGACAGGAGGTGCGGGATTCATCGGATCGCACCTGGTGGAGGGATTGCTGGATCGCGAGGCGGAGGTGCGCGTGATCGATGATCTCTCGACCGGGAGCTTCGATAACATTGCGCATCTGGAGGACCATCCTCGGTTCGAATACACCATCGACACCATCCTGGATGAGAGCGTGATGGCGCGCCTTGCGGACGGTGTGGACGTGATCTTTCATCTGGCCGCCGCCGTGGGTGTTGAGTATGTGATTGAGAACATGCTCAAATCGCTCCAGATCAATATCCGCGGCACCGAAGTGGTTCTGGAGGTGGCCAACCGGCGGAAGACGAAAGTGATTCTGTTTTCGTCGTCCGAGGTGTACGGAAAGGCGAACTCCATTCCCTTCCATGAGGAGCACGACCGGCTGCTGGGCCCGACGACGATCAACCGGTGGAGCTACGCCTCGGCCAAGGCCATTGACGAGATCCTGGCTCTCGCGTACTACCGGGAGAAAAAGCTCCCGGTTACCATCGTGCGCTGCTTCAATACCTGCGGCCCGCGGCAGACGGGCCAGTACGGCATGGTGATTCCCAGATTCGTCAGACAATGTCTCCTGGGCAATCCCATCACGGTCTACGGCAACGGCAAGCAGAGCCGCTGCTTCACCGCCGTGGAGGACGTGGTCCGCGCGGTCCTGGGTCTGGCCGTGAACGAGAAGGCCGTGGGCGAGATTTTCAACATCGGCAGCGAACAGGAAATCACGATTGATGGCCTCGCAAAGAAGATCAAGACGATGACGGGGAGCAATTCCTCCATCGATCACATCCCCTATGAGAAAGCGTACGAGCAGGGGTTTCAAGACATGCAACGACGTGTTCCGGATCTCGGCAAGATCAGGGACTTGATCGGGTACGAACCGAGGGTCAGCCTGGAACAGATCATCGAGAGCGTGATTCGCTACTTCGAAGCTTGACGCGAGGAGCGTCGCGTTCCTGCGAAACATCTTTCCTTCCAAGTCTTCTCGTTATCCTTGACAGGATTAGCGTGTCCGGGTAAAGTGGCTACCGCTTGTGGTTCGGGCCGCTGCATCGCAAATCGGGCGGGTCGGGGAATGATGTTGCGCGCGTGGAGGTTGGGGTACCTGACATGACTCACCTTCTGGTATTCTCGGTTGCGTTCGTGGTCGTGCTGGTCATGACGCCCGTGGTGCGGTTCGTCGCCCGGAAGACCAACTTCGTGGACGTGCCGTCGTCGAGGAAGACGCACAAGAGCCCGATGCCGCTTCTGGGCGGCCTGTCCGTCTTTCTGGGGTTTCTCGCAGCGGTCGGGGTCGGCATGTACCTGCTTCACGAGCCGGTGACCCGGCGCTTCCTGGGATTCATGGGCGGCGCCTTTCTCATGTTCCTGATCGGGCTGGTGGACGATCGGGTCGGATTGTCACCCCTGACGAAACTCTCCGGACAGTTGGCCGCCGGTCTGCTCCTCCTGTTTTCAGGGAACACCAATGGGCTCATCACCGACGGCTGGATGGACATGTCCCTGTCCCTCTTCTGGGTCGTCGGGATCATCAATGCCTTCAACTTCCTGGACAATATGGACGGCATCTCAAGCGGGATCGCCTTCATTGCCTCAATGGCCTTCCTGTCGATATGTACGCTCCACGGCCAGCTGCTCACGGCCATCCTGGCTGCTTCGGCGGCGGGGGCGAGTCTGGCCTTTCTCCGCTTCAACTTCAACCCGGCTTCGATTTTCCTGGGTGACGCGGGATCCATGTTCCTCGGCTACGTAATGGCGTCCGTCGCTCTGATGTCGACGTGGCACCAAAGTTCTCACCTGTTCCTGCTGGTTCCCGTCCTGATCCTCGGTTATCCGATTTTCGACATCTGTCTGGTGACCCTCATCCGATACCGGGAGGGACGCGGTATCTATGAGGCAGGTAAGGATCACTCCTCTCATCGACTCGCCTTCCTGGTCCGACCCCCGAAGGGTCCGGTGTTGGTGATCTACGCCATGTGCCTGGCCCTGGCTCTGTGCGGCGTTGTCCTCAGCCGGTACCTGACGGTGACGAGTGCTCTCATCGTGGCTCCCCTGGCGGGAGCGGGACTGCTGTGGTTGGGCGTGCGGTTGAGTGGCATCCCCGTCCACCGCAGCTGATCCGGCCACATCCCTACCGGCGGGCTTTCATCACAGACGATGCAGGGAACACCGGATAAGCCTCCACCACGAAGTCCACGAAGAAACCAAGAAGCCTTGACGACGGAGGAAACCACCGAGTGGCCGGCGGGCGCTCTCCGGCGACATGCCGGCCCGCAAGACAGATTCCCGCCCGCGGGCGTGAATCAAGAGCTCGCACGGGTTCCGCACAGCAAAGGGCGCAGAGGAGAACGAGAACTCCCAAAAGCTTTGACTTGGCGGGGGGCGCGTGCTAGCCTGGGTCCACCGCAAACGCGAATGCGGGATGTCGTGGATGCGAGTGGCGACACGGAAGATGAATGGGCCGGCCGGCGGCGTCTTCGGAAGAATTCGCCGAGCAATGGGGGGCAGGTACGGCTCCGCACGCGAGGGTTTGCGGCGGAACCGGGCGCAGCGTGAGCGCTCTTGAGATAGAGGGCGGCGCCGTCGATGCCGATTGTTCCCCCGGCCATATCCTCGAACTGACCTCAAGTTCGTATTCGTACAAGATGAATCGTCCGGACGAGAGAAAGTCGGTGGATCAACTGGTGCTGGCGTGCGAGCATTCGTCGCTTGCGCTGGCCTGCACGCGAACCGTACTGGAGCAGCTGGAGATTCTTCATCCAAAGCTGGCGGTGGAGATTCGGCCCGTGCGGAGTCACGCGCGCAACCGGCACCTGAAGCGGGGGTCGAATGTCCTCCTGCGGTCTCTGGAACGCAAGTCCGCGAATGCCGTGGTCATGCCGGTGGAGGATTTGCCGGATGATCTTCCCGCCGGATTGCAGATCGTCGTGGTGGGTGAGCGGCTCGCCCCGTTTCAGGCTCTGGTTTCCTCCACCGGGACCCTGCTGGATGATTTGCCGGAAACCGGCCGCATCGGCGTCCCGGACGATTTGACACGGTTCCAGCTTGCCGACCACCGGCCCGATCTGAACTCCATCTCGCTGAGACAATCTCTCGCCGCTTCGCTCCGGCGCGTCAAGAGAGGCCAGTTGGACGGCCTGATCGCGCCGGTGGTGGAACTGGAGCTCCTCGGCCTGCAGGACGTCGTTGCGGAAGTGCTGGACGGTTCCATGTTTCTCCCCGCCCCGGGGCGGGGGGGGATGGCGCTGGTCGTGCGCGAGGGGGACCGGCGTTGCGAGAAATGGCTTGAACCACTGGAGGACGGCCCCACCCGGTATGCGGTGGAAGCCGAGCGGGCGCTGGTTCGGGAAATGGATGGAGTCAACGGGACCCTGGGCGCGCTGGCACAGGTATCGGGTAAGGGAATCCAGATGGAGGCGGCGCTCTGGAGTTTGGATGGACAGGAAGTGGTGAGGGACTCCCTGTTGGGAGAGGTGGATCGTGGGGCCGAGCTGGGCCGGGTCCTGGCGGAAAAGTTGTATGACCTGGGCGCGGATCGGTTGCTGCGGCGAGGTCGGCGGAGTTCCCGCACCCTCGAGAGAACGTCGGGCGGTTCTGGAGCAGGAGACTAGGTTCCGATGCTGGATCGGAAATTCGTTCGTTCCAATCCGGATCTAATAAGGAAGACGCTTCACGACAAGGGGGAGTCGGCCGATCTGGATGGACTTCTCCGCCAAGACGAGAAGCGGCGAGATCTTCTGGTCAGGGCGGATGCCCTGAAGAAAAAACGTAACGATGTGTCCGAGGAGATCGGGCGTCTCAAGGCCTCGGGTCGAGGGAGGGAAGCGAACGAGCAGATTGCCCACATGAGAAAGGTTTCCGAGGAGATCAAGACCCTCGACGAGGTCCTCAAGACGATTGAAGACGCGATGTACTCGATCGAGATCCGGATTCCCAACGTCCCGCATCCCAGCGTACCCACGGGGGCCGATGAGTCCGCGAATCAGATCCTGCGGACGTGGGGAGAGATCCCCGAGTTCTCCTTTGAGCCGCGATATCACTGGGACCTGGGCGAGGCCCTGGGGATCATGGACTTCGGGGCGGCGTCCAGCTTGGCCGGCAGTGGTTTCGCCCTGCTCAAGGGCGCCGGGGCGAGACTCCAGCGGGCCCTCGTTCAGCTCATGTTGGATCTCCACATCAAGGAGCACGGATACGTGGAGATCGCCCCGCCTTTCCTGGCGAACCGGGAGACGATGTTTGGGACGGGACAGCTGCCCAAGTTGGAAGAGGACATGTACTACTGCCCGGAGGACGAGCTGTTTCTCATTCCGACGGCCGAGGTGCCTGTCACCAATCTGCTCCGCAACCGGACGTTGACGGCGGACGACCTGCCTCTTCGCTACGTTGCGTACACGGCGTGTTTCCGTCGAGAGGCGGGATCCTACGGAAAGGAAACCCGGGGCCTGGTACGGGTGCACCAGTTCGACAAAGTTGAGCTGGTGAAATTCTGCCGTCCGGAGGAATCCTACGCCGAGCTGGAATCGCTTGTCGCCGACGCGGAACAGGTTCTCCGGCGTCTGAACCTGCCGTACCGCGTGTCGCTCCTGTCCACCGGGGACCTCAGTTTCTCCGCTGCCAAGTGCTACGACCTGGAAGTCTGGAGTGCGGCCCAGAAGAAGTGGTTGGAAGTTTCCTCTTGCTCCAACTTCGAAGATTTCCAGGCCCGCCGGATCGGGGCTCGCTACCGTCCCGCCGATGGGGGAAAGGCCCGCCTGGTTCACACGCTCAATGGATCGGGTGTCGCCCTCCCACGCATTCTTGTGGCTCTGGTCGAGAACAACCAGACCGAGGCGGGTACCGTTGTCCTTCCCGAAGCCGTTCGACCCTACATGGAAGGACTGACGGAGCTTGTCTAGGCAGTGCACGCCCGTCGTACCCGTGATCCGAATGTGATCCCAAGCCGCGAATTGCACGGAAACGAATTCAACCTTTCCATGCCGGAATCACCAATGTCTACGCTCTGGGGCTCTGGGGGGGCGGACGCCCGGTCCGGGCACGAAACCCCGCACGAAACCTGTTGAGAAATTCGCGCCGGAACCCTAAAGTAAGAATGGGCGTGGAAAAGGGTTAGAGGGGATGGTACGGTACCCGGGGAAGCCCGGGTTCGGGTCTTCGATGTCCCGGGCGGTGGTTTCGCGATGAAATTCCTCGTGGACTCGACGGCGGGCGCGTTGTGCCGGTGGCTGAGGATCCTGGGACATGACGCGCGGTACGTGTCGGGGGCGACGGCGGGAGAGATGCTGTCCATGGCGCGGCGGGAAGGTCGCATCTTGCTCTCCCGGAACCGATCTCTCTCCTCGCGGGACCCGGTTGCGGTGACCGGTATCCATGCGGACCTGCTCGAGGACCAGCTGCGGGATCTGAGCGGAACGCTTCCGCTTCTGGAGAAGGCCAAGCCCTTCACACGGTGTCTGGTGTGCAATGGGACGCTGGACTTCGTTCCGAAGGAGAGCGCCAGGAACCGAGTTCCACCATACGTGTTTCAAACTCAGGAAGCGTTCGGCTATTGCGCGACCTGCGATCGGTTCTACTGGAAAGCGACGCACTGGGAAGCGATGCGGGCGCGGCTCGGTTCGATGTTCGGGCCGGGCTTCCCGGAAGAAGGTGTCCTCGGAGAGGGCGGACATGACGGCGAGTAAGATGGCCCGGCGACCCGGCGAGCGAAAGAGCCTCACGTCGGCGACGTTTCTCAGGAGCTACATGTTCCTGGGAAGCGCCGGACTGGTGGTCCTGTTTCTTCTCTACACCCACAATCTGGTGAGAAGACTCGAGACCCAGGCCGATGTCCTCTCCGGCGTCTTCGCTCACTTCTGCGCGACGGCCACCTTCCCGGCGATGGATGATCGGAACCTGCACTCTATTTTGGACAGCGTGATTCGCAGAATCGATTTTCCCCTGGTGATCACGGACGAGCGGGGGGTCCCGCTGGCCTGGAAGAAAATCGGGATCGACACCTATGCCATTCCGTATCAGGTATTCCGCGAGATTGATCCCAAGAATCCGCCGCCGGGGCCGGCCACGGAGATTCTGGAGATCGTCGCGCAGATGGATGCCCGCCACGCCCCGATTCCGATGGTGTTACCCGAGAACAACCGGGTCGTGGGCATGGTGCACTACGGGGAATCGAGCATCATCCGTCAGCTGAAGTACCTCCCGATCGTGCAGGTGTTCATCGTGGGTGTTTTCGTGTTTCTGGGCTATCTCGGCTACCGGTCCGTCAAGGCGGGAGAGCAGAAGTCCATCTGGGTCGGAATGGCAAGGGAGACGGCCCACCAGTTGGGAACCCCCATCTCGTCCTTGATGGGATGGCTGGAGATTCTGAAGGGGCGGCTGGGGCCGGAGGAGGAAACCGATGACCTGTCGCCGCAGGCCATCGTGTCGGACATGGAAAAGGACGTCGCCCGGTTGAGCAAGATTTCTTCCCGCTTCGAGAGTGTGGGGACGAGCCCGAAGGTGCAACCCGTGCACGTGCCGACGGTGGTGCACAACACGGTAGAGTATTTCAAGCGACGACTGCCTCGGCTGGGTCGAGAGATCGAAATCAACGAAAAGCACGACGACAGCCCGTGCGTGCGGGGCAACGCGGAGCTTCTCGAGTGGGTGATCGAGAACCTGCTGAAGAATTCGGTGGAATCGATTGAGCATCCGAACGGCCGAATTGACGTTACGTCGCGCTATCGGGCGGAGGACGCGGCACTGGAAATTCTGGTGACGGACAACGGCCGTGGGATGAACGCCGCCGAGCGCGACAAGGCGTTTACGCCCGGCTACTCCAGCAAGAAGCGGGGCTGGGGATTGGGATTGCCACTGGCCAAGCGGATTATCGAAGAATACCACGGCGGCAAGCTGTTGTTGAAGAATTCACAACCGGGAAAGGGAACGGTGTTTCGCGTGACTCTCCCGACCGACTAGCGCGGAAGACGCGTGGACGAAGCGGTCCGGGGTTCGCCGGAAGCTCGGATCGCCGGGGCGGAGCGCAAGGAACATTCGATCCGAGGAGAAGTGGGAACTATGGAGAACACGAAAACGTACAGCCTCCTCTGGGTCGACGACGAGATCGACCTGTTGCGGCCTCACATCTTGTTTCTGACCGAGCGGGGATACTGTGTGACGCCCGTTGGAAACGGGGAGGACGCCGTCCGCCTGGTGAGGGAGAGGCGATTTGATCTCGTTCTGTTGGACGAGTTCATGCCCGGAATGAGCGGTTTGGAGACACTCGAGGCCGTCAAGGGCGTGAGGCCGAGCCTCCCGGTCGTGATGATTACCAAGAGCGAGGAAGAATCGCTGGTCGACGAGGCCATTGGGAAGCGGATCGATGACTTCCTGATCAAACCGGTCAATCCGGTCCAGGTGCTCTCGGCTTGCCGGCGCATTCTGGACAAGCGGTCGATCCAGTCGATGCAGATCACACGCGATTACGTCGAGGATTTTCGCAAGAATACGATCCGGCGGGCGGGACCCATGGCCTGGGAGGATTGGATCGACATCCATTTCAACCTCTCCGAGTGGGACGTGCTCCTGGACGATTTCGCGGAGGAAGACCTTCGACAGACCCACAACGACCAGCGGCGCGAATCCAACGTGGAGTTCGCCAAATTCATTCGAGAGTACTACCGTGAATGGATCTCGGGCGAGGACGGCCCTCCGATGTCGGCGGACCTGGTCCGGCGGTTTCTCGCTCCCGAGATGGAGCGGAGTTCCTCGGTCTGTTTCGTGGTCCTGGACTGCATGCGTCTGGATCAGTGGCTGACCATCGAGCCGTTGCTGGAGTCCTACTTCGCCATGCAGACCCGCTGCTACTACACGATTCTGCCGTCGGCCACGCCTTATGCCCGAAACTCCATCTTCGCGGGACTCTTCCCCAGCGAGATCCACGAGACGTTTCCCGAGTACTGGCAGGAGACCCGAGGAGACGAGAGGAGTAAGAACCGCTTCGAACGACAGCTCATGGACAAGCAGCTGGAGCGGTTGGGGATTCATCTCTCTCCCCCCCCGAAATACGTGAAGATCTACAACGCCGAGGAGGCGGCCAACGTGCGGCGCCAGGCCCGGGGGTATGCATCCCAGCGCCTGGTCTCTCTGGTGTTCAACTTCATGGACATGCTCGCCCACGGCCGGTCGGAGTCCGAGCTGCTCCAGGAGATCTCGCCCGACGAGGCGGCGTTTCGCAGCCTGACCAAGTCCTGGTTCGCCCACTCCCCGCTGTTCGATACGCTCAAGCTTCTCGCCTCGCTGGGGATCACGGTGGTTCTCACCAGCGACCACGGATCCGTTCTGGGAACGCGGGCGACGATCGCCCACGGCGACCGGCAAACCTCGACGAATCTGAGATACAAGTTCGGCAGCAACTTGAATTGCGACCCTCGGCATGCGTTGTTGATCAAGGACCCGGCGGTTTTCAATTTGCCCGCCGACAGCCTCAACAAGAACTACATCATTGCCGAGGAAGACTACTACTTCGTCTATCCGACGAAGTACCATGAGTACGAACGACAGTACAAGGGGAGCTTCCAGCATGGAGGAATCTCGCTGGAGGAGATGATCGTTCCCTGTACGGTCATGACGCCCAGGTGATGGACCCTCGATCGTGGATCGTCGATACCCGCTCTTCGGCGGAGACGGAAGCACTCGCCCGGAGGTTCGCACGGTTCCTCGAACCGGGTGACGTCCTTGCGTTGTCGGGGAGCCTGGGAAGCGGAAAGACGTGCTTCGTGCGTGGCGTGTGCGCCGGTCTGGATGTCGAGGATCGAGTGACCTCCCCGTCGTTCCTCGTGGTTCATGAGTACCGGGGGAGGCTCCAGGTCTTTCACCTGGATTTCTACCGATTGGAAAGGGTGGAGGATTTTCGCGCGGCGGGGTATGATGAGATCATCTTCGGCCCCGGGGTGACGCTCATCGAGTGGAGTGAGCGGATCGCCGATGCGCTTCCCGACGGCCGGCTGGACGTTGAGATTCATGTCACGGGCCGTGCCGAGAGACGAATCATGCTTCACCCGAAGGGCGTGCGGGGGCGGGGGCTGCTCGAGAAGGTGAGGTCCGAAGGGTGATTGTGCTCGGGATTGAGAGCTCCGGAAACACCGGTGGGGTGGCCCTTGTCGACGCGGGTCCTGCGGGATCGAGATTCCTGGGGGACGTTCGTCTGAACCTTGCGGGTTCGCACACGGAGCGTTTGTTGCCGGCGGCCGAGCGGCTGCTACGAGACACGGAGACGGATCTCTCCGGAATCGGGGGAATCACCGTTTCGCTGGGTCCCGGGTCCTTCACGGGTCTGAGAGCCGGGTTGGGGTTGGGGAAGGGGTGGGCGTACGCCCGCGGCATCGATCTGGTCGGGGTCCCGACGCTGGACGTTCTGGCCGCCGAATCTGAGGGCGGCCCGTGGGTCCTGGCGCTTTCCGATGCGCGCCGGGGAGAAGTGTTCTGGGCGCTCTATCGCCGATCTCGTCGAGGGATCGACGAATCGCGGCGGACGCGCCTGGGTGTCCCGGAGGATATGGCGATCGCCTGTCGAGTGGCCGTCGGTGATGGGGGGGGCGGCGTCTGTGTCGTGGCCGGCGGAGGAGGTGCCGTGGAGGGGGATTGGTTTCGTCCGGCCCTGGCGGCCCTCGAAGCGGAAGGTGTCCGGCCGGCGTCAATCGAGTGGATTTCGCCTGAGCCGCGGACGTTGGCCCGGTTGGGCGCGGAGCGATTGGTGTCCGGTGTGAAGGATGATCCGATGCACCTCGAACCCCTGTACGTGAGACTCAGCGACGCGGAGGGCAAGCGACGCGCATGAATTCCGGGAATCTCTTGATTCAGGAGAGGCGGCGCAGATGAATCCCGAAGACATCGTCATTCGGAAGATGGGGGTGGACGATGTGCCCCGCGTCGTGGATATCGAGCGCAGGGTCTTCGCGATGGCCTGGACGCCGGACATGTTCACCAAGGAAACCTCGGCGGTGCAGGAGAGCCTGCCCCTGGTGGCTCTTGCTGGGGACCGGCTGATCGGATACGCCGTGCTCTGGTTCGTCGGCGTGAGGGTGCACCTGGCCAACATCGCGGTGGATGCCAAGTTCCGTCGCCGGGGCATCGGGAGGATGCTGTTGGAGCGCGTATTCGAGGAGACACGCCGTCGAGGGTCCAGCAAGGTTTCCCTCGAAACCCGGGTGTCCAATCAGGCGGCGGTCGGTCTGTTCCGGAAGATGAGGTTCCGGACGGTGACGATCTCGCACGGGTACTACACGGACAATGATGAGGATGCCCTGGTGATGGTCCGGAGTCTGGACGGGGTGTCCCGCAAGCGTCGCCGGGATGCCGGGAACGATTCTTCGCACCCTCCTTCACCCGCTCCACCGCGGTCGGAGGGCTGGGTGAGGCACTGATTCGGCCGCAGGCCGGGTCAGGGCTATGGAGTTCCGTGATGTCGATCCACCGAGATCTTGTGACGCGAGGTGGCCCCGCTGAGCCGGCGCCCGGGCAGTCCGGCGCCGACGACATTCGGGCGGCGGCGGCCCATCTCCTTGAGGCCGTGCCCGGGTTTCCGGAGATCGCCGTGATTCTCGGATCGGGCCTGGGGGACTGGGTGAGGGACATGCCGGCCGAAGCCGTACTTCCCTACGCGGAGATCCCGCACTTCCCGCAGCCGTCGGTCTCGGGTCACGGCGGGGCGTTGTTCGTCATGACGCTGGGTGGGCGGCGGGTGGCCCTGCTTTCGGGGCGGGTCCATCTCTATGAGGGGGCGCCGGCGGCGCAGGCGGTGTTTCCCATTCGAGCCCTTGCCGCCGCCGGAGTCCGGTATCTGATCACGACCAACGCGGCCGGGGGGGTGAATCCCTCCCTGAGGGTGGGCGACTTCCTGTTGATTCGAGATCACCTGGGTGTGCTTCCGCGAATGTGGTCTTCGCAGTTGGGACACCGTCCGGTGGATTCGGGCGTGTGGGGATACGATCGAGAGCTGAGCGACCATCTGGAGCGGGTGGCGGCGGAGCATGCCATCCGGCTTCTCAACGGCGTTCTCTTCTGGTTCAGCGGACCCACCTACGAGACACCGGCCGAGGTGAAGATGGTCCGGTTGCTGGGTGGAGATGCCGCGACGATGTCGACGCTGCCGGACAACATCGTTGCCTGGAGCGCCGGAATTCGTTCGGCGGGGCTTTCGTTGATCACCAATCATGTAGCTCCGGAGCAACCGGCCCACACGCGCCACAGCGACGTGGTCGATGCGGCGCGGAAGGCCGGGACGACGCTCCACCGTCTTCTGACCGAGGCGTTGGCGACTTGGGACAAGGGAGTGACGTGATGTCCTGGTTTCGAAAGAAAGGGAGAGGCTTCAAACCGACCGAGCGCAAGGAAATTCCGGACGGTCTCTGGATGAGGTGCGCCAAGTGCGGAGACATCATCTACCGGAAGGAAGCCGAGAAACTGCTCGGGACCTGTCCCAAGTGTAGCTATCACTTCCGAATGACGGCGCGCCAATACGTCGACCTCCTGGTGGACGAGGGCACTTTTGAAGAACGGGACGGGAGCCTTCTTCCCAAGGATCCCCTGCGGTTCAAAGATTCAAAGCGCTACGCCGACCGTCTCAAGATCTCCCAGAAGAAGACGGCCATGAGCGAGGCGATTCTGTGCGGTTCGGCGAAGATCGGGGGGTTCCGCACGGAGTTGGGGGTTCTGGATTTCGCCTTTATGGGTGGGAGCATGGGGTCGGTCGTGGGGGAGAAGGTCGCCCGCGCGGCGGCGCGCTCCCTTGAGGCGTCGTGCCCCCTGGTTCTCGTGTCCTGTTCGGGGGGAGCCAGAATGCAGGAGGGGATCCTCTCGCTCATGCAGATGGCGAAGACCAGCGCGCTTCTGGCGAAGTTTTCGGACGGCGGGGGATTGTTCATCTCCATTCTCACGCATCCGACGACGGGGGGTGTAACCGCCAGTTTCGCCACCCTGGGGGACGTAATCCTCGCCGAGCCCGATGCGCTGGTCGGGTTTGCGGGGCCGAGAGTCATTCAGCAGACGATCAATCAGGAGCTCCCTCCCGGTTTCCAGAAGTCCGAGTTTCTTCTCGAACATGGGATGGTGGACCGGGTCGTCCACCGTACGAAGATGCGGGACGAGATCATCGGCCTGTTCAGGTTCTTCCTGGAGGACGCGGCCGTCGATCCGGCCGGTCCGTTCCCGAAGGTTCAAGAGATGTAGGAGGGAGGGGCCGTTTGGCCGTACTGCGAGCACCCGCCACCGACGGGATCGGACTGCCCGAGACCGTTCCGGATCGCCTGGAATCCTATGAACACTTCCAGAACTTCCTGTTCGAACGGACCGCTCGGGGCGTGAAGCTGGGTCTGGACAATACGCTCGGTATGCTGGAGAGGTTGGGACACCCCGAGGCGTCTCTCACGGCCTTCCATGTGGCGGGAACCAACGGAAAGGGATCGACCTCTGCGGTGCTCTGTTCCATCCTGCGCGCGGCCGGGCTCAAGACGGGTCTCTACACCTCTCCGCACCTGGTGGACTACCGGGAGCGAATTCGCGTGGACGGGGGATCCTGCTCGGCCGACGAATTGATGGCGGCCTGCGAGAGGATGTTGCCCCATCTGCGGGAGTTCCCCCTCACCTTCTTCGAAATCACGACGCTGCTCGCCCTTCTCATCTTCCTGGACCGAGGCGTGGATGTGGCGGTGATGGAAGTGGGGCTGGGAGGGCGGCTGGATGCCACGAACGTTCTCTCTCTGCCCTTCCCCGTGATCACGGACGTTCAGTTCGACCACGAGAGGATTCTGGGGAATAGGCTTCGGGAGATCGCCGCGGAGAAGGCCGGCATCATTCGAGGGCCTCGACCGGTCGTGACGGGGGGGCGCCGCCGGGCAGTCCTGGACGTGCTGGAGGCGCGCTCGCGCTCGGTCGGGGCTTCCCTCTCGGTGCTCAAGAACGAAGCCCGCTGGAACATCCGGCGGATGTCCTGGGAGGGCACCCGGTTTCGCCTGCAGACTCCGGAGCGCGTCTATGATGATCTGTTTCTTCCGCTTCCGGGAGAGCACCAAGTTGCCAACGCCGCCCTGGCGGTGAGGGCCGTCGAGGTGATGAGCCGGACTCTGGACCTGGGCATTGGAAACGAAGCCGTCGTTCAGGGGCTCGCGCGCGTCTTCTGGCCCGGGCGCCTGCAGGTCCTGCGACGCAATCCCCGGCTGGTTCTCGACGCCGCTCACAACCCGGGCGGCGCGCGAGCGCTGGGCAAAACTCTTCGAAAACTATGCCCCGGGTGTCGCAGAGTGTTGGTCCTGGGAATGCTCGAAGACAAACGACACGCGCCCGTGATCCGAACGCTGGCCCCCGGGGCGGATGAGATCGTCGTGACCTCCCCGGCTACGGCCCGGGGAGCTTCGGTGGAGGTCCTGGCCGGGACGGTGCGCGATCTGGGTTTCGAATGCCGGGCGATTCCCTCCGTGTCGTCCGCGGTGAATGCCGGGATGGAGGCGGCGGGACCGGACGGGATCGTCTGTGTCACCGGTTCATGCTATACCGTGGGAGAGGTTCTGGAGCAGATGGGGATTCGGGACCCGTTCCAGAGGCCGAAGGGCGGGGAATAGGAAATAGCAAATTAGGGAAACGGGGAGGCTGGCATGGCAGAGGTGGTTCTCCAGGGAGTCGGCAAGGTGTTTCCCGGCAACGTGGTGGCCGTGGACAACACGGATCTCACGGTGGCCGATCAGGAGTTCATGGTTCTGGTGGGACCCTCGGGTTGCGGCAAGTCCACGGTTCTGCGGATGATCGCCGGGTTGGAGGACGCCACGAGCGGGGATATCTTCATCGGCGGGCGCAAGGTCAACGATGTCGCGCCCAAGGATCGAGACGTGGCCATGGTGCTTCAGAACTACGCGCTCTATCCCCACATGAACGTCTACGACAACATGGCCTTCGGCCTCAAGGTCCGGAAGTTTCCCAAGGCGGAGATCCAGGAGAGAGTGGGGAAGGCGGCGGAGATTCTGGGTCTTCAGGATCTGCTCGGCCGAAAGCCCAAAGCGCTCTCGGGCGGGCAGCGCCAGAGGGTGGCTCTGGGACGGGCCATCGTCCGAAAGCCTCAGGTGTTTCTCTTCGATGAACCCCTCTCCAATCTGGACGCGGCTCTGCGGGCGCTCATGAGGATCGAGATCTCGAAGCTCCACCAACGTTTGAAAGCCACCATGATCTACGTAACTCACGACCAAGTCGAAGCCATGACGCTCGGAGACCGAATCGCCGTGATCTGTGAGGGCCGCATCCAACAGGTGGACCGGCCCATGGCTCTCTACGATCAGCCGGTGAACCGCTTCGTGGCCGGATTCCTCGGCAGCCCCAGCATGAACTTCATCGAAGGACGGATCGAACCCGCGGAGGGGGATGTCTTCCTGGCGGGGGAGCTGAGACTGCCTGTGCCCGGCAACGTGGCGTCCAGGTGGAGCGGCAACGCGGCGCGCCCGGTGATCCTGGGAGTCCGTCCGGAGGACGTGAATGTTCCAACCGGCGCCGGGGAGGGGCACCCGACCGTCAAGGGCCGGGTCGAGGTGGTCGAACCCGTGGGGAACGAGCAGCTCATCCATGTGGTGGTCGACGGGCATCCGATGGTCGGGCGGGTGGAGGCATCCTCATCCGTCCGGGTAGCCGAGGAGATTCTCCTCGAGATCAATCCGGAACGGGTCCATTTCTTCGATGCGGCCACGGAACAATCGCTCGCGTAGAGCCGTGGGTCGGGAATGGTCCTTGGAACTCGACGTCGGAGTAGGCCGAGACCCTTCGTGTTCCTCGTGGCCCCAGGAGTTTGGGGTTCCGAAGCTGCAGATGGAGGTCTGAGGGGTCCCGGCTCCGATGTAACGAAACTCCGAGGCCCAGTTCCGTGTATAGCAGGGGTGGGCCGTACCGCCTCCCCGAATTGGGCAGGAGGAAATGACCTCCAAGGCCAACATCGCTCGCCTTATCCTCAGTCCGGTTCCTCGCTGGCTGCGCGGGTTGCGCGTGGTGAGCGGGGCGCTCGCCCCCTCTACGAGGTTCCGCCTCACTTCCGGCGCGGGCTCCGTGCGACGTGTCCCATTCGGGTTACGCGTGGTGAGCGGGGCGCTCGCC
>Ga0180431_10002786_pt1 | contig 23052 bp, 16 predicted proteins | sample SS_ome_11_FD_132459 | JGI IMG/M metagenome (GOLD analysis project Ga0180431, IMG submission 132459) | Hypersaline lake sediment archaeal communities from the Salton Sea, California, USA - SS_1_MS_1 metaG | ecosystem: Environmental > Aquatic > Non-marine Saline and Alkaline > Hypersaline >...
CCTCAAAGATCGGTCGAACCAGTGTAATCATTGATTTCTGGATCTCATCAATGCTCTGCATGATGTGATAGTTCTCTTGACCAAGCTTCGCAAAGGAGTCAAAACGGCTCGCCAACCGACGAACCACATCACCAAACTTTGCCATGTTCTTATATGCCTGTTGCTGGATAGAAGGCATCTTTTTCAACTGGTCTTCATCCGTTATCTTCTTGATCTTGTCTCGCGCCTCAGAAGCTGTGATCGTCCCCTTCTGACGCTGTAGATAAATCTTGCTAAACTTCTCCGCCATGTGGATACTACCCATGCCGGTTCCCTTAAAAGCAAGCTTACCCGCCGCCGAAAGACCGCCCCCTTTTCCAGCACCATACTCAGACTGCAACTGTTGCATCACAGCCATGATGTTGCCGCCGGACGCACCTAATTCCTGTCTCTTTAGAACATCAATGAGACTCGTTCCGCTTCCAAAACCAAATGCTCGCATCATCAGGGCTTGTCCAGGTCCACTTGCTCCCTTGATAGCCTGATGAGCTTGTGTCAGCGCCGCCCCTGCAAACTTACCCTTGAATTGACCACCGCCACGAGCTTGCATAAACGCCAATTCCTTGGCAAAGTCGGCCCATTGAGATTTGTCCGGCGTCACCCGAATCTGTTCTTCGGTCAACCCCTGAATTGCACCGAGATACTCTGGCAAACGAGCACGTTGAAGACCCGTCTCCATCGCAAGAGCCATACTCTTTTCAAGAGTCTTCATCATGTTTCCGACACCACCGCGCTGGCGACCAAAACCGCCGCCCATCGCCATAATGCCACCGCCCATTTGAAGACCTTGTTGACCCAACGTTCGCATCAACCGAAAAGATGCCTCCGCCGATCCAGCCCCCGTAATTCCAGCTTTTGCACCTTGTGCTTGTACCCGCGCCGCCTCCGCCGCATTGTATCCATACACGGCACCACGACTAGAAAACTTCGCATTGGGTCCTAGCGTAACCGCCGCATCAAGCCGCGCTCGTTGTGTTTGTTCATACGCCGAAATCGCCTCACGAAAGGCAGAAACCATAAAACCAAGAATAGAACCACCACCGAACATACCCGCCTTAACAACACCTTTGCCAACACCAGCGAGACCGCGACCCGCAATCCCCATAGCACCCGCCGCCGCTGCAGGAGCCGCACCAGCAACACGAGACCCCGCCGCAAGCGCAGCACCAGGAGCCGCCTTCGCTGCATCTTTCAACCAGCGAGCCGCGTTCTTTGCATTATCGCCTGCGGTCTTGATCGCTGAGCCAGTCTTATCCCAGGCACCTTGTAGCTTCGAGACACCACGGATATATGCAGCGCTTCCCATCGTTGTCATGAAGCTCTTGAGTTGCGTCCCGCTCTTTCGAAGTGTTTGCTTCATTCGAGGAGAAAACCCAGAACCTGTTCTCGCAGTCGGTGGTGTAGGCAACAAAGCACGAGAGGTCATATTATCCGCACCACCAAGACGAGCCGAGGTTCTCGTCATCGCACGGACTGTTTGTGTCAACTCTTGCGTCATCACCCGGCGAAGTTGTTTCATACCTTGGCGAACTTGATTTACATCCGCCGCATCAAAAACATCATCAAACGCCATTGGTTTTCTCCTCGAAAAACGGATACGTTAGGACCTAACCTTTTTTGATCGCACCAGCCGCGTTCACAAACTCATCAAACGCCTCAACAGGTATCCGCGACACTGCACCATCAACAAACGAGCGGTCAGACTCCTCAGTATAATCAAGGTCAAACTCGTCGCCGGGGTCTTGCTCACGAGTGCCATACATCACATCCTGTGGTCTTGACCGATAAATACGCTCACCCGTCTCCTCATAATGTTGTCGCGCCTTCTCTTTCATCAAAGCATCACGAGCCGCCGCTCTCGGGTCCTCACAAATATCAAGGTCTGGTTCCTCACCTCGTGCAATTTGTCGCTCCCAGAAATCAAGCAACGGGTCGCCAGTCGGTCCTATCTCAGAACCCAGATGTTTCAATCGAGCCTTTGAAGCTGTCTCTTCATCTTTCTGATACAACTCCTCCAGAAACTCGACCATCAAATCATCAAAAAAACTATCACCCCACTCCTTACTCGTCGTTGGGCGTTTGTACCGATGTGTCCACCATAGCCTCAATGCTGTCATTGTGTCCGGGCGCGTCACGTTGCGGATCGCTTTCGCTTCCGCCCAATCCTGTAGGCGGTCCAGCATTCTCTGTTGCGCCACTTTCTCGGACACCATGTGCTTGTCTTGCGGCTGAGCCAGCGACACGAAAGGGATCTACTTTCACCGCCTCCCCATAAATGGCATAGATGAGACCAGGATCAAACATATCATCCGACTGAAACCACTCAGGACCTTCGATCACAGTCATATCCAGAAACGCCATCATCTCAGCGAGAATATCCATGTCAACCGGGACACCAAAACCAGGATTATCCGGGTCATAGTAAAAACCACCAAGGATCTCACTGTGCCGTGCTGTAATCCGGGCTTGCTGTCGAATGTTTGGACGGCGGACCACAAAGGTTCCATCATACTGACGCCCCTCTGACTCACTGAAGTAATTCACCTGGAACGTCCGCTCCAACGGAACCCGCGAAACAGGAGAAACAGGACCACGACCCCCCTGGTTAAAGGGTTGTTGTTGTCCCCCCGGCATCTGACCTTGTTGCGGACCAGGACCTTGTGGGGGATACTGATTTTGTGGGGGATATTGCTGTTGTGGTGCTCCCGCCATTGGTTGTTGATTGTTGTATCCGCCACCAGGATTGTTTGGATAACCTCGATTCGTCATATCCAGCCTCTCTTTCAGACCCGCAGCAACGGGTCAAACACAAATTTTTTACTTCGTGGTTTCTTTATTCGGGCGCTCAATACCGTCCAGTATCAACACGCGGCGCTCAAAATCCTTCGTTCCCTCTGGCAACGTCATCACAAACGACACGTCACCCGTGACCGCCGGTTGCTGATCAATAGCCCCCTTTGGCGAAAGTGGAACAAACTTCGAACCAATGGGGACATTGTACTCTGACACCAGAGAATGAAGGGGGACACGGACACGCATTTGCAACTGTCCGTCTCTTCCTTTGTGAACGCTGTAACCACACACCAGCAACGTAGCTGTTGGCGGACCCGGCGTCAAAACACCAGGACCGAGACCCACACACATAATGCTCTCAACAGCGCCTTGTTTCTTTGTGATGTTCTGCAAAAAGTCCTCTTCACGTACCAGAAGGATCGATGGGAACCCCTGACTGGAAAGAGCCTCTTCCGCCCCCGTCATCAAACGCCGAACATAATCCGACATCTCCTCCGGGACTGCGGTGTTAATTTCCCGAAAATCCTTGTTGACCTGGTTCAGCGTCTCTTTTACAAGAGCCACTTCTTTCCTCGTCAGCACACCACGACCGTTCAAAACCAAATCCGAACTCATCTTTTTCTCCTTCTCTTCAGGACCAAAACAGCCCAAACAATCAGAACCTTCTGGTAAGACTCAAAAAAGCAACGCTTGTAATAGACCAAACATTTCAGACAGAAATAGTCAAGCCCCGACACCCACCGGGATGTTAGGACCTAACTATCTCGTCAAACAGAGACAATCGTTAAACCTGGCTCTCGTCCATCACCCGAATTGCAACGAACGAAATGTTCTCCGTCACAATGCCACGAGCCGCCAGATCGAAGCTCTTTGCTTGCGCCTTCACACCCTGGAACAGCGCAACCACACGACCCGTCACCGAGTCTTCAATGGATGCTTCCAGATCACCTGTGGTCAAGATGTTCGACTCCAGCGGGAAGATGCCGAGATTCTTGAGCGACTGACCCACAACACGGAACACATTCGCGTTCATGTTGGTCCGGTAAGCAACCGGAACATACTCCAGAACCTCTAACAGGTCGAGAACATCGACAGGTTCGTAATCGCTTTTGTTACCGTAGGGCTGTTTAAATCCCTACTTCTTACAGTTTCCCGCAAGCTCGGACTATATCATCATCCATCTGTTGAATATGTCGAACAAGAATGGATGCCGCGCACTCGTGCCCTTCCTCCATTGTACCGTCCAACCAGGGTTGAACATTGTACCGTAGGAGTGCCGATGATTTCTCTGTGTACCGAAAATCAATCTTGTAATGCATAGACGGAACAGGTAATACATAAGGACGCACAACGTCAGCCAATCTTCTGGCATTTGTTGTATTCAAAAAGACGTAGAAAGTCTTTCCTCTCCGCTCCTCTTTCACCCGCGCCTTAATATTCCATCTTGCTTCCATCCACTCTACAATCATCTCATTCTCCTCTCGTGAGAAAGAATGAGTATTGAGAATGTAATTCCTGGAACAGATGCTTCTATCAGATGCGGATGTTCCCTCGTCTGTCTCATACCGCCGCACATTGTGATGGAGCGACAAGTGACCATCATCCATAAACCACAAAGCAAATCCCAGGTCCGTAAGACTCGCTAAGATACCTCGATTAATACGCTTATGCGGTGCGTACAACCGATTTCTCATCTTAGTAAAGAACGGGTGAACTCCAGACCAGATCCTCAATGAAGGATAAACCTTCCCAAGTTTCCTATTCTGGTGTTGAACCACTTTGTATTTCACCCAAACACCTGGTACTTGCTGCAAGATATATCGTTTCAACTGAGCATAATCCTCCACAGAGGGTTTATGCGCCATATTCAATCTTGCATTTGTCGCTCTCATCTGGAGACTGGCATCTCCCAAGACCATCCCAAGCAACGCAGAACGAAGCTCGTGACGACTTAATTTTTGGTACAACTTCGATGGATTCATTGAATCCTCCTACTAAGGAAACCACCGTCAGGTAGTCTCTGAACCTTCTCCCAGGTTTCCCCAAGAGCTTGGTTGCTGATTGCCATATCCAACAAAGGACTTAGGTTTCCAGCAATTCACGCGGTTTGCAAACATGGGTTACCCCACGTAGGCACCGATTTTGATGCTCTCTTCTCCGGATACGCCACCGGCATAAGCCAGCTTCTCACCGTTGATCTTGAATCGTGCTCTTGCACCGGAAAAAGTTCGAGTCGCCATAGCGAATCCTCCAGCAAAATGAAATCTGATGTGAGTCTCCAAAGATAGAAAACCACAACCAAACCTCGGAAAATTTTCGGTATTTTATAGATGCGTTACTGAGGGGTTGTCGTGGGATTTGACTCGACCCAGAGCAACAGCAGAAGAGGTCTTTCTGAGCCATTGAGACCAACAGCCGAAAGATTAATGGAAGTATAATTTCAATCCCTACAGCTTGTCAACTGTAAAGAACAGAAATCAACCCATGATCAGATAGGTGTAATCTTCGGTGTCCGTGCAGATGCGGGAATCAACATGGAGATACCGAGTGGGATAATTCCCACCGCCGTCGCGGTTACCGAACTTCAACGTGCTGTCGAGGAAGGTGATCGCCGGTGTGCCCAGCAAGTTAATCCCGTACTCACCCGGCATGGTCCCGAACTTCGCATACGCTGCGAAAGTGTCCAGGTTTGCGACCAACGCCATCTTCGGTGTGAAACCACAGGAAATATCGACACCTTCCGCCGCACCCACGGTATCAACGGTGAAGGCACCAGACACAACGTGTCCCACGGCACCAAGGTCATCGCCAAAGAGACCACCGAGAAATCGACTCTCGATATAGGGCTTCTCCGGCATAGCGTCTGCCGCATCCTGGAGGGTTCGAACGAATTCAGAAGTTCCCGCTGCAGGCGCGGGGGTTGCTGTTACAGCTTGTGGATCTGCCATTGGTTTGGCTCCTTTGTTTCATGTAAATTGTTGATTTGCGATGAAAACCTCATCACGCCTTATCTCAGCGAAAACGCCGATTATGCCGACAGTGTCGGAATCTGGAATGTGAAATCAATCAGGATGAAATTGAGACCTGTCTTTGGAAACACTTGAACCTTGACACGACCTACATCACCCGAGATCTTCACGGCAAGCGCTCGCCACGCATGCAACCATTCCCCGCTCTCGTCTTGCGAATCTAAAATGTAACCTTCTGCGCGGTCTTCTTCCAGCAAAGTTGCAACAAGAGAACGAATCGAAGCGACGTTTGCAGGAGCGACAAAACGAACCCCTTCTCTCACAACGCCGATGCCGCGACCTGTGAAGCGCAACTCAAGGTTGTCACGGAGGCGACGTTGCTCGTAGTTTCGGATATCCCACACCGACATATCAGTGTAACCGAGATTGTCCGTAGAAACGTGCGTGGTGAATCCTCGAACGGTTCTCCATCGCCCCTCAAAAGGCTCGCCATACAACAGACCACCCAAGAGCGCTTTCTTGAGGTCTACCGGGTCAAGCGGATTCCAATCGTTGTAAGGAACGATCAATTCGGCGGTCTTTGTGTACTTAAAGGTGATCGGCTCGCCACGGTCCACACCAAGGAACTTTCCAGCTTCCTGACAAGCATACGCCCACGAAGGCAACACCTCTTCTCGACCACGACTCGACTGAACCCGTGTGTTCTGTCCAACAACACTGATACGCGAATCATTCAGCAAACGAATCACATCCAGGAGACCCTTGTTGAAGGTTGTGCCTCCGTAGGTTCCAGCTTCAAGCGGGAAATCGAGACCAATGATCCCAATCCGCTCTCCTTTGTTCTCTTCCGCTGTGATCAGATGCTCCTGGAAGAGATTGACCATCGTGAGAATGTCGCCGCTCGTCCAGTTGGACTGGTCAGAGGATGCACAAGGAACCTCAACACGGATATCCCGGTTCCGCAAAAGCTTGTCGAACCCATCCTGATATGAAACCGGATAACCAGGCTCTGTGACGTTTGTCGGAATGGTTACACGAGAGGTTCCTGGTCCGCCACCATGGAAGCGCTTCCACACGTCCCGATCATCTTCAGGTTGCGCCGCACCAATCTCATCTTTGAAGGTGCTGGATGCTGGTCCTGTTGCTCGTTCCGCCGTGAAAGCACCGACCGAAGAGGCAACAAATTCGATGGTCTTGACCAGGTTATCCATAACCACCTGACCAGCGTCATCTTCTTCCGCCGGACCACGAAGGAGATTCGAACCCTGGCGCATCTCAACAACGGACCCCGCAGCATGTTCCAGCGTAGTAGGAATCAAAAGACCAAGAGTCTCTGTGCCCACCGTGTTTGAGGTGACAATCAACTCTTCCTCTTTGCTGGTCCCTGGCTCAACAAGAATCCGATAGTTGAACCCGGATGTGGGGAAGTTGTCAGATTCTTCCAGCACAATGGAGGTAGATCCCGCCGCTTCCACACCAGCAAGAACACTCGAAATGTACGGACCATAATGATCAGAATGTGCCCCGAAATCGAACCGGTCTGTGGTCAGTGAAGAGTCCACCCCATCACCAATGGTTGCTTCCAATCCAGCAATACCATCCAGGCGATCTTCCAGATCTTTCAGTGTAGGATGAAGACTGAGATCCAGATTCACCAGATCAATGGCGCTACCACCATCCGCGATCTTGATCTTGAGCGTTTTCGCCGCTCCGTCTTCACCATCAACTTCCAGGTAAACATCCGATGCAGCGAACACCTTCCATTCAATACCGACAACAGGAGCAATTCCAAGACCAGGTTCGTTCAACACTACTTGCGCCAGACCAGCACCGGCGGCTGTGTTCGATTTGATCTTGTAAATCTTACCTAAGAGAGCCTGAATACCAGCGGGAGCACCACCAGGAACCGCTGTGATGATTGCCCACCGATTTTGCTGGGAGTTCAGCGTCAACGCATTGGTGTTTCCGTCAAGAATCGTTGCTGTCGCAGCACCGGCTGTGGTTCCTTCCACCGGAAGTGTATCAACCGCTTGAGAAATCGCCCAATTCGCCGGATCAGACCAGACAGAATACACACCACCGCCAGTCGGGTCCATCTTGATCTGGAAGGTCGGTTTGCGCAGACCACCAAAGGGGTCCTTGTTAACCACCACCCGACCACTCAGGCGCGTCTGCATCTCATACGAGCGCTGAAGTGGTTGGCGACCAAATTCAACTTCATTGTCATTCCCACGAGCGCCCCACTCTTCTGCAGGAAGCTTCGCCATTGGCGCAACAATGCGAGCCGTAGCCGTTTGACCAGCCAGTGTGCTATAAGGCTTGATATCCCAATCATCATCCGACCGGAGATTACACCGTTGTGTTCCTGGTATTCTCTCAACTGATGTATCAATCTGACGCTGTTGCTTTTTACCAGCACCACTGACAATCTCAACAACCAGGTTATTCCAGTGACCCTCAGTCTCTGTTCCTGCGAACTCGAAATACGCCGGTGTGATGGGATCTGTGGTGTCATCACGGAAATCAGCAAATGTGATTGTGACCAACTTCGGTGTCAAAAGTTCACGAACCAACCATCGTTCTGATTGCGTGACGCGCCGCGCATTGTATGCGTACACAAGCACAGCGCCACCATCAACACGCTCATCATTGGATGGTTCGAAGAGTAGCTTGATGGCATCAGCAAGGTCAGAAGGACCAAAGTATTGCCGCGCCGCCTCGCTGTCTGCGAACACATGGATAACACCAGGTTCACCATAAGGCGCTTCGCCAACAACAGCCGCGATCCTGGTGGTGTCTACACCCGGCTGTGCCATCCCCGCTAGGTCAACATACGCTTCCGCGCCGGGATGAATTATAACCCGATTATGAAAAAGAACTGACCTCGCCATGATCGCTCCTTCAAAGATTTACGCATCACCAAATCTTAAATCAACATATTCAAGGCTGTTGATCAAAAGAATTGAGATCGCATTTGTTGAAAATACTTTATCTTGTCTATGTGCTGTATGCAACATTTTAAATTGCAGATCGCCCAAACCCAAAATCAGCCTCCGTCCTCATCATCTCCCGTATTCTGATAAGGAAACAACGGGACTGCGTCATAAGATCCATCTGGTTTCTGCGTCAACATTTCCACTTCAAACATCCACTCTTCGATCACAGAATCAATCTGGTATCCCTTGTCAATATGAATGAAGTCCATATTGATCGTTCGCTGGAACAGAGGAAACGGAGTACCAGGAACAACGGAGTCTGACGCCGCAAGGTCACGACCAGAGAAATTCGGATCACCTACGCCATTCTTCTCAAACCACGTTTTGAAGCGCCGAAGAATCCACCGCAACAAACGGTAGTAGGTCATTGTCTTTTCAGCATTGTCTGTCGTGACAAGAATACTAACCCGGACACGGTCACCCACAGCGATTGTTGAGAGACGCTGTCTGTCCTGATGCCACAAGCGAGGAGGTTCACCCATCTGGTCATGTTGTTCATCACCATCTTGATGACTATGCCGTTGTTGCCACAAGTTCTTTCGACGCGGAGAAAAAGAAAAGACCTCACGAGTACCAAGCTCGCCATCAACCTCGATCAACTGAGGCTGTTGTGTGTCTGGGTACACGAGACCATCAAAATCCTCTTCCGGCAAGTAGTCATCTTCCGCAACCGCCGGATGTGGAAGAGCACGGTTAGAAGGACCTGCGTCACCAATGTACTGACCAGACGGGTCTTCATCCTCCGACATCAAAACAATCCCAAAAGACGGAACAGAGATTGTGGTGTTCGGGTATCCCAGAAAGATGGTAGGGGAGTCAGCTTTGACAAGCGCTCGATACTCTTCTTGTCTTGTCGAAGGGAGTTGGCGAAGGTAATGACCAATTGCGTAATCAAGACGCTCTTGCAGGAATTGCCACGCCTTTTGGACCCCTTTTTGGATGACGTACTCTGGCATCGACACGGCTAAAAAATCTCCTTAGAAACCGAAAGGAAGGTCTTTTCCTTCCAGCTTATACTTTACCACCTCTCGCAACTTACGAATAAGTTCCTGTCGGTATTTTTGGTCCTCATCATCTTCCGTTGCAGACCCTTCCTCTTCCGGTCCACCGGTCAACTGTTCAAAAAGAGCCATCCCTGGATCTTGTAAGCCAGGTCCATGAGAAGTCAACCCAAGGTTAGGACCTAACCACGGGTCGTCACCCGAAATCTTTTGCTCTTGCTCTTGTTCATACTTGCGCTTTTCCTCCACAAGAACAATATCCACCTCTCGCTCTGCATCATCAATACGAGTCATCATCCGGTCGTGATACCGGTTGATTAGTCGTCCTAGCATGCCTGTTCCCAGAGGTTTCATCCCATCATCTCGGTGGTTTCGTTGTGGGTACTTCAATCGTAGAATACGGGTCATCACTGTGGGGGAAGTTTGCAGCTACCTCTTCCTCCCATGGCAATTCAAGGATCTGTCCCGTCTTGTGTACAGCTTCCGCTCGAAGCATCACACGAGAACCCAGGTTCCGATCTCGGTCCCATCTGAACATTGGCGGATTATAAGCAACATAAGCCCGGAAACCCATGTATTTAACTGTGTACTTCTTGCCGACCGCCGGACCACACCCTTCCGTCCAGATGATCCGGTGACCCTTCAGAATATAATCTGTGTGGCTGTAAACAACATCATCCTCATCTTCGATCCACTGCGCCATTTGCTTGCCAGCTTCGTACTTCAGATAATCTTCATTGTCAGCCAGTTGTGGCGGTCTTGGGGTCAAAGACGTAGCCACACCACGAACCAACAACTCCGGCTCAACAGAGGTCGGAAGAGTCATGCGAATCCGATCAAAGTCACCTATATCTCTGGCATGAATAGAGGGGGTGAAGGTCAAATCTCCAGGTTTGATCCAACCTAACTGCACAAAGTTAGTGGTGAAGGTCAAACTCGTGATGAGACCATCCATCTGAACAGCATCTCGGTACATGTAAGCACGACCGAGACACTTCAAACATCCTGGCTGAGCCTGTCCAACCGCACCCTCATTCGGGTCCACATTAATGCACGTGCATTTCATGGCATATTGATGGACAACCGTAACACCACGGTTCCCAATCAAGCCCTCTAGGGACTCGAAATTGAAATCAATTGCGAGACCGGGATCTTGAAATGGCATCTTGTGGCTCCTTAGAACAAGGGACGTAAATACTTCGGATCAGCAAAACTGAAGCGCCGTGTCGCCTCCTGTGCTCCTTTAACCAGTGTTGTGAACCCCAAGAATATGTTCTTACTGAACTGTTTCTTGAGCTTCTTTGCAATCGGCAACTTCTCCCAGATCTTCAGAAGCGCCTGGAACTCATCATACTTGTAGTACTTACTCGGTTTGGATACATAGGTATTCCAACCATACGTTGCAGTGGACTCTTCTGAGACCTCTCCCTTTGCAAGAGCTTCTTTGTTGTACCATGCGGAAAGCTGTTCTCCCCACCGACTCATCATCTCTGTAGGGATAGTCAAATAATAGCCGTAAGGCTGACCACGAGATGTTTGACCTCCCGAGTTCGCAAACCGCTGTCCGGCGGGTGTCCGCAACAACAAACGAATAAAGGCATACATATCTTGTGTATCTTGATCCACCGGACCCGCATAAAAGCGATGATAGTTCTGGGGACCTTCCAGGTTCGTTCGTGTTGTGTACCCCGCTTTGGCGTTCGGTTGCCCCTGTTCGGGTCCTATGTTCCAGTCAAGAGCATGCCACATCTCATGTACAAACGCCTTACCTGTGAGCTTGATTTCAATCTTGTTTCCTATCGCCTGATATTGCCCCTCAATGGTTCCAGATCTCCCAATCGATCTCTTGAATTGAAGAGAGATCTTCGCATCTGGGTTGTACATCGGGATATCAGAATCCGGTTCTGGCAACTGAGCGTTCGCGCCGCACTGTTTCATGACCTCCATGCTTCTCGCCATGTTGATCAGAGACTCTTTTCCAGGGGGTGTGCCTGTGACTCGAAAATTACGATCTTGCAGATAAACGAGAGCTTCCTCTTTCGTCTTTGGTGTTGCGTCCTTCAACGCCTTCGCCGCCTTTTTGAAATCCTTAATCTTCGGCGGAGGTAGCCCCAAAGAAGCGGCTGAATAACCCGCGTTGAGATATTGCCTCACCGCTTTGCTTCGACCGCGATAACTTCGTGTCGCATCACGCCACGCGCTCTTTGTGTGTTCTGTGGGGAGATATTGCGCCCAATCACCGCGTGCTTGTTCTCGGGGATTGATATCATTTGCAGGCGTCTCTTGTCTCACAATCTTCTGATACTTTTCTGTCTCCGCTCCCAGACTCGACTCATATTCCTGGACCCAATCATCAACCTGTTGCTGGACCTCTTGAACCTTGTCCCGATCCATATAAGCCGTGGAATATGCCACATTGACCGTTTGACCAATTCCGAGATCTCGCGGAGGTGTGCCCTCCAGCGTTCTATCATCACGTGTGGATCTTCCACCTGTTGGCTGTGTCGGTGGTGGGAACGGAGGGGGTGTTGGCGCTGTTTGACCTCTTCGTGGAGTCGTTCGCTTTATGGCGGCGATCTGGTTTTCTGTATTTCCAGTCCTCCCCCAATAACCACGAGCATAGTCCAGGAAGTCCTTCTCACGAGCTTTGACCTGGCTTTCCGTTCCATGCTTCCATGCAGCAAGAAACGCTTGCTTGCGGCGGTCCCAACCCTTCTGGCGGCTCTCTCCTACTTCGTGCCGACCCGTGTGGATCAGCTTCTTCAGTTCTTCAACAGAAATAGTTCGAGTGTGATGGGTGTGGTCAGAGTCAAGTTCATCATGCTGGATCGTAACCTGGTCACCATTCACAGCGGTGACTGTGTAGTGACCTTTGGTGTCACCACTACCAAACCTGAACTTGGCTCCTACGTGGAGAGAAGAATCAGTAACGATACCGGCACGAGGGTTCTTGTACCAGTATCGATATTTTTTTGGGGGTCCTGCATCTTTGAGTTCTCGCTTGATGTACTTGTGACCCTTCCCCTTCACAAGTGTAGCGAATGGTATAAATGACGTGATTCCTATCAGTTCCATTCCAACCCCCGGAACCGGGGGAGGAGACTACGAGGTCTTGGCGGCTTCTTCCGCCTCTTTCGCGTGTCGCTCTTCGCGCTCCTCTTGCGCATATGAGATCCACGCGATTTCATCTTCGATATCAGGACAATCATCGAACCCGATACCGTCATGAAAATCATCTCGACCCTTAGTCTCTTCCTGGTCCGCTTTCTGTTTCTTTTTCTCACTCATGATAACCTCCCGACCGTCTAAAAGTCCGGTCCTTTCTTTATTTTCGTCAAAATCTGATGACTCACAATAATAAAAGGGCAAGACTTTTTTCTGACTTGGGAGTTTTCCTGTTTTTACTCTTTTTCCTCTCCTTTCGGCTCATCAGGAGTCGAAAGAATCTCGTCAAACAGTGCGATGACATCATCCATCATCAACACACCGTTATCAGCTTCTGCGATCTCCGCAAGTGCCACCTCATCTTCGTAAGATGGCAAGTCATCCTCGCGAATACCATCATCATAATTTTCCGGTTCCTTCTGCAGGGGTTTACTCTTCGAGAGAGTAAACCGAATCGCATCAGCTTCTTCCACAACAGTGGGATTCAGAACTCGCGTAACAAAACCAAAGAGGGATTTTTGGATCGCCGCCAGCTTTTCGTTGACGTTGTCTCCCAACCAATCCCATGGTTTTCCAGCTTTCGCCGCCGCCATCGCCGCCGCGCCTCGTCTCCGATCACCAGCCGCAATAGATTGCTTGTCCCGATCCGTGACTCCATGGACATGCTTGACCGCATTCCAGCTTGGTGCCTGCAACATCAAAAACTTTGACAGCGTACACTTGATGTATCTTTTGCTCGGGTCATTCCCTTGTACCCAATCACTATTTTTGACGTAGACCGGGGGTCCATTCGGATCATTGTCGAACAGTTCCCACGGCTCAACCTTTTGATCATTCGGGATGCCAGAGTTGGCTTTTGTGACCTCGCCCTGCAGATAGTCACGATACGTTCGCAGTTTATCCATCGACCAGCCAAGATCGGTCATCGATTTTTGGTGACCGCCTTTTGTTCTCGCCATGGAGTCACCAGCAATCAGGCGGTCCAAAGTTCGGAGCATGGAATTCAAATGGCTCGTCCGGTCACTGTTTCCTCTGTAACGGAATCCCTGTGTTGCCCAATAGTACTTTCCGACGTTGATGTCAGCGTAAATGGTTACAACAACATTTGATTTCTCGTCCGCACCGAGATTTCTGGTTGCTTCTTTCAACCAGTCCTCTTGTCGCGCATACAGCTTCATCGCGTTCCAATCACCACCGCGCATGCTGTCACTGATCTTCAGGTAGCTGTTATGAAGGTCAACAACAGGAACACCCGGTTTCGCCGTGGCAAAACCAGACGGAGTCTCTTGCTCAATGGTTCGACTGAACCCCTGTGTGATCTGGCGACCGTTCTCATCACGAACCGTAAAACTGTAACGGTTAGATGTACTATCAGATGCAACAGATGCGCCCCCAAACGTGGCGATGTGATTCTGGTAGTGATTCTTCCATGCAGGTGTATTCATCTCCCGAACTTGCATACCAACTGAGTTCTTTGGTCTCGGCATACCTTCACGCGCCCACTTTGATTTGTGCTTGGCGTATGCCTTTCGAGACTTCTCTTGCGCCGCGTTTCTCGCCTTGATCTTTCTGGCTTGTTCACGCCGCGCTGCACGAGTTCGCTGTGCCTCTTCACGTGCGGCTGTGACCTTCTGTCGGTAACCCGTGGATAGATTGCCGTAACGAGCACGATGTGTGGTCCACTCTTCTCGTGCGTTCTTGATAGCGGTTCGGTCTTCGATCTTGTACGCATCGACCACGCGCTGAAGGATCTGATCTTGCTGTTCCTTCGCCCGTCGAATATCTTCCGCCGTTCTCCGTTGACGAGAACCAATCGGGGTGATCCGTCTCGGATTGTCTCGCTTGACCACTGCGATATACCTGTCGCTGTTCGTGGTCTGCCCCCAATAACCCCGTGCAAAATCCAGAAGGTCTTTCTCGCGAGCTTTGACCTGTTTGTCAGTGCCGTGCTTCCATGCAGCAAGAAATGCCTTCTTCCGCTTTTCCAGACCAGCCAGAAGAGACCGATTGTCATGATGCCGGTGAATGAAGGTCTTCAACTCATCCACAGTCATCTGTTTGACCTCACCAGTCTCATCATGTTTGACCGCGTAGCGCCCCAGAACAGTAGGACCTCCCGTGATCTCATAGTGACCCGCATTGTCTCCTGTTCCGTGCTGAAACTTTGCGCCCACATGAAGAGAAGATGACGTGACCATACCAGCACGAGGCATCTTGTACCAATACCGGTACTTTTTCGGAGGACCCGCGTCTTTGAGTTCTCGTTTGACGTATTTGTGTCCTTTGCCCTTCACCAGCGTTGTAAAGCTAGTGTCCACCGAGATTGCTATCAACTCCATCGTGCTACCTCTTTTTAAAAGCCTTTCAGCTAAAAATGTTAGGTCCTAACTATATTAAATTTCGGTCTACTTGTCAGTTTTCTTTGTAGCTTGGTTCGCCCGGATCAACATCATCTCAGTGTCGTGGTCCAGCATATCACTCTCAACACAGATACCATCAGGGATCTGTTTGGGTCCGTGCGTGGGTTTCTTTTCTTCGCCCTTTTTCTTGTCCTTTGCCATCCTGCACCTCCGATTGCCTATTCTATATGATCAAAAAAGATTTGTCTTACTTCTTTTTCCTTGGCAAACGAACTGTAAACGATCCCGCCTTGTGAATGCGGCTCTGGTTGGTCCTGTAGCTCACCATAGATTTTGAGAACTCTTCTCGAAGTTCTCGGTTCGCGTCTTCTCCCAACCATTCCCACGGTTTACCCTTCGCCGCAGATTTAGCCGCAAGCGCTGCGCGGTTTTGTTCCCCGATTGCAATCCCATCACGATCCTTCTGGGTAGGTCCATGAACATGTTTAATCGCACCCCACGAGTCTCCACCAAGCATCAAAAATTTCATCACACCACACTTGATAAACTTAGGCTCGTCACTCTCTCGATTACGCACGAACACAGGACCACCGGGACCATCAGGTTCCAACTCAAGAAGATCCCATGGTTCAAACTTCTCATCATTCGAAACAGACGTTTCTTGCGCCTTGTCCCGAAGCTCTTGCATCTTCAGATAAAGGTCATTCAACTTTTCACGCGAATAACCAAGATCCTGGAGCGTCTTCAGATTTCCATCTTTGTCATAAGCCGCGACCTCGTCATCCCATTTGCGGGGGGGTTCCACATTCGTGTCTGGATTTATAGCACGCTCCAGCATACCAATTAACGAATTCACATGCTTGACTCGCGTCACATTTGACCTGTAACGGAATCCTTGTGTTGTCCAGTAATACTTACCCACGTTGATATCAGCCGCAATAGTGACCACCACATTCTTCTTCATCGCATCTGGAAGCTTGTCCGTTGCCTTCTTCAAATAATCCTCTTGTCGTGCATACAACTGAGGAGCGAACCCAGAACCCCGTTGATCCGGCTCAATCTCAAGAATATCGTTATGCAAATCAATCATCGGTTGATTGGGGTCAAGCGTTTTCATCGCGGAAGGTATTGCACCCGCTGGTTTTACCTTAAACCTACGACCAAACGCCACCGTCACCGGAGTACCGTCCGCAGTTTTCACCTCAAGGTCATCAATATCATCGCCATCAACCTGGTAACCACCAAACTCCGCAACCTTTTTGTAGCGTTCTGTTGCCAGAAGCTCTTCCTCATAAGTAGTACCAATCAAAAATTGATTAGCTTTTTCAAACGTGTCTATTTCACCGGGGGGAACAGACTCACGTAAACCAGGATATCGCAGGTCACTTGCTATGGTATCCGCCGATGTTAAAACACCGTTTAACCAGGTGTCATCTTGCTTATGATACGCATCTACAATCTTCTTGACCTTTGCCTTCGCCTTCTGTTTATCGTCCGCTGGCGCAGTCGGTGCCGTTGGTTGTGTCGGCGCTGTGGTTGTTGTTCTTTTCGAACCCCGGTCATATCCACTCTCAATTCGACCCATTGAATTGATAGCTCGCTGTTTCCCCCGTTCTCCGAAGTAGCCTTCTGCGAACTTGAGATAATCTTGACGCCGTCCCTCCACCTGTTTGTCAGTGCCATGTAACCACGCTTGTTTGAAAGCATCCATCTTCCGGCGCATAGCTTCCATCGAGGTTTCCATAGTCTGACCCGCAACCTCGTGCTCCCCGTGGTGGATCATACTCCTGAGACCTTGCTCAGAAACATAATGCTCTTCGCCAGTCTCGTCATGTTTGATCTTGTATCGACCACCACCAAGATCTTCCGTGATCTCATGATGACCCGCGTCATCTCCTTTGCCGTGCCTGAATTTGGCTCCTACGTGCAGCGCGGAGGACGTAACAAGACCGCCGCCGGGTAACCGATACCAGTAGCGGTATTTCGGCTTAGGCTTACCTGTAAGCTCTCGTTTGGCGTATTTGTGGGTCTTTCCCTTGGTGATCGTTGTAAACGACCGGTCCAGTGCTTTCCCTACCAGAACAGCACCTGTAAAAAGCTCATCTTCAGAAAAGTAATTGCTACCATCCAGACGAACCATCGAAAGAACCGATTTACGAACCCCCATGTGAATATCATCATACGCTGGTTTCAGGTCCGTTCCTAACCAATCCCACGGACGCTCTCGACCCGCCGCTTTAATAGCCGCCGCCGCACGACCTTGATCACCAACTGCAATCCCGTCACGGTCCTTCTGTGTAGGTCCATGAACATGCTTGATCGATTTCCAGTCGTCTCCGTTCAACATCAAGTACTTCATCAAACCACACTTGATGAGTTTCGGCTCGTCACTGTCTACATTCTTGACAAAGAGCGGCTTAGCCCCTGGAACATCAGGTTCCAATTCCAAGACCTCCCACGGTTCCATTTTCTCATCTGCAGGAATATTTGGATCTCTTGCTCGCTGACTCTCCGCCATCAGCTTACTTCTCAGAGCATCAAGCACATCAGCGGGATATCCAAGATCTTCCAGCGTTTTCTCTTCGCCATTCTCGTCCCGTGCAGCGAGATTTTTCCACCCACCATCCTGGTCAACATTACGCTCCTCGTCACGAGCGCTGTCAATTCCCTCCGCGAGTGTATAGAGATGATCACCTCGTGATTTGTCTGTCTTGTACCGGAATCCTTGAGTAGCCCAATAGTACTTCCCAACATTGATATCGGCTGTGATGGTAACCACCACATTCGCCTTCAACTCATCCGGGAGGTTCTGAGTTGCTCTCTTCAGGTACTCCTCTTGACGAGCGTACAACTGCGCCGCAAAACCAGTTCCCCGTTGGCTGGATACAACAGACAGTTCATCATTGTACAGATTGATTATTGGGTTACTTTTATCAATGGTTGCCCATTCCGAAATATTATGAGACACCGCCTCATTCGGGTCTGTCGGATCAATCATATCGAATTCACGAATGAAGGTCTCCGTTACCGGTTTTCCCTCCGAATCATAAACATTCATCCAGTCAAAGTCACCGTCTACCCGATTTCCCCCGAAAGTGGCGACACGCTGATACCGCTTTACAGCCATTGTGTATTCAAGGGTATCGTCATCATTATTTCCACAGAGAAACTTGCTGGCATCTTCAAAGGTCTTGACCTTTTCCGCAGACCGCTCTGAGAAAATCTGGTCTAGCCAGCGGTTATTCCGCTGATTGTACGCTTCGACCATCTTCTTTGCTTTGTTCTTCGCCTTCTCGTCACGCTCTTTTTGCTGTTTTGTCCGGTGCTGTAACAACGAATTGACCGCTTCACTCAGTTGCTCATGGTCCATCGATTCAGCGTGTCGGCTCACATCATCAACAAGCTCTTCATCTTTCTTGCTGTGGCGATCTTTTCGCTCCTTCTGACTCTTCTGGCGCTCAATGAAATCGGTCATATCTTCGGCGGTCATCCGCAACTCATGGTCTGTCACATTATGACGGAGCAAATGCATGCCCTTGGGGTCCTCCCCCGTCATCACTTCATAGTGACCTTCGTTCTTTCCTTCCCCGTGTGCAAACTTGTCTCCCGCCTTCATCCCATCACTGGAAACAAGTTCTCCCTTTGGGGTCTTGTACCAGTACCGATACTTTGGGCTAGGTTTGCCAGTGGGTTCGCGCTTCACATACTTGTGCCCCGCCCCTTTTACAAGATCAGCCACACGAACCAACGGAGGCGGAACAAGAGGAAGAGCTTTTCCCATATGTCGGCTGATTTCATCCCGCATACCTGTGATATTCTCAAAGGCGCTCCTGGGATCTTCACCGTCATAAATAGCGTCCATTTGATTCGGGAAACCAAAAGATCGGATCTTTGTTTTCAACTCCTTTTTTACACCATCATCTTTGACAGTTTTGGCCTGTCTAAAAAGATCCCGAACGATTTTGTCATAATGATTAAATAAATCTTCTCGGTCATCTTCTGATAAAGAACCCCAATCTTTTCCTTTACTCTCTTCGTGCAACTTGTCTATTTTTGACTGCGCCGCTTGTGCCTCTTCTTCCTTCTTCCTTTTCGCTTCTGTGATCTTCGGGTGTTCCTTTGCATCCTTCACCGCTTGTACATATTCTGGTCGAACCTTGATGCCAATGTTTTCAGCCACCTTTGCAATCTTATCCGCATTTTTAGAATGAAACTCACGACCCCAATAACCTGTTCCAGTAGTCTCCTTCAAGTCGCCATAACCATCATCTACAACAGAACGAGACTCGCTTTTCGTGGAACCGAAAGCATCATGAACAAACTCCTCCATAAGCCGAGCAAAGCGTTCGTGAGGTCTCGACTGATACTCATTAAAAGAATCAGACGCGCTGTAATGTTCCTTGTGTTTCGGGACCTCTGACGAAATGAAATGAGAAACCGACCCTTCGCCGTCACCACCAAACACATCCGCATTCACTTCTTCACTTCTCTCGGAAGGATCTGATAAAGAATTGCCACGACCACCAGCCCAATCCAGCAAATGGAAAAGCTCATGCACAAAAGTCTCACCTTGTGCATCAGGTCGAAGCAAACTTATGTGATGTTGTTTTGTGTTATACTTGGCTAGTGTTCCTCTCTTTGCTTGTGTCCCCCACTTCTCCTCGCTGGTTGTATTCCAGCCAGGATCTACAGACAAAGTAACACCCTCTCTTGCAAGAACAGAACGAACATCAAAAACCTTGTTCAGCGCATCGAGTTCTCCCATGAACTTCTTGTACACATCATCTGCAATCGGCAAGTCATTCATTGGGGTATTGATAGCGTCTTCCGGGGGAGCTAACGAGATACCATATTTATCCCATAACTCCTGTGCCTTCTCTTCATTAGTGCCAGCTTCGTAGTAGTAAGCACCTAGCTCACCGCTGTGTCTAAAACCGTAACCAGCATGCTCCCGGTGCTGATCGAGGTTCTTCTTCCACCCATCCTTCTCATTCATCCATGATAACCGACGTTCACGATTATAATCAGAATGAATATCTACTTTCTCCCGCTCCTCTTTTTCCTTCGCTTTCAACTCATCCCGCCGCGCTTCCAAAGCGTCCTTGTATAAAGGAAAATTAGAGATAAGATCACGAGACTTTTGTGAAGGAATACCCTCCAGATCAAGAGCACCGACTGCTGAATCCATCGGGTCAACAAAACTTCCATACTCATCCTCATCTTCATCATCTGTGCCTTCAGATTCCTCTTTGAAATCAGCATACACATTGAAGATTTTATCTAACTTAGATGAATGAAGTTCCATCTCTCCGATGTCAAAAAGGTCATCCACATCTTCCTTGGTTCGAACCCTTGTGCGGCTCTCCTCTTCCGCGTCCTTATACTTTTTTACAATTGCTTGCGCTTTTCCCTTCGCCTCTTTCCCGCTGATTGTACCATCCATGAGAGAATCCAAAAGAGGGTCCAGGTCTGCAAACGCGGCGTCATTGTCTTCGTCCTGGTACTTGTCATACAACGAGAAGATAAACGCTTTCGCATCTTCAAACGACTGACCTTCCTCTCGGTGACCCACAAGAGAATCCGCCGCTTCTTCCATCGCATCCGGGTCACCACTATGCGCCGCCTCTTGAAGATCTTGTGTGAGTCTTTCGTCTTGATCACCATGCTCCTTCTTTCGCTTCACCTCCGCATGATGGGTGTGAATCAGGTCCTTGATCTGTTCGGCGGTCATCTCATCTTCATGACCCGTCTCGTCATGTTTGAGCTTGTACTTTCCTTCCTCGTCAGGACCACTCACAACCTCGTAATGACCCGCTTTGTCATCTGTGCCGTGTTGAAGCTTCGATCCAACCTTCAAACCGTCACTGGACACGAGACCCCGTCCAGGGACCTTGTACCAGTAACGGTACTTCGGTTTCGGTTTACCAGTTGGCTCTCTCTTGACATACTTGTGACCCGCGCCCTTCAAGACAGAATCATCAAGCTCGACATCGACCAGGATGGCTTTCTCCGTCTCCTCTTCCTTATCCTTCTTCGGCTCTTCTGGACTCGCGACCGTATTCGCGCTTCCCATCATAGCAATATGCTGCATATCGTCCGCGCTCGCTCCACCAAGTTGTTGTGCCTGGTCAAACAACTGTTGCGCTTGCTGAATCGCCTTCAGGTACGCTTCCGGGTCATCCGCAGAGTCTTTCTTTGCCTGGAGCAAAAGTTGACGCCTTTGGATCAACAAATCTTTCGCTCTTTGCGGGTCCTTCTGTGCTACTTGTTGCGGCATAACAAAAACTCCTACGACCGGTCGTATCCGTGTGCAGAAAGTGCAGAGTCAATCTGGTCATAATAATCGTTCATGATGTGTTCGGCGACCGCTGGAATACTGTTCAACTTGCTTGAGTTAATCGTGTCCACCGTGTCACTGTGGATCTGTCCGAGCTTCTGACCCAACTCAGGATTCCCCATTGAGATGTTGCTCAAGAAATTCGTATATTGGGGTTGTCGCAGTTCATACATAGCTGGTATGTGACCCTCCGCTGACAAACCAAAATCGATCATTTTGACCTTGCCTTCTGGAGAAATCAAAAAGTTGTTCAGGTGAGCGTCATTGTGGGCATAACCAGCACGATGTAACTTCCCAAAAGCCTGAAGCGCCTGGACAGAATTATCCGCCATCATCTTCTTTGCTTGTTCCGGGTTCTGTTGCATAAGCTGATCCGCTTCCCCGAGTAAACTAGCAAACGTCCTGTGGTTTTTCAGAAACTCCATCTCCACATGACCATCTGTCTCACCATCCCGCGCCTTCCCGCCATAAACCTTTGGACCAATCCCCAATTCATCCGCCAAGGACCCGATCTTCAGGTCCCCTTCCGTCACATCACCATACTTGTTTGCTTTCGGTGGTGGTCCCGGATCACCATACACACGACCGTACTGACCGCGCCCAATAACACCAACACCCTGTTTGTTACTCATCTCCTCTTCTGATGACGTAGATTCAGACAAAGAGGAGCCGGGTTGCTTCGCCTGGTATGGCTTATCTGATGTAACGGAATCAAGAGCTACCTTCGCCTGTCGAAGAGAACCCTCATCCGAACTCTCATTTTTCAGGATTGCCTCTATCTTGCTCAAAGATACGAACTGATTTGCCAACGCCTCTGGCGTAAGCTCACCTGTTGCCAGTTTACCAGGAAGAGCGGCTTGTTCCTTCTTTGCAGTCGCCAGCATCTCTTCTCGTGGAGGAAGCTTTTCCTTTGGCTTAGGTGGTTCAGGTTCCGGCTCTGGTTCCGGCTCTGGTTCCGGCTCAGGTGGTTTCGGTGCTTCTGGCTCCTTCTCCGGTGGTTTCGGGGGAACATGTGTTGGAGGAAGCGGAGGCATAGGAGGCGGAGGAGGCAAAGGAGGAGCCTCTTCCGGCATAGGTGGCAACGGAGGTGGGGGTGGAATATCTGGCATACCTGGAGGAGGACCCGGCGGTTGTGGAGGAGCACCGGGAAGGTCCGGCGGAGGCGGGGGTTTCGGAGGACCCGCTTGTGGTTTCGTCTCCTTCTTCGGCTTCTTCGGTTTTCCTTCCTTCGCCCCTTCTTTCTTACTCTGGCGAAACTCATCCAGCTTTGCCATCGCCGCTGTGAGTTTTTCATTATCACCCGTACCAGCCGCTGCAACCACAGCATCCATCAATTGTTTCTCTGTGTTCTTTCCAGCCGGTGCTTTCTTCTCTTTCGGTGGTTTGCCTTCC
>Ga0180431_10002789_pt1 | contig 23041 bp, 18 predicted proteins | sample SS_ome_11_FD_132459 | JGI IMG/M metagenome (GOLD analysis project Ga0180431, IMG submission 132459) | Hypersaline lake sediment archaeal communities from the Salton Sea, California, USA - SS_1_MS_1 metaG | ecosystem: Environmental > Aquatic > Non-marine Saline and Alkaline > Hypersaline >...
CAAGCATACAGAAGGGGCAGGTCCATAGGGAGTTGCCCGATGAGGACTGACTGCTTGCTGCTTCGCACCAAGCAGGGGCGAGTTTGCCTTTTCGGACGGCGGCAAACTCGCAGCGAACACCGCGCCCAAGCATACAGAAGGGGCAGGTCCCTATGGACCTGCCCCTTCTGTACGCCCGAGAGGACTCGAACCTCTGACCTTCGCAGCCGCAGTGCGACGCTCTAATCCGCTGAGCTACGGGCGCTTGCATGCTTGTCGCGTCCCAATGGTGCGTCAAGCGGGGGCGAGTTTCCAGTCGATTGTACTGCGGGAACTCGTGTTTGGTGATCCGTCATCGGCGCGCCCCTCGGGTAGAGTCATCGGATCACGCGAGGTCCCGAGCTCTTCGCGTGGTGGAGGCCGCATGTTCACCGACAGATTTACTCCACCTACACGAGGTTGCGCACTGTGCAAACTCGTAAGCGCTCGCAAGGCGGGCGCTCACTTGCCCGTGCTTCCAAGGCCTGCCATTTGCTATGCCAACACTTGATACGTCGCCAAACACGAGTTCGCGCATTGTGCAAACTCGTAAGCGATGGACAAGCTTCAGGCTTGTCCATCGCTCTGCGGAGGGACGGGGATTCGAACCCCGAGGGCGTTGCCGCCTTGCCGCTTTTCGAGAGCGGTTCCTTGCCGTTCGGTCATCCCTCCGAGCGAAATGGTAGAACGAACATCAGGGGCGTGCAAGGACGCGTGGGGAAGCGATTCAAGGGATGATGGTGCCGAGCCGCTCGAAACTTGGCTGGGCTACGAGGACGAGCCGGCTCCGGACATGAGGATGTACGTGATAACGATCAACGCGGCAACCCCCAGAAGCCCGACCCACCATGGAAGCTCCGAGGACTCCGGCGGAGCGTACTCCGGGGAGAGTCCGTTCCAGATCGGTGTGAGGTCGGCATCGGTCCTCGGTGTCCGATCCATGTAGGGCGGGCTGATCTTGCAGTCTTCACAGTCCGCCTCAACAAGCGGGGAGGCGTTGGAGATCTCCGGTGTCGAGAGGTAGCCATCGCCGAGCCAGACACGTGGTACCGGGCGAAGCGAGTGCCCGTTCAAGGCAATCGCTCGCAGGGAGGAGATGGGAATCTCAACGCTTGATTCGCCGGCTCGATCGATTCGTACAGCTTGCGCGATCCCACTGAATGCCGAGTAGGGGCCGATCAGGGTGCGGTTCTCAGTTTCAACGACGATTCGCGGGAAGTCGAGCGTAATCTGCCGGATCGACGCGAGCGAAACGTCGAACTGAGGACCAGGGCCGATCGAGGTGATACCATCCGTTGAGAGCAGGCGGATCGTCGGGGCGATGCCAGACAGCGAGCCCTCGGCGATCTGGCCGACGTTTGTCAGAATGACGGCGGGTACGGCGCCCGCACCGAGAGCTACGCTTCCGAGGATCGCTCCCACAAAGAGTGCAACTGCAATCCGCCGTACACCATTCCGAACATCCACGCGACTCACCTCCATGATCCTCAAGACGCACGTTTGCACCATAGCGGGTCGCTCGGTGGCCTGTCAAGCGGGAGCCATGAGGCATCACCGCGCTGCTGTGTGGTGGATCACGGACAGGTGTCTCCTTCAGGTTGGACGATCTGGCGAGGTGACGGCACATCGCAGGCGTACCCTCGGTTCACATGGGGATGAGCATGACTCGATCGCGGGAACGGAGCATCCAAAGGGGATGATCTGTCGTGAAACAGCCAAGGAATGGGCAGGTTTGTCCGATCGACGACGCAAAAATGCACGAGCCTCTTCAGATGGTGCAATCGGATCTCGTATCTGTTCCATCCTGGCTTGACAGCGGTCGCGAAGCTGTGATAGAATCCTCGCAGTTTCAAGGAGGGGGCGGGTTTGCTGCCACTCTTAGTTGGTGAACAAACAGGGGGGCATTGCGCAATAAGCAGTGTCTGTTGGATGAAGCCATTGTGCCGTGTGGGCCGGTGGAACTGGAGGGGACTTCAGATGATGTTGACAAGAAGCTCAATCCACACGGATGTTTGAGACGGGAGGTGGTAGGATTCCTAGAATCATGCATATCCCTACTACGATTGGCGGTCAACGGAGGCGTGGCCTCCGCATCAACAACGCAAGACCTTACAAACGGAATCTCGTTGGCCTAAAAGGAGGTAGGACGTTGAAAAAGCAACTAGGTGTACTGAGTGTCGTGATGTTGCTCGTTACGGCGCTTTTCGCCTTGTCTGCTCTGGCATCGGATGGGCAGGTATATCTGTCGTCTGACAAGAATGGGCAGAACAAGGTGACCAATGTTCAGGAAGGTGACTCCGTCTTCATCGTGGTCATTGACAACGATGAAAACCGAGACTGTGACATACGCGACAAGTTCTGGACCGATGTGAAGCTGTTCGATCCGAAGACCGGCGCGTATTTTGACTGGATTAGCTGGGGCCCGGTTGGGGCACCCGTAGTCGGCTACGTCGGTCGGAACGGTTTCACGGGCAAGGTTGCGGGTGTTATTGGACACTACTTCGAGGAGACCGGTGCCGACACCGGCGTCTTCGTCAGCAATGTGTCGTTCCAGATCGGTCGTCGCATCAACTGGACGCCCGAACAGGCAAACACTCACTGGGTCGGCTTCGATTTCGACGGTCTCGACAATCTGGGTGCCGCAGTTGCTCGACCCGCGGGCTGGGCGGTCCATGATTGGGAAGGCGATTGGGACTATCTGGCGGGAGTTCTGACCGACCAAGATATCGCGATGCCCGCTGGCTTCCGCCCGTTTGCAGCTTCGGTGGAAGGCCGGTTCGAGAACATGGATACGCTTGTCGTGATGTATCGAGATCCGAACGCCCCGTCCGACGTGGCTGTCGGCATGGCCAAGATCATCGATACCGAAGCGACGATCTCGTGGGATCAGGAAGTCTACAAGGACGCGAACGGATCGGCGACTATCACGGTCGTGGATCCCGATGAGAACCTGAACTGCAACGCGATCGAGTGGGTGCCGGTGTTCGTCATTGTGAATCCCGGTTCGTGGAACCCGATTCAGACGAACGGATCAACGACATTCTGCTCGCTCAAACGAAACGGTGGAATCGCTCCGGCACCAGCCAGTCCGGCGGTAGCAGTTGCGGTCCCAGCACTTGGCGTTGCGATCAACTGGGCGAACATCTACAACAGCGGATTGCAGGCAGACACTGTCGCAGCCGATGTCAATCTAGCCCTTGCGACCCCGGCACCGAACGTCGCTCAGCCGGATGATGACGGGTCGTACTACATCCAGTACCCGAACGCGAATACCCGAGCCGCCGGTGTATCCGATGGACGAGGTGGGCTGTTTGATACCGCCACGTTCAACGGTGAAACGCGGGTGAGCTTCTACGCACAGGAAACCGGCGTGGACACGGGCGTGTTCGAGTTCTCGATCAATCAGATTCTCTTGGATCTTGGATTCAATACGCTGAACGTCCGCGACGTGCTGGTGGCGTACTACCTCGATCCGAACGACGAGGACGACTTCAAAGTTGCGACGGCGTACATCGAGGAGCGGCAGCATAGCATAACTTCGTTCACCGACGCGACGCGTGCCGATAAGGATATCTTCTGGATTGGCCGCGACCCGGTCTATGTCCAGGTCATCGACGCGAACGCGAACGTCGATCCATGCTGTCCGGAAGAGGTCGTGGTCCACATCTGCGACGTCCACGAGAACGATGATGTCGAATGGCTGATTCTCGAGGAGACGAGTTCCAACTCGCCGGTCTTCTTCAGCAACGCCGGCACGGTGCTCGACGCCGTATGGAACGCCATGGGCGTTGGAATCAACCCTGGAGGCCCGCCGGAGACGACAGGAAACACCGGTGGATACCAGCTCCAGGTTGATAACTGGAAGCTCGAGGTGTACAACGAGGACGACGTCTACGCGCGATACAACGATGTTTACTACTTCAGCGTTGAATCAGTTGCGGGTGCGAACGACGGCCTCGCCTTCCTCGGCGACGTCAATCCTGCAACAGCGTTCCCGCCGATAATCGAGCGAATTCGTGTTGCGAACGATGTCAGCTTTGACCTGATGTCGATCGCCGATACGCAGGTGTTCGCAGACGGTCAGACGCAGATGTACTTCCTCGACCGACAGGGCAGCCGTGTCAGCGGTTACGTGAACTCCGATTGTGTCTTCGTCGAAGTGGTCGATCCCGACCAGGACGAGGACCAGTATCGCCGCGAGCGGATCGATGCCTTCTGGGATGGTTTCCAGAACGGCCCGTTCGGCCCGGCTGACTACGCAGCCAACCACGCGGTTTGTGGTGTGAATCAGAACGTGCACCATCAGGTGAACCAGCTGCTTGGAGACACGAACATCTTCTCCGGCAATGGTGTCGCAGCACCGGTAGCGGAAGTTGCGGGTCCTGCGTTCTACCTGCGGGCAGCCTCTGGTGAACGTCTCCAGTCAACGCGAGCGAAGCTGTACGTGTTGAACCCGCGGAACGGCCAGTGGGCACCGGTAGACTTGCTGGAAACAGGTGTGGCGACCGGCGACTTCGTCTCGGTCATCTGCATCGACCTGGTTCAGGTCTACGAATGTGCGCCGAGCCTTGGCGTGCTGCCTGGCGATACGATCGTTGCGGTATACCAGGATCCGTCCAACCACTCCGACTCTGCCTGGATCTCGATCAAGGTCGGTGTCGGTGGTGGTGGTACGCCTCCAACCCAGCAGTCGACGACGATGTTTGTCGACGCAGATGGGAACGACGTGGCGAACTACACGGACGCGGATCAGGTGTACGTGAAGGTCATCGATCCTTCGCACACCGGCGCAGCGTTGCTGGCGAACGCAGTCGAGATCGATGGGACGACCTACGACCTGACGCTGGTTTCCAGCGACACGTTCATGACCGCTGGATTGGACCTCGGCGTTGCCGCGGGCAGCAGCATAACCGCGAACTACACCGATCCGACCGATCCTACGGATACATCGAGCGACACGATCACCGTCATCGCAAGCGTGCTTGAGGTCATCGAGTTCTACGCTGGCCCGAGCCCGTTCGATGGCGAATGTGCGTTTGGCTACACCGGTACGGGCACCGCAAGCGTGATGTCCGTCCACGTGTACGATCTCAACCGTGTGCCGGTATGGTCCGGTGAGCTGACAGATGTTACCGAGATTGTCTGGGATGGAACGGACATGACGGGTGCGTCGTTAGCGAACGGAGCGTACATCTACACGATCTACGCAACGGACGGGACGAATACCTTCACCGATTCTGGCAAGGTGTTCATCAACCGCTAAGCGATTGAGGGGGAGGAAGGGCCCTCAGGCTCTTCCTCCCCACCTAAAGGAGGGATGAACGCAATGAAACGAGTAGTCGTAGCGAGCATGGCGCTCCTTCTGGTCCTGTCTGCTGTTGCATTCGCGGATGGGATTGGGGCGTTCTCCGCGTTCAAGAATGGTATTGGAGCGCGGGCGCTGGCAATGGGAGGAGCGTTTGTAGCCGTAGCGAATGACGCGACGGCCGTATGTTGGAATCCGGCTGGCTTGGCGCAATTGGGCGACACGCGACTTGCCGGGATGTCGACCGATCTTTACGGACTGGGGATTACGCACCAGTACGTAGGAGCGGTGACGAGCTTCGCGAACCTCGGGATCGGGCTAGGATGGGAGCGAGCTTCCATCGACGGTCAGGTCGTGGACGGAACAGGCGGACTTGGCGCGTCGTTCACATGGACGGAGCAGGCGATCGTAGGATCGCTGGCGACGAACGTGATGGACATTGCGATGGCCGGAGCAAACGTGAAGTACTACATGGCAGACAGTGGACTTGGGGATTCCGCAAGCGGCTTTGGGTTTGACCTGGGCCTGCTGGTGAGCCTTGGGGACATGTTTGTTATCGGCGTGAATGCGATGGACCTAGCCGGTTCGAGCATTGAGTGGGATGGCGGAGCGACGGACATCGTCAGCGGCGTGTACAAGGCCGGACTGGCGATGAAGCTGGCAGACGACATGTTGGTTCTGGCAGCAGACGTGGACTTCGACGGCTCGGCGCTTGGCGACACGCACGTTGGGGTAGAGTTCCAGGTGATTGACGAGTTGGCGCTGCGCGGTGGCGTTGTGCTGACCGAAAACTTCCAGGAGTACTACTTCACAGTGGGCGCAGGGATCAACGTAGCGGGACTGTACGTCGATGCGGCGTACGTGCTGGAAGAGACGCTGGGCAACACGCTGGTTCTTTCGGCGGAGTTCTCGCTGGGTGGATTGCTTGGCGAAGAAGAGCCCGTCGAGGAAGAGGTAGGGACCGAGTAAGAGACCTACCGAAAGCAACGAAACCTATCGGGAGGGGCCTCGCGCCCCTCCCGTTTCTCTTTGACGGCAGACGCGAGGCAAGGGTGCACATGCGCCGATCCCATTTCCGTTGGGCGATTGTCACGTCGCCAAAGGACAGGGGTCGGTCTGCAGGGTATCCGATCCGGATTGACGTTCCTCCATATCAAGACTACTTTAGGCGTGGCGAAATGCTATTCTGGTATTGATGTGAAGGAGGCCCAAGGTGAAACGGCGAGAAACGAGAGTCTGGTGGGTGCGCGGGGTGATTACAGCGACGTTGATCGTTCCGCTTCTGCTCTGGCTAAGCGGCTGTTGGCTGTTCAATGTGGCCCCTGACGCTCGGTATACGATCAGCGGAAGCATCACTCAAGTGGGGCAGACGGTGACGTTCAGCGCGATCCTCTCATCGGATGATGACGGGATCATCGCGAAATTCGAGTGGGACTTCGGGGATGGTTCAAGTGCAACGGGCGAGTCGGTCACGCACACGTATACGCGGTCCGGTCAATATACGGTGGTGCTCCGGATCACGGACAACCGTGGCGCCACAGCCACGGCGCAGAAGGTAATCACCGTCAATCCGGCCGACGACGATGACGGCACAGGCGGCTCCGGGCCGACGGCAACATTCACCGCGACACCGCTGACTGGCGAGTCGCCGCTAACGGTCATATTCAATGGATCCGCTTCGACGTATGCTGGTCATGCGATTACCGCGTACTTCTGGGACTTCGGTGACGGAACCACCGGCACGGGAATGACGACGACCCACACGTACGGACCGACGGTGACAAGCTCGTACAGCGCGGTGCTGCGGATCATCGCGGCGGACAACACCGAAGACACGGCGACGAAGACGATTACCGTAACGGTCGCCGGCGCCACGGCGCCGACGAACGCCCCGACAGCCAGCTTCACGACTGCGCCCAACAAGGTGATCGCACCTCAGCGGATTGTCTCGGATGGCGGCAATTCCACCGCCGCAGCCGGCCGGACGCTGACCGAATGGATCTGGCGGTTCGGAGACGGGACATCACCGCAAGCGCTCAACAACGACGATCCGATTCGCCACAACTACGAGACGGACAAGGCGACCGAGACGTTCACGATTACGCTAATCGTCGTTGACGATGATAATGGGACCGACACTGAGCAACGCGAAGTTGTCGTCGAGAACAGGCAGCCGGTCGCCGGGTTTGAGATCCTCGATGACGCGGACATCCCCGTTCCCCCAGGTGTGTCGGCGTGGCTTGCCGATGACGTGACCTTCCCGGACGATGGGGGCGGTGCGAACATTCAGACCGATTCGGCGACGATCTGGATCCGCTCTGAACCACCGGCCGCCGGGCATCAAGGCACGACGCCGGCACCGAACGACGGCACCGCGGCCGAACCGATCGCCAAGACCGCCGCCCCTGGCAACTATGGGGACGGCAACCCTGGCACAACCCTGGACCACGACCTCTGCTACGATCCCGAGGGACAGGGTTGGAGTGGCGCCGATCCGTTCGGCTGGCCGAACGCCGGCTGGGGGATCGAGTGGTACAAGGTAAACTGGGGGGACGGGAACACGGTCTACTACCCCTACCTCACCAGCTTCGATCCGGGTGGAACCGCCGGTCTCCGGCAGTGGCACACCTACACGAACCTCGTCATCGGTGCGAACGACTTCACGATCTCGGTGACGGCGATCGACTTCCTTGGCGGGGAGACGACGTTCTCGCGGACCATCCGGATCAACAGGTCTCCGTAGCCGACAGCACGAACACGATCATAATCTTGGGCCCTGGCGGCCTCGCTCGATCGAGCGAGGCCGCCTTCCGTTGCCGCGATTAGGTTGCTAGAATGGGGCATCATGCGGAGACGAACGTGGATGGCAGTTGTCGGCTTGGGGCTTCTCTTCTTCCTTGCGGGGGGATGTTCTCTCTGGAACGTCGCGCCTGTGGCGCGGATTGCCGCTTCGGTCCTGACCGGCGAGTCTCCGTTGTCCGTTACGTTCGATGCGTCCGATTCGTACGATCCGGATGGGCAGATCATTGCCTACCGTTGGAGCTTCGGCGACGGGGCAACGGATCAAGGAAAGCAAGTAGGCCACGTGTTTGCACCGTCTGTCCGAACGACGTACACGGTGACACTGGAGATCGAAGACGACGCCGGCGCAATCAGCACGATCCGGCAGAGCCTTGAGGTTCACATCGTGCCCGATCCGGACAACAATCCGCCTTCCGCGCGGTTCACATTCACACCAACGCACGGCGATGCACCGCTGTCGGTCGTGTTCGATGCACGCGCGACGCGGGATGCCGATGGCGAGATCGAGGTCTATGCCTGGGATTTCGGCGATGGATCGACCGGGTCGGGTTCGCCGATCTCACACACGTACACCGCGGTCGCCAACACGAACTACGCGGCCATGCTTACGGCGACGGACGATGATGGCGCGTCGTCGAGCACAACGGCCATTGTGAGTGTCTATGTCCAGGAGATCGTGCCGATCGATGGTCCGACCGCCGAACTTGCGGTGTCCGGTGTGGTGAAGATCTACGACTCACCGAAGCTGCCGGCGGTTCCATCATTGTTCGATGTCACGTTCACTCCAGACGGCTCGGCCGGAGCTGCGGGGCATCAGATCGAATTCTACATCTGGAATTTTGGGGATGGAGAGTCCGTCTCTACTGGAAGCAACGCCAACGTGACGCACACGTATCGAGCAGGTGCTCCCTCACGGACCTTCGTCGCGACGCTGACAGTCATCGATGATCAAGGCCTCCGCGATTCGGCGGTTGTCAACGTGACGGTGACCAACGACTAGCGCTGTGCAAGCATGCATACCCCCCCAGCCTCCCCCATCAAGGGGGAGGCGTAGACTAGGGAAGCTTCGCGATGTGTTCCCTCTCCTCCTCGCGGGAGAGGGAAGGAGAGCGATTCAGGCTACAGGGCGCAATCAACCCGACGGAGAGAATGCACGTTGCGCATTCTCTCTACTGCCCAGCTTCGAGTGGGCAGTCCATCAGCCGCAGCTACCACAGCCCACAATGTTCACCTTCCTGGTCGTCGACTGCGAACCGCCATCCTCATCGATGACGGTCAGCACAACTTCCGGTTTCCATCCGCCGCCACTTAGCAGGGCATACTCATGCTCGACAACCATTCCTTCGCCGCTGGATCCATCGCCGAACGACCAGATGTACTGAACGATCTCGCCATCTGGGTCGTACGAGCCAGAGGCGTCAAACTCGATGGGCTGGTTGTCGCTGACCCAGTACTTGTCGATCTCAAAGGTTGCCACAGGGACACGATTCAGCGCCTCGACAGAGCGTGTCCGCACCCCTGTCTTGCCGGTGGAGTCGGTGACGACGAGTGTGATGTCATAGACGCCTTTCTCAGTGTACGTGTGGGTGGCGGTGATCCCCGTTGCGGTGTCGCCGTCGCCGAAATCCCAATCGTAGGAGACGATGGCCCCGTTGGGGCTCGATGAGCTGCTCGCATCGAGTGTGACCTCCAACGGTGGGTAATCGAATGTCTTAGATGTGGTGAACTCCGCTCGCGGTGCGGTGGCAGAACCACACGCAGCAAGAAACAGTGCCAATCCCAGCAGGCCCGCGAGTGCTACGACGGTCGACCGGCTATTTGCCCTCTTGCTCGTCGCTGGCTTCGTTGTCATTGTTGCTTTTCTTGGCACGCTTGGCCCCCTCGTCCTTCTCTTCATCCTCATCATCCTTCCCGGAGGCCTTGAGGGCCTCATGAATTGCTTCCAAACGAGCGGCTGCGCGGCCGAACACCGAGTCTTCCGGATACGTGTTGTCATCGCGAAGCTCGCCGGCGGGGATGCCGGTTAGCAGCTCGATGCCCTCTTCGACGGTCGATACGGCATAGATGTGGAATGTCCCGTCACGAGCTGCTTCAACGACCTCTTCACACAGCATCAGGTTCTCCACATTCGCAGAAGGGATGACGACCCCCTGATCCCCGGTGAGCCCCTTGGCTTTGCAGACACGGTAGAATCCCTCGACCTTCTGATTCACGCCGCCGATTGGCTGGATCTCTCCCTTCTGGTTCACCGACCCGGTGACGGCGAGTCCCTGGCGGATCGGCGCATCGGCGAGCGCCGAGAGGATGGCATACAGCTCAGTGCTCGACGCACTGTCGCCATCGATCATCGAGTAGCTCTGCTCGAACGCCAGGCTGGCTGCAAAGGACAGCGGACGCTCACGGGCGAACCGATCGCCGAGGAACCCCTTGAGAATCATGATCCCCTTGGTGTGCGTCTTGCCCCCGAGCTTCGCTTCGCGCTCGATATCGACCAATCCTGACTTGCCGGTGTGAACGGATGCTGTAATCCGTGACGGTTTCCCGAATGCATAGTTGCCCATCTGAAGGACGGCGAGCCCGTTGAGCTGGCCGGTACGCACGCCTTCGGTATCGACGAAGATGGTCCCCCGTTCAATCATCTCGCGGATCCTGGCATCGATCCGATCGTGCCGGAAATCCCGTTGGTCGAGAGCCTCTTTTACGTGGTCACCGGAGACGCGCTCGGCGCCGCTCGAACGAGCCCAGTATGCTGATTCCTTGACGATTGACACGAGGTTGCCGAATTGGCAGGAGAGCTTCGTTTGATCGCCGGTCAGCTCGGTCGCGTACTCGATCATCTTTGCCACGCCGGACGGCTCGAACGGGAGGACCGCTGGGTCCTGCGCGCAACAGGCGCCGAGGAATCGCGCCATATCCTGCTCTCGCTCGGGCGTGCGCTCCATATCGGTGCCGAAATCCGCTTTGACGTTGAACAGCTTGGCGAAGTCCTCATCGTAGTGGTGCAAGAGCTCGTAGATGTAAGGGCTTCCGATGATGACGAGCTTGATCCGGAACGGAACCGGCTCAGGGCGGAGACCCTCGGTCGTCGAGTATCCCATCATCTGCCACGGATCCTCGATATGGATCTCTCGCCGCTTGATGGCGATCTTGAGCGCCTCCCAGCTGATACCGAGGCGGAAAAGGTTGTTAGCGTTGAGGACGAGGTAGCCGCCGTTGGCTCGATGCAGCGAGCCGGGCTTGATCATCGTGAAGTCGGTGACGGCGACGCCCATCTGCACGCGTCGCTCGATCGCGCCGAACAGGTTCGGGTACGTCGCGTTCTGCTCGACAATAACCGGGGCACCGACGGTCTTCGCGTTGTCGACGAGCACATTGACGGTGTACTTCTTGAACGGGTCGGTCTGCGGCACGGGGAACGGGAACGGTGTCTTCTTCGCGGTCCCGCCGTTTTGGAAGCTCTCCAGGTTCTCAACGACGTCCTGCTTCACCGATTCGAGGAAGCCGGTCACCTTGTCGAGCCCCTCGTAGCGAGCCTTCAGCTGAACGAAGTGCGGTTCGATCATGAACAGAACCGCCTCTTTCGCCAGTTTCTTGATCTCAGTCTCGCGCTCCTCATCGAGTCGTGCGACGTCCTGAAGTCTTTCCTGGATAACGGTTTGGACCTGTCCTTGGTTGTCGCGGATCTCGTTACGCTTCTGCTCCGGAAGGGCATCATACTCCTCCTGGCTGAGGGGTTCGCCGCCTTCATGGAGGGGAAGTGTATTGATTCCGATCGGCGTGCGTTGGACGGCGAAGCCCAGCTCACGCGCTTTCGATTCCATTTCCTCGAGCAGTGTCGTGCGTCGCTCGCCGAACCGATCGTGGATCTTCTTGCTGCGGGCCTTGAACTCATCTGACTCGAGGAGCTTCGGGATCTCGCGCTTCAGGCGATCGATGTGGCTCTCGAGATCGGTCCGCAATTGGCATCCTTTCCCGGCCGGGAGTTCGAGGAAGTGAGGGCTGTATGGATTCTCGAAGCTATGCACGTAGCACAGGTCGGGTGGCTGTGGTTCGTCGGCACTGGCGCGGGTTAGGAAATGCTCCACGGCAGACATCTTGCCGGTGCCCGGATCCCCTGCCACGTAGATGTTGTATCTGTTCTTGGCGTCCTTGATTCCAAGCCCGAGCTTCAGCGCCTCGATCGCACGTTCCTGCCCAATAATCCGATCGAGCGGCTCGAGCTCGGCGGTTGACTCGAATCCGAATGACGTCTCATCGCATGTATAGCGTAGCTGCTTCGCGTCGAGCTCTTTGACCATGCTCCCCTCCTTGGCCTAGGATTCTATCGCAGATGTTCATATCGATTCAACGGGGGATTGGAATTGGGTTGTTGCTTTCCTCCTTTCTGTGCCTAGTTGCGCATGGCGCCCCGGCCACCGTGCTCCCATTGCTCGATCATTGGGAGAGTGACACGTATTGCAGCGCTGTGATGGAGGCGATCGACGGCGCGGACCGCTCGATCGATGTCCTCCTTTCCAGCGGTCGCGTGACAGGTGTGCCTCTATGGGATTCAATTGTCGCCGCATCGGATCGGGGGGTTGCCGTCCGCGTGTTGCTCGATGCAAGCGATTGGGCACCCGAGATTACCGAGGGGAATCGCGACGTCTTGTCGTACTTGACGGATCAAGGGATCGATTGCAGGTTCGATGATCCAAGCGTGACGACCCACGCCAAAATGGTCGTGATCGATGCCTCTGTTGTCGTTGTCGGATCGACGAATTGGAATCAGTACGCACTCCGCGAGCACGCGCAGGCCGATGTGATCATCGACAATCCACACGTCGGGGCGGTTTTCGCAGAGTACTTCGATCGGATTTGGGGGGCGCGGCTTCCAGAGAACGGTGTGCAGATCGACTTCGACGAGGTGGTGACGAATGGGCCGACGATGGTCCCGTTGCCGGATGGTCCCGGCACATCGCTCAGCGCATCGCTGTTGCTTGAACTCCTGCCTCAGGCCAGGCAGTCGGTACACGTGTCGATGTACCGCGTATCCGTCTATCCGAACTATCCTGGGAGTCTCGCGAATCGGTTGATCGAAGAGCTGATCGGCGCGGCGGGACGTGGCCTCGATGTCCGTGTCGTCATGGATGACTGCAGCTTCTATGCCGACTCGGCCAATGCCAACCTCGCGTCGGCAATCTACCTCTATCAGCACGGGATTGAGGTTCGGTTCGATGCCCCGGAGCGAACCACACACGCCAAGCTGATCGTGATCGACGGTGAGTCGGTGGTGATTGGATCGACGAATTGGAACTACTACTCATTGGAGGAGAACGTCGAGGCGGGCATTGGACTGCTGAGGATGCCGGCTGTCGCGGAGCTGTTCGATGTGTTCTTCGAGTCGGTCTGGGCGGATAGTCGGCCGGTCGGTCCGTAGCGCGTAGCGTCTACTCGGATCCGATGGAGTGGGTCACACGCTCGTTGCAGACCGGGCAGGCCCATTCGATGTCCCCCGACCAAGGGCTCCAGCGAACAGGGAGCATCGACGCACCGCATTCCGGGCAAGGCAGCAGCGTGATGGCGGCAGGGACGGCCGCCCCCCCGGGCCCGGTGGTGATCAGCTCTCCAGGTTCAGCCATGACCAGTGGAACGGGGTCAGGCATGGAAAGCCTTACGGTCTCAGGCATCCCCACAACATGAACATCGCCCGCAAGCTCGATCCGAACACCGTGGCGCCCGATCCCGGCGAGTACAATGAGGATTCCGAGCAATAGGAAGGCGCATGCGATCAGCGTGACGATCTGAACGGTTCGATTCATCGAACTCCTTCTCGGACAGGATCACATGACGTGTCGTTGTGTCGTATTGTAGTCGATCGGGCACACTATGTACCGTCTCCGCCACGCACGATCAGCGTTCTCCCTTCGACTCGCTCGACGCGAACCGTTTCGCCGGGCTCAATGGCTCCCTCAACCGACTGTGCGGTCCAGTACTCTCCGTGGATGAACACCATTCCCATCGGGTCGAGACGGCTGCGAGCCACGCCGGCGGACCCGGCCAGCCCCTCGGCCCCGGTGACCGGACGTCTTCGTTGAATCATCAGTCCTTTGGAGAGGATGAAGACCGACAACGCCGCGGTCATGCCGACCACCGCAATGATCGTCGCCGATGAGAGGCCGATCGAGCGGTCCGGAATGTCGAACAATGTCAATGAACCGGCCAGGAGACCGACGATCCCTCCTGCGGTCAGGATGCCGTTGGTCGGCGTGAAGGCGTCGAGCACGATCAGCGCCATGCCGAAAACGATCAATGCGATCCCGGCAATATTGACCGGGAGGATCTGAAGGCCGAACAGCGCAAGCAACAGGCACACGCCTCCCGCCGCCAACCCGAATCCGATCCCGGGATGGAAGAACTCGTAAATCAGCCCATAGAGACCGAGGATGAACAACACGTAGACGATGTTCGGATCCGCGAGAAGGCTCAGGAGCCTCTCGCGAAGCGTAGATCGGATCTCATCGACGGTAGCTCCACGGGTGCGCAACGTTCTCCCATCGGCGAGAACCCAGCCGTCAAGCGTCTCCAACAGGCTATGCGTGTCATCGGCGATCACGTCGATCACGCCCTGCTCCAACGCCTCGACAGCGCTCAGTGCGCTAGAGTGAAGGACCGCTGCTTCGGCCCAATCGGTGTTCCGGTTCCTCTGCTCGGCGATCGACCGCGCGAACGCGGCCGCATCGTTTGCTGCCTTGTCGATCGACGTGCTTTGGCCCTCCTCCGTGGTGTCGCCTCCGATCAGATTCACTGGATGAGCGGCGCCGATGTTCGTGCCGGGGGCCATGGCGGCGATGTCGGCCGCGAGGGTCAGAAACACGCCTGCAGAGGCGGCCCGTGCTCCAGATGGCGAGACGAAGACGACGATCGGAACTGCAGATGAAAGTTCTGCTGCAACGATGTCGCGCATCGACTCCTCAAGCCCCCCTGGCGTATTGAGCTCGATCAGCAGGATCTCGGCCGCCTGTTCCTCCGCACGGCGGACGGCTCGGAGAACCATATCGCGACTCGCGGGATTGATCGATCCATCGAGTGACAAGCGAAGGATCTCCCCGGCTGCGCCGACCGTGGAAATGAGGACTATCGCGGTCAGTAGCACGATTACCGCGGGCAGCCACGTACGTGTCTTCATGGGACTGAGTATATGACGAAACGAGAAGGACGTTGAGAAGTCATCCGCGGGATGGCTGCGCCGGTGGGCCTCGATAGACGGTAACCTGTGTCATAATGCCCGATTCGCGTACGATGAATGGCGGCGTTGAGGCAAAAACGGGGAGTGATTCAAATGCAGGACATCGGGCGGGAATTCTGGGACAAGACGATGTATCGTCACCTTGCTCCCTCGGCGCAGGAGCGTGGGCTTCCTCAGCCACCACTTCAGATTCGTCTTGGACACGGGCACGGCGACGCGGTTGAGCTGCCGGATCCGCACCGTGTCGAGATGTCACAAGATCTCCGCACAGCGATCGAGAGCCGCCGGAGCCTTCGTAAGTATGGTCCCGCGTCACTGTCGTTGGCGGAGCTGTCGTATCTTCTCCGAGGAACGCAGGGCGTGAGGCGAACGATTCCAGGCCGCGCAACGTTTCGAACAGTTCCCTCCGCAGGAGCGCGGCATGCGTTCGAGACCGTCGTATGGGCGCATCGTATCGACGGTCTTGAACAGGGGATGTATCAGTACCTGGCGGTCGAGCATCAGCTCATGGAACTGGATCGGTCGCCGGAGCTTGGCGATCTACTGGTGAGCGCGTGCCTGGGACAGTCGTTCATTGCCGACAGCGCGGCGGTGTTTGTCTGGATCGCCGACTGGAACCGGATGGCTTGGCGGTACGGAGAACGTGGACTGAGATACCTGCTCCTTGATGCGGGCCATATCTGCCAGAACCTCTATTTGATGGCTGAGTCGATTGGAGCCGGAGTGTGCGCGATCGGCGCATTCGATGACGAGAAGACCAATGCGCTGTTTGAGCTGGACGGTACTGATCGGTTCGCCGTCTACCTCGCCTCGATCGGGAAGCGTATCGACTGACGGTCTTGCGGTATGACGGCCTATCGCGCGGGGCGCCGTTGTCTACCGGAGAGAGGCGCTTCGCCCGCCGCATCCTCCACCGGTGCTTCCGAGATGCACGGTGAAGCTGTGGATGATCGATGCGGTCGCGCCGGCGTTGTCCACGATGGTCAGACGAACCGAGTAGACATCGGGCTCTTCATAGGCGTGCCCGACCCGCGTGCCGCGGACGGACGTGCCGTCACCGAAGTCCCAGATGAAGTCGACGACTTGACCATCCGGATCGAATGACGCGGATGCGTCGAAGAGGATCCACTCTCCGACGACCGGGGAATCGCTGGAGAACCGGCAGCTGGCGAGCGGTGGTGTGTTCTCTACTGTGATGATGACCTCCGCTGTCCCGGCAAGCCCCGATTCGTCGGTGACGTGCAGTTGAACCGTGTAGACGCCCGAGCGCTCAAACACGTGTTCATCACGAACGCCAACGACCGACGCCTCGTCCTCGGCAGGACCATAGTCCCAGACGTACTCGGCAATTGTGCCATCATCGGCCGAGTTCGATGCGTCAAACTGCACGCGAAGCGGGGCATGTCCTTGAGTTGGATCGGCGACAATGGCGGCAATTGGGGGCGTATCCGACCGGATGCCGTCAAGGACGCTGCATCCGGTCAGGGCGACGAGCATGCAGAGAACAATCGGTAGGGGAGTACGCCGCATCCGTGAGGCCTCGCTTGTGCTGTTGTGTCTCGATTGTGGCACGGGCGGTTCGCCGGATCACGCCGTCATGCCCGAAGTGTCCGGGACTCGCGTTCGCGTGAAAGACGGGACAGGCGAGACCTCAGCACGTGAGATGCGTCGGGGCCGTCGTGGGATCGGACAACCCAATGCACATGGTCTCACGCGTGCCGACACGATACGATCGGAGAGACAACATGACGGAGCCGCACGATGTGAGCCGAAGCGAGGAACCAGAGGCGACAGCCGACGCCGCACTGTTCTCGCGCTATGCCGGAACGGACCCCGACCGATGGCGTCAGCTGATCGGCCATCCTGTCGTCCATCGGGATCCCCGGCACGGCCCTGCGGTCGTTGAGGATATCCGCTGGGGCACGTGTTGCGATCATGTTCCCGCATATCTTCAGGTGCGTGTTAGGCATGCCGAGCACGGCGTGGTCGTGTTCCGTGCATCATCATTTTGTGATCATCATCGATCCGTCGCCATCTCATCGGAGTTGCGACAGCTCCTGCGGATCTGCTTTGAGGAACCGATCAGCGAGACGGAGAAAGCGGTGATGCTAGAGCGCCACTCCCGTGATCTGCGGGAGGAGCGAGATCGACAGAGGCTCTTGCGGGCAGACGAGCTGAAGCATCGCGCCGCGAAGCGCAGGGGGGAGGAACGCGCAAGGCACTAGGCCGGATCGATCTCGTCGAGGACAAGGTTTGCGGCCATACGAGCCGCCTCGGCGCAGGCCGCGGCACACGCGATCGGTCCATTTGCAGCGTGCCACTTCTCAGTCAGGGATGGATCGTCGCAGCACCAGCCGACGGTCGCTTCTTGCACGCCGTAGCAGCGTGTGCTACCGAACATCTCGGTGAAGCGCTGCACGAACAGGCCTGCAGCCGTCCGTGCGGTCTGGCGACTGAGAAGGTCTCCGAGATCTGCCGATCCGAGAGCGATACCGATTCCCATGAGAGCTCCGATTACCGCGCCACACGTCTCACCAGTTCCGGCGATACCTCCGGCGAGTGTTGTCGATGCCTTGAGGAGATCTTCGCTGGGAAGATCAAGGTGCGTCTGCAGTGCCCAGAGCGTCGATCGGCAGCAGTTCCCGTAGGTGCGAAGGTTGTTGAACGAGGCCTTGGCGATCACGTCGAGGCGTTTTGCCCGTGCCTCAGAGGAGTCGGTGCTTCCGTCGTATGAAGCCCGTTCGTGCGGGCCATCGATGCTCGCTACGAACTTGCCGATCTCGGTCACGCGACCTCCCTTCAGTGAGGCGGAGCGTATCCGATTAGATCGGGTTGAGCCAGTGGCCGATCAACCCACGAGGGCGAAGATTCCCCGGGCGAGCAGACCAACGATCAGGGCAATGGCCGTCGTCGTTGCGACGACAAGCCCGGTTTGTCCATTTCCCAGCTCTCGTCGTAGCACGGCAATGGTTGCGATGCAAGGGACATAGAACAGGACGAACAGCGCATACGTCATCATCTGCCCCGAGGTCAGGACGGCGGCGAGTTGCGTGGTTCCCATTGCCTGGAACAGCATCACGAGAGACAGCTCCTTGCGGAAGACGCCGAAGACAAGCGGGATACCCAACACGGCGGGCAGCCCGAGGCTCCACGTGATCGGTCGCGCGATCAGGTTGAGGGCATCGTTCCACTGAACGTAGTCCAGTAGACTCATGATCAAGCTGCCGACGACGAGAATCGGGACGGCATAGCGAAGAAACTCGTGCACTCGCAACCAAACCTTGGCTCCGACGACATGGATTGATGGAACCTTGTACGATGGGATCTCGAGGATCAGTCCCGGTGTGACGCGTGGCAGCAGGACCGTCAACAGCTTTCCTGTAGCAGCGATCACGAGGACGTTGATGACATAGATGAGAAACGCGAAGTGCGGACCGACGAAATAGCCGATGAGACCGTAGATGATCGTTGTGCGGGCAACACAGGGGACCATGGTCGAGAGCATCGCGGTGACAAATCGATCCCGCTTTGAGTCGAGGATTCGGGTGGCCATGACGGCCGGAACACTGCACCCGTAGCCAAGGATGAACGGGATCACCGACTTTCCGTGTAGACCGATCCGGTGCATCAGTCCGTCGATCAGGTAGCCGGCCCTCGGGAGGTAGCCGATATCCTCAAGCAGTGCGAGTCCGATCAAAAACGGAACAAGGTAGGGAAGAACAATGCCGAGCGCGCCGGCGATTCCCTGGATGATCCCTTGGACGGCGAAGAAGGCGAGGCTGGTCTCGGACATCATTGTCGCGATCCATGCGATGGCGCTATCGAACCAACCGATCAACGGCGCTTCGACGAGTGTCCCGACCTTGAACACGACGAAAAACAGCGCGTAGAGAATGGCTCCGAGGGCAACCACGCCAAAGACCGGGTGCATCAGGAATCGATCGATCCGATCCCGCAGGCTTCGAATCGGTGTGCCCACGGTTGCGACCTGCTCGAATAGCTCCATCCCTGCATTGTGGCGTTCGGCGGAGAGCGCGCTCTCCCCGGTGCGGCCCCGCTGGGCGACGATCTGCTCTTGAAGTGAGGCCGCCGAATCGAGGAGGTCGGGAGCCTCGGTCTTCGCATGCTCGACGAAGAACGGGTCGCCTTCGAGCAGCTTGATGGCTGCCAGCCGGGCGTTCGACAGTGCGCCGCCGTGAGGCTGGCTTCGAACCTCTTGAACAAGCGATTCGATGGCACGCTCTACATCCTGGCTGTACTTCACCGGAGGTGCCACCGACCGCTTCCGCGCAACGCGGGCGGTTGTCACAGCGGCCTCCATCACCCCGGTTCCGCGAACGGCCACGGCCGGAACGACCGGAATGCCGAGCTGTTCACTCAATGCGTCGGCGTCGATCTCAATCCCCTTGCGGCGACCCTCGTCGACCATGTTCAGGCAGAGGACCATCGGAATGCCGAGCTCCAGCAGCTGGAGCGTCAACTCCAGACTGCGAGACAGAAGCGACGCATCGACGACGTTGAGCACCGCGTCGATGGGTTCATTGATCAGGAAATTCCTCGTCTCCGCCTCTGCCTCATCGAGGGACGTCAGCGAGTAGATGCCGGGAAGATCGATCAGCTCGGCGCGCTGGCCGCCGATCAGTGTTTCGCTCTTTAGGTACTCCACTGTCGTTCCCGGGAGGTTTGACGTATTTGCCTTGTAGCCGACGAGATGGTTGAAAAGCGTGCTCTTGCCGCAGTTGGGCTGTCCGATGAGCGCAACGCGAAGCGACCTGGGATCCGTGGAGGACATGCTATGCATCTTGACCTGCTTCCGCAGAACGTTTCTTCGCGCAATCGTTGCAGTAGCCGATCAACTCCAGGCGGATGCGTTCGACATGGAAGCCTCTGGATGCAGCAAGCTCCCGGATCAGCTTCGGGGATGGGATGTCGATGACCCGACCGCAATCACAGCAGACGAGATGGACATGGTCCTCCTGCTGTACCTCATAGTGTCGATGCGTCTCACCGAGTTCGCAGGCACGCACAACACCAAGCTCTCGGAGAAGATTCAACGTACGGTAGACCGTTGCGAGGCCAATTCTTGGCTGCTTGTCCCGTGCGATCTGGTAGATCTCCGTTGCATCGAGATGAGGATTCCGATCGATGATCCGAACGAGAAGCTCACGCTCGGGAGTGACACGCTTCCCTGCCGCCTTGAGGCGCTCTATGGCCGATAGTCTGGCATTCACCGACGGAACCTCCTCCGACGACCGTTCCGCCGCCCAAACGGAAGGTGGACGTCTGGGTGTGTGCTGGGGGGACCGCTTAGCGGTTCGACGAGGACATGGCGCGCCACACCTCGACCCAAGGCGACCTGCATCCCATGGATCTGCACGAGCAGCGGGCCGTGAAACGCCCCACGCCCGGACAAACAGACCGTGTCGCCGGGATGGATGCCAAGATGATTCAGCCTCCGCTGCAGACCCAAGCCTCCTCGGATTCGAAGGACGCGTGCGCTCTCCCCAGGTCGGATCTGGTCGAGTGTCATGGCTGAATAATGATAACGGTTCTCATTCTCAAGTCAACCCTTTCGATTGATCAATGTCGGGTTGCGAGGGTATGCTCATCTCTCAGCGATGCCTGCGAATCGAGTTCACGACCTCTTCAACCGCCTCTACACCGCCTATGGCCCCCAAGGATGGTGGCCGGCGAATGGGCAGTTCGAGACGATTGTGGGTGCCATTCTAACGCAACGGACTGCGTGGCGGAATGCCGAGCAGGCACTACGGAACCTTACGAAGCTCGACCTCATGTCTGTAGAGGCGCTCCACCGTGTACCCATTCGGCGATTGGCCGAAGCGATTCGCGCCTCGGGTTTCTACAACATGAAGGCGCGGAAACTCAAAGAGATCGTGGCATACATCGTCGACTGCTACGGCGGGGAGATGGATCGGTTTCTCTCGCGACCGACCGACAGGCTACGAGACGAGCTGCTCGGAGTGTACGGCATTGGCGAGGAGACGGCGGATGCAATCCTCGTCTATGCAGCAGACAGGCCGAGTTTCGTCGTTGATGCCTACGCGAGACGATTGCTGAGCCGACTTGGCTGGATCGCAGGGAATGAGCCGTACGGAGTGCTGCGCAGCCTATTCCTGTCGAACGTGCCCCCCGACGTCGATCTTCTTGGCGAGTACCACGCGCTCATTGTGCGGCACAGCAAGGCGTTCTGCCTCGCGACACCAAGGTGCGCAAGGTGCCCTCTGCGAACGATCTGCGAGGCGGGGCAGGACACACGAGATGGGAAGTCAAGGCGATGATCCGGTTCGACCGGTCCGGACTGCGCCCCGGCTTCGGGCGGAGGTTCATCCTCGATCTTCTCGAGCGTGGATTGGCGACGATCGATCCGCGCTGCTGTGTTCGACGTGTGCTTCACTGCGCGGACGGACGACTTCAGGTCGGTCCGCATGCCTTCAATCTAGACCGCCGACGGGTTTGGGGAATCTCGATTGGCAAGGCAGCTGTTCCGATGGCCGAGGCGTTGACGGAGCGGCTCGGGGGAGCGCTTGCCGGTGGGGTTCTGCTGACGCGTTATGGCTACGGAGGGCAGGTGGATGGGTTCCTTGTGCGCGAAGCGGGTCATCCGATCCCCGACGAGAACGGCGTTCTGGCAGCGGCGGAGATCGCTCGAATGACGGCTGATGTCGGGCCGGACGATCTTGTGATCTGCCTTCTCTCCGGTGGAGGATCGGCACTCCTTGCCGCGCCGCAGCCGGGCGTGACGATCGATGACCTTGCTGTCACAACCGACTTGCTCATCCAGTCCGGCGCAGCGATCGATGAGACCAATACAGTGCGGCGTCATCTGTCGACGCTGCAAGGTGGACAGCTCGCACGGCGCCTTCAGCCAGCGACGGTGATCACCCTTGCCTTGTCCGATGTGATCGGCGATCGCTTGGAGGCGATCGCGTCTGGGCCGACGGCTCCCGATCCGACTTGTTTCGGTGACGCGATCGGTGTGCTGCATAGATACCGGCTTTGGGAACGATCGCCCGCGCTCGTGCGCAAACATCTGGAGCGCGGAATGGCGGGAGAGGTGGACGACACGGTGAACCCGGGAGATCCTGTGTTTCGCGGATCGGCCATCGAGATTGTCGGCAACAATGATGCATTGCTCGACGCGCTGGAGGACGCAGGGCGTGCGGCAGGTTGTCGCACCTTACGGGCTGTCGAACCGGTCCGCGGAGAAGCTCGACACGTCGCCCGGGATATCGCGAGATGCGCGGTCGATCTCGTCGGAGGCGACTCGCAACGCACGCTCTATATCGCCGGCGGGGAAACGACGGTGACGGTTCGCGGCAACGGCCGAGGCGGAAGGAATCAAGAGCTTGCGCTGGCCGCAGCCCTGGAGATCGATGGCATCGAGGGGCTCTGTATCGCCGCGTTGGCGACCGACGGATCGGATGGCGTGACCGAGGCAGCAGGAGCCATTATCGATGGCCGGTCGGCCGATACCATCCGACGGGCGGGGATCGATCCGGAAGCGGCTTTGCACGACAACGATTCGCACGCCGCGCTGAAAGCCTCCGGGGATCTGCTTCAAACCGGACCGACCCGAACGAACATTGCGGATGCATGCATCGTGCTCATCGATTCGAGTTAGGGAGGATCGCTAGACGACGATCGTCTTCCAGCTACCTGAGCGGAACCTC
>Ga0180431_10002790_pt1 | contig 23032 bp, 18 predicted proteins | sample SS_ome_11_FD_132459 | JGI IMG/M metagenome (GOLD analysis project Ga0180431, IMG submission 132459) | Hypersaline lake sediment archaeal communities from the Salton Sea, California, USA - SS_1_MS_1 metaG | ecosystem: Environmental > Aquatic > Non-marine Saline and Alkaline > Hypersaline >...
AATTCATCGAGCTCCTCATCGCCATGAACCTCCTCCACTACAAACCTCCACATCTGCTGATAGATGTTTTCAGAATCCTGCAGAAAGGGCAATGTGTTCATCACTTTGGCACACTCAGCGTAATAGCATCGCCCGTCATTGCAGGTTCTTTCAGAGAGCTCATAGTAATACTCAGGGGCGATGTACACAACGCTGGTATCCTCAAAGATCCTTACTGGGACGAGTGCCGGTTCGGGTCTATATGAATGGTCACCATCGTCTGTTTTCCACTTGCACGATCCATGCTGTGCCATCATCATCTTCGGGAGCCGGATCGAGAAACTCAGCCGGTGGTTGACATACTGACTCCATGTATCGTCCAGGGAGATTATCTCCGAATCCAGTCTGGTCGCCCCCACTCTGCAACCACTGCCGAGCAATCCAACCAAGAGGAGCACGACTACAGCCTGGAACGCTCTAGGTGCTTTACTAGACAACATGTGTGCGCTTTTGTTATGCCGTGACCTCATCTGGATGATCCATTTCCTACACTCTGCCACCCAACTAGTAATTGATTGTACGGTAGATGCCGCAGAAGGTCAAATCCTACCGGAGGAAACCGATAGAACCACCTCCCAAGAGACGGCTCAACCAAGCTCGGGGTCTGGACTCTGCTACTCTCCGATGATCTTGACCAGCACGCGCTTCCTGCGCCGAACATCAAGAACCTGTCGCTTCAGGTGGGCGTCGCCGTTGTCCTCGCCGGTGCGGTTGTGCCGGTAGCGGCTGATCAGCTCGTGGGGGGCAAGATCCTCCAGCCAGTCCTCGTAATCGGCGTGCAGGCCCCGTTCGTCGTCGTTGATGAACACGCTGCATGTGATATGCGTGCTATTTACAAGGGACAACAGATCACACATGCCGCTTTCGTTCCCTTGACGTCAGGGATGATTGTGGACCTGGAACGCGTTCTGCCTTGGTGCTCAATTCTACCCCGTCCCGCTCACCCGTGAAAGTCGGTGTGTGAGGGCAGTCACCCAATGGCCAGGAATGCCAGGCAACGATGGCGTAGCGCCGAAGATGGGTCGGGTCGTTGTCACTTTTGTCCAGAGAATGCCAGACGACAGGCCGCTTGCAGCCAGCAACCCATTCACTCATCAGCGTGGCCTTACCAAAGCCGGCTGGGGCGGAGACAGGGGTGAGCTTGCGGGCAAAGCGGCCTTCGGAAAGGCTGCGGCCTTCGGAAAGGCTGCGGCCTTCGGAAAGGCTGCGGCCTTCGGAAAGGTTTGCGCTTTGCCCTAGCAGCCCCGCGTTCAGCCGCTCAATCAAGCGCGGACGCGACACCAGCTCTGGCCAGCCGGGGGGATCTAGAATTTGGCTTTCAGGAGGATGTCAATCTACTTCTCCCTCCATCAGCATCTTCAATTGCCGCGCTGTGCCGACGGCCTGGCCCTGCCAGTGGTTGTTCATGTAGACCAGCGTCAGCGGTGACTCCTCGTCCAATTGGTGGATCTTGGGAATCCATTCCTGCAGCTCCTCGTCACTGTAGGTGTAGTCGTATCGCTCCCATGCCTCCGAGTGTCGCCACCATTTGTCGTAATGGTGAACAAAATCCACAGAAGCCGTTCGTCTTGACCGCCCGCCTGGTGCTCAACCGTATCCTGCCTCGGACCTCTGTGCGAGCCAGTTCCTGAGGGCGGCCGATGGTGGGCAAGAACGCCAGTGAGTTGATTCTACCATCGCACATCAAGAGTCACAAGTCTTTTCCCGCGCTGTGCACGAGACCCTACGGACCCAATATGCGTTACAGCACAAACTGGACGATCCACTTTGCCAGCAAGGTTAGAAACGAAAGCAACATGGTGAGTTGAGATCGCTAAGCGGTCGACGTGGAGAGGCAATCGGTGGTGCCGCGTGACTCTTTGATGGCCATGATATCCGGTTGCGTGCCCTCGGTCGAGGATATGCTCGCCCCGCCCAAGAACCAGTCGCCGGACTGGGTGAAGGAGATCATCACCGAGGTGCGGGGACGAAAGATGGAAAGCCGTTGACCAATCGGCAGGGGACACTGATCTGCAAGGGTGCACTGCCGACGGGGTGGATCACGCCCGGGCCGCCATCTGGCTGGCCGAGGGACGCATTCCAACGGGCATCCATCCGCCCGAGTTGGCGCTTGATCCGGTTCCGTTTTTCAAGGAGTTGGAGGGGCGGGAGATCTATACCCAGAACTGAGTGCGTTTGCAGGCACCGAGTTGGTGATTGGTGATGTAGCCCCATCCAATTGGTCCTGCCGCTGTTCAAAAGTTGCGTTTTTTCGCTGATATGACAATCCAACCGCTGGTTGCACAAACGTTACGCTAGCAATCCGTTCACCGTTCTTGGGGGAGGTGCGAGATGGAAACCTGAGCCGGCTGAAACGATCCGTTTTCACGCTGCCAACACGTTGTCCTCACCTGTTCCAGGACAATCCCTCCCAACGGATCCAGTGCCCCCGGTGCCCAGAAGGCCTGGTTGCCCCATCGCTTCCCAACAGATCTGCCGCTCAGGCACTGCTGAGATGCGGTCTATTAGCGGAGGCGCGGTCGTAGAGCACGCTCAACTGATCAAGTTCAGCGCCGCTCAATTCCGCGTATAGACAGGCGCCGAGCTCGATGCGGTGCTTTACTAGTTCACACTCAAGTTCATAGGGCTCAAAGATGTCGCCGTTGAACTCGATGGCACAGGCATGGCATCCTCCACCGCAGATGTACCGCGCCCAACATCGCCGGCACAGCTCCTTGGAATTCACATGCGCCGCCGCAAAGAGAGCTCTGCGCTCCGGATGTGTGATGCCTTCGTGCACAGTGCCGATTTGATAGGGCTCGACGCCCACCAATCGGTGGCAAGGGTACAGCTCTCCTGCTGCTGACACGGCCAAATAGCCCCGACCGGCGCCACACTGCGCCAGCCGTTGTGTGCCGCGCCTGGCTTGCTCAATCATCACGCGGAAGTGGAAAAAGGAAAACTTCTGTCCAGTCCGAATCGATTCCAAATAGTGCCCGGCGAACTCGTCATACTCCGCCTTCAGGGCAGGGAGATCTGCCCAACCGATGGCCAAATCTGGATCAGTGCTGGTACAAGGTTCGACGGAAATGTCTTCGAAGCCGAGACCAGCCAGGTGTAGGACCTGGTCAGCAAAATGAAGATGCTGGCGACTGAAGGTGGCGCGCAGCGTCCACGCTGCCTCGTCTGGCCGACGCTCCTTCTGAAATGCCTCCAGGTACCGCCGAATCGTGTCGTACGAGCCTCCCCCTTTGGCATACGGTCGCATGGCATCATGCACTTCGGGAGGACCATCAATGCTAACAATCACGCCAAACCGCTGTTCCCTCAGAAAGCGACGTACAGTGCGCGAAAGCAAGGTTCCGTTTGTCGTTAGGTTGAAGCGGAAGGTCTTGCCGAACCTCTCGGCTTGCTGAGAAGCATATTCAACAGTTTGCTGCATGGTGCCGAAATTCAGCAGCGGTTCCCCCCCGAAGAAGCTCAAGCTCAAGTTGTCGTGTTGGCCAGCATGCTGGAGCAGGAAGTCTACGGTTCGCCTTGCCGTATCTGGCGTCATCATGGTTGCTGGCTGACCGTAGCTTCCGCCGCCTGCGAAGCAATAGCGACAGCGCAGGTTACAGGCCTGAGTCAGATTGACGCACAGGGTTGCGACGTCTTGCGGGTCGGGCAAGACATGCTCTTCCAGCATGTCGGGCAAAAAGAGGACGCGATGGGCGGAGAGTTGATCCAACTCATCGGCCAGAGATCCTGCCGCCTGTGGCCCATATCGGGGGGACAGAGCCTGTACCAGCTCCCGCCGGTTGCGGACGACGGACCCAAAGTGCAACACATCCCACATAGGCTCGTCGACCTCGAGAAAAACGCAACTATGCACATCGAAGGCAAAGCGCCTCCCTCTGGTCTGGAACAGGTGTACAGAGCCTTGATCAATCGGATAAGTGACCATGAGGACTCCTTAGTCGCGCTGTGGCCCGTGCGGGATCAGCCGACAGTGAGGCAGATAGAAATCCAGGGCGCCTCACTGCCGGCTCGAATCACCGCCTCAAGCCTCAGGGACTAGCATAGTGTTCAACTATGTCGCTTCTGAGTCAGGATCCGCACGTGCGTGAAGGGCTGGCCCTGCAGTCCCGCCCCGGCGGACAGGGGTTCCACTCTGCCACCTTCAGTCAGCCGTCCGATTATCAGCGTTTCCTTCTGGCATCCCTGAGGCACAAACACGGGAATGTCTCCGTGTATGCAGACCGGGCGGGGCTCCAGGATCAGTTCCCGGGTGCAACAAGGGCCGACTTCGGCCTCGACCCTGACCAAGCACGGTTCCACCTCTTGAGTATAGGCACAGACCCCCTCCAGCCTGGCCAGGCATGCCCCCACCTCGAGAATGTACGCACACACCTCCGCTTCTTCCATTTCTAATCGAAACTCACATGGCACCGGTTCCAGCCGGAACAGGCACGGCTCCACGATCCACCTTGGGCAGGAGGGATAGGACACCGAGCTTCCAATCCCCACGGCCGCCATGGCGTTCTGCATACTGGCTTTTAGCCAGGCATTGAAGGGATAGAGAGCGTCACAGGCATCCTCAAGGGCCTCGCGAAAGTCAGAGAAATCGCTGCTGGAAGTCAGATACTGGAGTGCCTGGTACCAGATCTTCTCCGTTACCCTGCGACCGAGGCCGAACACCTCGATGTCGTGATGGGTGCCTCCGTGGGTCATCAGGTAGCCCGCCTTTGTGACGATTCCACTATTGCCATGCATACTGCCGCTGATGTTGGAGTAGTGGTCAGGGTCGCCATACAGAGTGGGATCATATAGGCTGCGTAGGGCATCGTCTGGTGCCGTAGCGCCCAAGTAGACATGCTCCTCAAACACCCAGTCCTCCTGGATCATGCAGGCGAAAAAGTCCGAATACGCCTCGCAGAGCGATCCAGACTCGCCAAAGTAGTTAAAGTAGACTTCGGTCTGGGTCACGCCGTGCGTGAACTCATGGGCAACCACGTCAAGTCCAGGCTTGTAGTCGATATCCATTCCATCGCCATCCGGATGGAAGACGCGGTGCCGGACTGGGTCCCAGAAAGAGCTTGTCTCATCGATGCCATAGTGCACGCACACTTCGCTGTCACCGCCCGCATCGTCCCAGCCATTGCGTCCAAACGTATTGAGATAGTAGTCTACGACGATGCCCGTGTAGTAGTGTGCATCTACATCGGGCTCCTGCGAATTCCGTCGAGGCGTGCGGTCGGTGTTGGTCCACCGGTTGTTCGCGTCTTCAGAAAGGGTCAGCGCATCCCGGTCGCGACTCCCGTCCAGGTCATAAGTCTTGACCTCAATGCCTCCTCGGGTCGTGTCTCGTAACTGATAGGTACTTCCGTCATGGTCGTGGTAGGTGTTCAACTGAACGCAGCCCGCATAGCGCCCGCGTCCCCAACCAGTGGTAGCAGTATGGAACTGCAGATTGTTGTACCGAAACACCACCGCACCGCTCTCCGCATCTACGAAATACTCCCAGAGCGCCGGTCTCTTTTCGTCCATTCCGTCGAGCCTGAGGTGCCAACAGAGCGTATACTCGCCTTCTCTGTGGAATACCTCGAGCTTGGGCTCCTGGCCCTCAATCTCGGCGGCTTCACCAGCATGTTCTTTGGCGGCTGCCACCGCGTCCTCAGCAGAGATGACCGGCTTGGAGGCGGCCTCAATAACCGGATGGTACTGCCCCGTTGTGCCTTGAACCGTGTTATCTGCAGCCACGTGCACGATGAGCTCGACTCCAAAAACCGGAATGTCCTTCCAGTGCTGTTGCAGCCGAATGTGCGAAGTACCCGCTGTGTCGCGCTTCACCCTCTTGACTTCTAGTTCCTTGTCCACCTCGGTCAACCCGAACAACGCACGATGCTCCGTCAGGAAATCGCGAGCAACAATCAATGGGTCACCCTCCTTTGCAGGTGAGAGTTTCCCGCGCAGCCGTCGTGGAATCCCAAGTGCGCTCTGCCACTCGTATTCCAGATCAGGATCCAGCTGCTTAAGGCGCTCCAGGATGGCCTGCTGCTCCTCTGTTGGCCGTCTCTTGTCACCGCCTTTCTTCGCACTACTTTTCTCAGATCTCTTGGCCATTTTCCGCCTCCTTTGTGCACAACTCGGTCTTTCGATAGACAACAGTTCCCCAACAACATAGCCTATCCATATCTATTCCGCGCATCACCTCCCAGTATACTCCACATAGCCGGAATTCGCCGTCACATAGGCCGGTCGGGGTCACTGTTGGGGGCGACGACCACGTCGAAAACCATCTCGTCAGAAGACGGGAACCAGGTCTCTTTGTCGTCGAGTACCTTAATGCGCATGATGGTGATACGAACCCGCCAGCATAGCGAGGGGCCACTCAGGAGCGGAATCTGTCGAGCCCCGAAGCGCAGGCCATCTACGCATTATTCCTGAACTAGGAGTGGGGCGTCATTATCCAATCGTCAGCTTGCTGTTCAGCTCCCCCTACTGGATGGCTGGTAGGGCCTACGGTCTTGGCATACCCTCCTCTTGGTGATGGCAGTATAATCCTATACGCTCATGTCTAGCACAGCGTAGATTCTGGCACAGACTGCACTTGACAAAACAAGCGACCTGATGCAGCGATGAAGAATACGAATTCTTCGCACTGTCTTGACTGATTTCGAGAGTTGAGACATGCTTGAGGCAACCGCCATCAGACGCGACGGAGGTTGGCGATGTCAAACTCGTCCCCAACCCCATCGATACTACCTGCTGCTACAGCAACAGAGGATCAGCACACGCTTCAACAAATCGAGCTGCTCAGGTGCCTGCTGGTCACCGTGCAGCACTTTTTCGGCGGGTTCAATCAGCTGTTCAGAAACGTGTTCGACCCGCGGCATCCTGCCTTCATCACCTACCCATTGCCATCGGTGCTGACTGCGGGCGTGTTGATGTTCTTGCTTCGGCTGGGAGCGCGCCGGCAGGTCAACCTGATGCTGCGCATGAACGGGCCTTCATCGATCAGATTCGAGGCGCTGTTCTGCATTGAGACTTGCCCTCACGGAGACACTCTTGACGAGACCTGCAGCCGCTTGCCGATTTGTCTGCTCCTGGACGGTCTCTCCGCTGGCGGCCCAACCTTCTCCATCTGTGAAAAGTACGGCTGGAAGTATCTCATCGTTCTACAGGAAAACGACCTGCCCTCCGTCCAAGAACAGTTCAACGGCCTTCTTGATGCCTTCCCCGAAAACCACCTCCGCTTTCGGCCTGCAGATCAGTACAAGACCACACAAGACTTCGATTGGGTGAACGATATCGAATACATCCCGGATGCCTACGGTGTACTCAAGACCACCCGCTTCAAGTGGATGACCAACTTCACGGTCAAGATGATCCTTGACCAACTCACCTCTAGGCCGGAACAACCCCCGCACGCCTGGTCCACGAACACGCCCCTTTACCTCCTGGCCCTGAATGCTTGAACTTCCGCCATCTGTCTGCTTATTCTTCATCGCTGAACAGAATGCTTCCAGCTTGGGGCCTCAATCCCCAACTCGGTCACTCCGGCTACATCCATCCACGCTGGCTTTCGAACGGATGTTCATTTTCGGCCAGCATACGCATAGCGACCGCCAAGGGGAACAACAGCACGCAAGAGCCACTCATGCCTTACCAACTCAAATGCTGCAGTAGGAACAACCGGAACGGCCGGTACTGTTCTAAATTCTGGGCTTCTGACGATTGGTTGTCTACTGGCTGAGCACCTGCAGTTTGATTGGCAACTCGGATGCACCGGCCTCCCTGCCCGTCGCCTTCATCCCCAGCGCTTCGATCTCGCCCTTGGGGATGCGGATGCCGGTGTGCAGGAGCTCCTTCTGGCCGGGAATACCGAAACAGATCTCCTGGCCGGCCAGGGTCTGGGCCAGGTCCGGATCATTTACCGTAAAGAAGATCCCCTTATCGAAAGAGCCGTATTTTCGTACAAGGTGGTCTCCGATGAACAACTCGTACGCCTGACCGGTCGGCTCGGGGAGCGCTTCCAGGTAGATCTTGAACACCAGGGTCACCTCCTCCAGCTCTTTCGATCTGGTCTCGGCGTAGTGTTTGATTTTGCGCAGATCCGCCGCGTCCGGTCTTGCCGGCGCCACCTCGACCCCTGTTACTTTGATCTTTGGTTTATCCATGGCTCACTCGCTTAGCTGAATGTCATCGAGATACAGGGATCCCGAGACGGTTGAAGTGCCGATTTGGGGCTCGTCAAAGGCGAGCACGATTTGTTGAATGGCCGCGAGATCCACGTTGTGATCAGCGAAATGCCTCAGCGGTATCCGCAGGGTCTGCATCACCGCGCGCCGCGTACCGTTGTACAGCTCTGCCGGATAGGGCAGCCGGACGTAGTCGCTGGACTTGACTGTATGGGAGTGGGCCCCATCGGTCAATGTGATGTTGAACTCCTGATCGACTCCCACTGTATTCTCCGCATCATCCGACTGGCCGGTGCGCACCACCAGGTACTGATGGTGTCCAGTGGCCAGGCCCCCGGTCATCTGGACGGTGTAGCGGCCGCCCGATGCGGTCCAGGTCAGTTTCACCCCATTGGTCTCCTGATAGATGTCGTTCGTAGCAGATCCGTTGAGGGACATCTCGGCCGCGGACATACTCGCGGCTGTGAGGGTGCCGGTGACCGGCGGGCTGGGTTGGGCCGGGGTGGCGTGCTCGTAGTGGTCGATGAACAGGCGGCAGGGATCCTGATACTGGCTGACCAGCTCGATGCTGCCGGGGATCCAGCCGTTGTTCCACGCCTCCTTGTGGTCTCGCACCATGTTCAGGTAAGCGGGCCGGTTGAGCAGCGCAGTCTGAGCAATGGCCCCGATGTACACCTTTGCCACGTTCTCTTGCTCGGCCCTGATGATCGTCGGGCTGCCCTCCCCTGCCCAGACCGAGTTGAAGTAGTTGTGGTTGCCGCCGATGAGCCACAACAGGGATTTCAGCCCGTTCGCGTCCCGGGTCGGGTCGGCCAGGTCCACCGGATGGGCCCGATCGTAGGTGGGATACCCGCTGAACGACCACACATCCCCGTCCCGACTGCCGTGAATGATGAAGTAGTTGTCGTGCACGGTGGTGCGACCGGTCACCGGCGTGTACTGGCTGTCCGTGGGAGCGATGGCCACCACAGCGCGCAGGTCGAAACCGTACGGTCCCAGGCCTGCGCTGCCGTCCAGGGGCACCGGCGGATCTCCGGGATCCGGCACCACCGACGCGAGGCCGTTGAAGACCGAGGCGTGTCCCACCCCCTCGCCTCCGCGGGAGTGACCCACAATCATGACGCGGGACAGATCCACCTTGTTGTGCAAGGGGTGGCCTGCTTGCCCGTTCCACAGCTGGAACTGACGGACGTGCTCCAGATGGACAATTGCCCGGGAATCGTTCTCGCCGTATATGGCTCCGTTCAGGAAATTGCAATCGATGCTCGCCGCGATGATGCCGTGGGAGGCCAAGAGCTCGAGCAGGTATGCGTAGCCGTTGGTAGAATTGTCGTACACGCTGTGATTGCCGTGAACGAACAGGGCAATGGGAAACGGGCCCGAGCCGTTTGGAATTCTGAGAATCCCGTTGATCGGCGCGGCAGTGGCATCAAAGGGCCAGGCATAGGAGGGAGGCAGCACGTCCCTGAAATCCGATATGTCGATGGTGCGGGTTTCGTAACTCGGCGTGGGGGCCTCGAAAAGGGCATACTCGGACGGGGCGACCATGCCGGTGTAATCGAGCCCTGGCGCTGCATACACGGCCGATGTCCATCCAATCGACCCGTTCGAGCCGGGATTGGGCAGCGTGGAAGCGAGCTTACCCCTGGTGTACAGATCACCGGAGGGGTGTAACTCGGCCAGGGGGGTCGTCCCCCGTTTGAACAGGAGACCCTCGTTTGGCAACACGGCCAGCTGGTGAAGCCGCCCGGCCAAGCGCAGGGCCCGTGTGTTGTTTTGTACCTCTGAATCCAGGCGAACGGCAGCGCTCCTCGAGATGCGCAGCTCTCCAGCGCCCCCGCCGGTCGCCGCGTACTCCTGGTGATAGGGCGTGAACGTGGGATCCCCCGTATCCTGGAGCCGGAAATACTCTTGGCTGCCTTTTTTAATGATGATCATCCTTTTTCTCCAGCGCCACGTCCATGGGGGCTGTGGGAGGCACATCCCTGTTCTCGACCCGTTCCCTCAACAAGTCGATCGCCTTGCTCTGCTCCAGGCCGTAGAGGGTGAGCTCCTCGATTTTTTTCAAGAGGATCATGCAGAAGCTGCTCAGATCGAGCCCATCCCGGGCCACGTCGTCTGCAGAGGGCACATCGGGCAGGTGGCCGTTGGCATTGATGAACTGCCGGAGCGCATCGGGGCGTCGCAGGTCATAGCTCGGCTCGAACACATAGTCGGGCACCGAAATCTGCCAATCGTGGATCTTGATCGCGCCTGTTTGACCGTCAATGTAGACCGTCGTTGCGCCGGAGCTGTCTTTGACGATCAGGTCGCCGTCCTGCCCGCCGCCGCCCAGGACCGCCTGTCCGCTCCCGCCGTCGAGCCGAATGGTGTTCTGGTTGTTCGACGCCCTGAGCAGCAGATCCCCGTCCTGACCGGTGCCCCCCAGATGGAGTGCCCCGGTCTGTCCGTTGATGCCCACCGTGGTGGCGTTCGCACTGTTCTTCATCAGGATATCACCGTCGTGGCCGTCGCCGCCCAGGGTGATATTGCCTTTCTCCCCGTCAAGGGAGATCGTCACGTCCTTGCTGTTGTCAGCCAATTCCACTGTTCCAACGATTAGATTAGACATGGGATACTCCTTTTCAAAGATGCAACTGAATATGACGACACCCGACAAAGTGTACATGCTCTTTCCCAGGCCGTCATACAACTTCTTCGCCGCTGGACCAAGCCTGACAACCACGCGCCTACCCCAAACGCAGCCCTGGACCTGATGCGCAGCAAGTCAGAGTTGATGTTCGAAAACGCCCTCCTGCGCCAGCAGCTTATCATGCCGCAACGGCAGACAAAGCGACCGAAACTCACCTGGCGCGACCGGACGGTGATGGTGTTGCTGGTCAGCAAGCTCAACACGTCCAGGGGATGCACCTTCCAGCGCGGTGCATCCGACCTTTTGCCGCGCACGGTCATTGATGGGGGCTTTTGCCCAATTCCGACAGGCAGATTCAGTTGCTAAGTCTACACAATATCAAGTTATCCGATGCCCTCTTAAGGCGAAAACGCGTAGACCGTTCCTATGCTGGTTGCTATGTACACTGTTTCGCCCCCGACTGTTGGAGAAGAAGCCGTGTGGGCGTCGAGCGTGACGCGCCATGCTTCCGTGCCGTCGCCAAGTTTGCGGGCGACCAAATCTGAACCGGCCTCGACGCCAAAAACATAGTCACCTTATATGGCTGGTTTGGGGGTATTTCTTGTAGTTGGATCGATATGGTTTCCCGAGTGCTGAATACGCCAAACAATGTTGCCCGTTGGCGGTTCCAAGGCATACAGATCCGCATTCTGAGCAACGATGAGCGTGTTCGGGCTTCGGTCTTGAGTCAGTGCCAGTCCCCATACCTCCCCACTTCCGGGCAAGTTGGTCTCTAGATTGCCTGACCATTAGCAGACTCTATTGCCTTGACCAAACCACTGCGGGAACTGAAATAGATCAGTATCGGATTGCCTACACCCGTATCAGAGTCAATGACTCCGCTGGTATAGGAAGCTGCAGTTGGTCCGGATTCGTATACCTCCCAGTCCACGTCACCGGTCATAGGATGATACGCACGGAAGACAGTTCCCCCTTGAGTCAAGCCCTGGAATAACCTGCCTGCACCGTGCATAGGAGTTGCACTTGCTTGTTCTCAACCACGGCCATCGCTGGTGAACTCAATTTCGCGTTTGCCTGGAAAGCCCACTGCTCAGAGCCATCTTGTGGACTCAGTGCATACATCGTGTTGCCGTCGGTACCAATGTACAGCTTGCCGAATGCGCCAATCACAGATGACCGGATGCCTCCACTCAAGTTCACGCGCCAGCGCTCTGAGAGTGGCAACGGAATCTGGCTGTTCGTACTTGCTGTATGGCCTAGATTACCACGGTCCGCAAACCAGTCAGGTGCGCTATAACTGACAATGTCACACGTGCTGATCTCTCTAATAGCGACAACGGCCACCGTTGTTCCAACATACCCAAACCGAATACGCTTGATATTTGCGCTGTCGGACACAAAGCTGACGGTAAAGAGCTGCCCTTCTTCATCAAATTCAGCCGTCTGAGTAGGTACGCCCAAGAGCTCACCAGCTTGGTCATACACTTCCATCATATAGTCGATAGATGCGCCAGAAAATGCGAGAGAAACTTGGCCAACTGGATCAAGGAAAGTGACCTCAATCCGGTTGGCGCCAGAACAGGGGTTTCCTTCCAGTAACATCAAATAGTTGTTGGTGGTAGAGTAGTAGCTCGTTTTAACGACCACACAATTCGTCACAGGCGCCGAAGCTACCAGAAACCCCCAGTCCGAAAACTCATCACCGTCCAGGCTTTGGTATGCACCGGTAGAAGTGCCGGTATCACCTTCAATGGGTGTGCCATCAGGAAAGAGATCAAAGGTATGCCAGCACTTGGTCGGTTTTGGTTCCACCTCTTCTGTTTTAGTACAATTCGCTGACAGGACTAACAAGGCCGCTAGCAGGATTGCAGACCAACCGTGTCGCCTCATATGATCTCCTTGTTCTTGTATTATTCATCTCACGGCAAAGGATACCACCACTTTGACTATCAACTGAAAATGGCGGGTGCACCTCTCTGCGGATTGCCATCCGTTCTTGCTTACTCTGGGCAGAGAGTGAGCGGCGTCGTCTCTAGGTCACAGACGCTGTCAGTGAATAGGCGCCTCCCTGGCCTCTTCCCGATATAATCAAGACGAGGTTGTTTGCCCATGCGAGATCGAGCGTATACGATGCACCATAGTCCTCGGGCAGGTGGAATGGAAACGTCGCCATCTGCCAATTGTTGTTGCGTTCCCAGACAAGATAGTAGGAGAAATCGCCTGTCGACGCACCATCAACGCTGATCGCCAGATCCATGCCATCCGTGTCGTCTGCAAAGCTCAGGCGGTAATAGTCTGAACCAAAACCAGACACAGATCCTGCGCTCACATAGGTGTCCCCAGCCCCCAGCTCTGCTTCCGTGACCATCAACGCAGGCACAATGTCGTTGCCGTCCGGGTCAAGAATCGTTGGGTAGAGGAGTCCGGTAGGACCAATTCGCCAGTGCCCAAGCCTTCGATCGCGAGCAAAGAGGGCAAAAAAGTTGTCTACCTGGCCATAGACGTTGTTTTCCGGCCAATCTTCCTCAATGACTTCCTCATAGGCGACACGCTCGGGATAGGCGGTGGTCGCATCCAATGCCTCGTACTTTTGGAGCAAGTCGGCAATGGCATTGTCCATCGCCGAATCCTTTTGTCGCGCGTCGAAAAAGATCCAATAGGGCAGTGCCCGGTAGCTGGCATTGTAGAGATTGAGGTCTGGGTTGGAAAAGAGACCCAGCATCTTGTAGTCCCCACTCACGCGCTGCCAAACGAACACCTCGGACCACGACGCAGTCCCTTCTGAGAACCATTTATAGTCTCCCGAAGGAGTGTGTTGGGTGCGGTATCCGAACGCGTATTGGAGTTTGTGGAACAGCTCATGAGCCGACGTCGGCTGCCGCACACCCGGCTTAGCAATCCAGGTCGCCGAATCGAACTGAATCGGGCCGTCGGGCGGCGAGGCGAGGCCGGCGCCGCTGATGTCTTGAAACACGACTTCCATCTTTTCGGCATCGGCGGGCACATGGGGCGTTCGGCCAAAAGTGTCCTCATACTGGTCCCAAGCTGTCTCCAGGAATCCGCCGGTATCCTCTACGATCGACGCGTCTGCGATATTGTCTGCTGTGTGACTACTGCTGTTGGTCCATCGTAGGATGAAATGGTCCGTCTCGTGTTCATTCTTGAATGTTGGTGTGGCGTCGTCTATGTCCGCTTCAAGGATATCGCGCTGCAATCGGGTCAGATAGGGATTGCACAGCCCGAAAAACAGCCTGGCATAAAGTTCTTCGAGACACTCTTCGAACCTTCGCTTGACAAACCCGCGTCGTATAGCAAGCAGCGGCCTGTCTTTGAATGCTCTGCGCTTGATTGCGGGTTTGTAGACTTCGGGCCGCAGCGGTTTCTTTGGCCGCACGCCCTTAGCGCCATAGACTTGTTGTACCAGCTTCCGGGTCTGTAGGAACGATCGCGGTATATACCTGTCTCTTGCCGTCATCTCTTTCCACGACTCGATGTCGGGGATGTTCAGGCTGATGTGCAGCCCTTTCTTGCCCAGTTTTTCGAGTTTGAGTTGTTTTCTTGCCATGATTTTGCTGCCTCCTTGTTTGATAGCATGGGTCAGAAACTCCAAATGTGAGAGTTAGTTCGGCAAGTTCGTGATAGGCGGAGCACTTGTTTGATTGGCGAAATCGCAAACGCCGTCCCCTCTTGGGCGAAATACTCGGAAAAGACGGAACAACCAACCACCCACTGGGGTCGCTCCACGGATAGAGGTCAACTCAATCCTCTTCAGGATTGCCGACCTCGCCACAGGCGATTCTTACACAGCGCAGCAAAGTCGGCAATCCCATGTTGGCTGAAGCCAGCCGGTTTCTTGAATTATCCTCACCCTCAGCTATCCACGATGACGACGTGTAGGTTGTTGCCGCGCCAGATGTGCAATGAGTCAAAGTACCAGTTCGTCGCCAGCCCGCCGACGCCGTTGTAGGCCCGGCTGCGCCCCTCGAGGTAGAAACGATAGCCGCCTTCGTGCTTGGTGGCGGGCATCGTCACTTTCCACACAAGCACCTTGTTGTTGTCGTTGACGTGGTGGTGCCAGTAGGCGTCATTGCCGACACCTCCATCACAGCCCACGAGAGCAATGGTCAGGTCGCGCAGGTGAGTTGCAGCGACGTTGTATTTGACCTCCAATTCGATGTCCTTCCCTGTCGGCCGCCTGATGATCGGACAGTGGAGCGGGGCGGTCTGCCAGCCGCTCGTACCCACCTCGCGCCATCTCAGGCGCAGGAAATCCACGGGGGAAGGCCGGCTGTTGTCCAGAACGAGGTTGACGGAGGGAAGGGCAGGCCCCAGCGGGTTGTGTGCCGCGTCGTACAGCACCAAGCGCATCGTGTACCGACCGTCAGGGTAGTAGTAGGTACGCCAGTTGACGAGCGTATGGTAGGGGAAGTAATCATTGGGTGGGGTTAGCACGGGGTAGAAGCCGCTAGCGTCGGGCACGACGTGGTGCGAGGCCTGAGCGCTGATCTGGTAAGCGTACCAAGACTCGCTGAAGTGCGTCTCCGAGCCGCCTTCGTAGCTGTAGAAAACCTTGTAGTAGACCGCTGTTCCATAGTCAGGGCATCCCACCAGGCGCACCGTCCCACAGAATGGCGTCTCGGCGTCGTCTGGGCGTAGATGTGGGGCCGGTAGGGGCAGCGTGCCACTGGGATTGGGCCGGTTAGCGCAGAGGGCGTAACCCTGTGGGCTCAGGTAGGTCGGATCTACCGGCAAGTCGCTGATCCCGACGATCCCGGTCGTTGTGCACGGCTGGTATGGCGGACCACAGGGGACGCAGATAGCATTCGGCCGGGCCTCAATGACAATGTTCGTGGTCGGCTCGCTGAGATCCCAGTTGACGTCTAAGTAGCCCTGGTCGTAGATAGTCTCCAGAGCACCGTCACCATCGATGTCCTGTTCGACTTTCAAGACGATGTCCGGGACATCCCAAAACAGGTGCCACTCTGGGACGAGTTCCGCCCAGCAGCGCAACAGGCGCACGATAGGACGGGCGCGACGGAGGTCGAGAAGCATCTCTTTGTCGGGGAGGATCTTCAACAGCGCCTCATCGTCGGGCAGAGCCGGGGGCGCGATTGACTTGGGGAAGGCTGCTCGCTCCAGCACCGGCAACTCGTCGGGATCAACAGGCTCAAACAGCGCCCGTTTGGCGAACAGTGCCTGGCGAGCCAGCTTGAACTGCGGCTTGGTGTGAAACCCGCTCCCTCGCTCAGCCTTGGGTGAAGTCCGCAGGAACTCCAGTTCTGGGGGAGGCAAGGGTATGACAGGGGTAAGGGGACTAGGACCGGGCACCGGCTCAGGTGTCGGTTTTGGTTCCAACTCGGGCAAGTGCTCCAGTTCCGGGTAAACGCGCAGGTCAGGCTTGACACCCATGTCGATGGCATCAATGACCCGCGGCCATTGCAGGATCTCCGGTAAGCAGCGGAAGCGAAGCCGCCAGCGTACGATGGCGTCAATGTCGAAGTATGGGATATCCACACAGAAGCGGCCACATTCATCCGTCATGGTGGTGGCGATTTCCTCCCGGCGAGGCCAAATGGGGTACAGCCAGCACCAAGGCAAGCCGGGGTAGGGGTACCACCAGAGGAGACAGTAATCCACATCGAGCACCCGCACGGTAGCCCCCGGCACGGGACATTCCTCGCCGGTCACCGGATCCCGCTTAATCACGCGGCCACAGACCCGGCGTGTGAGCGGCCAAATGTGGACGACGTCATCTACGGCTTTGAGGGGAAGGTCAGCGGCAGTCAGTCTGCCCTCCCTGGCCAAAGCCAAGTCGCGGCGAATGGTTGCTGTAGGGGCGTGACCGGCTTCGGCCAGCCGCCGGATGAAGCTCTTGGGCTTCACCTCCTGGGGCACGATAGCGAGTTGAGCCGTCTCCGGCAGATCTTCCGCGTCTATCCCCAGGTCGAGCTCAAACTCGTCCTTCTCGATGTCCATCTCGGCCAGGACCCTGATCTCTTCCCTTTCTTTGACATAGACCACTGCCTTGAGGGGTACCTTGGCGCGCTCTACGCCTTCTACCTTGGCCGCAATTCTGGCCATTCCACGTTTCCTCTCAGTCATTATTGCCTCCCTGTTGCATACACAGTAGCACTACACTGGCCGTGATAGATTCGTAGGGCAGATTGCTTACCCACCATTCGATGGCAAGGACGCGAACCTGCCCACCCAACTGATTGCATAACCTGTTATTCTCCGGCGTCTTTCGGTCCTTCTGCCCTCTCTAGAAATAGACAGATCGCTCTATCCCTACCTGTGACAATTTCTTTTCGCAAGAGCTCCGCTGCTAGCTTTGGGTCTATAGGTACGGGTTCGCGCACCTTTGGGTCCCTTACCATACGTCCGGCGTTATACAGATAGACCAGAAGCCTGGTATCTACGGGCATTCCTATGACATCTTTGTTGCTGGCAAGGTCAACCAGTTTGCGTTCCTCACGCTCGTGCTGAGTCGCAAAACCGTAGAAGTAGAGGCCATGCTCGTATTTCTCAAACTCATCTCTGTTGACTCTGATATTGCCCTCGGCCAGATGCAGGATTTGCCTTCTCCTTTGATAATAGTCCATCCAGTAACCCATACTGAAAAACGTAATCCACGGGGCTCTCCTGTCACTATAGACCAATCCTTGGCAGAACTCAGCGCTACTAAGCGACGTTCTGCATTCGGTTACCCCTCTCAACATCTGATACGAATGGATGCACCGCTTGTGTGTCAAGTCAAACGCACCGTATCTCATCGCCTCCTCGGTGTAGCAGCGCCTCCCTACTACTCTTAGCGCCTCTTCAAAGAAACGTCCTGTAGGTGGCCGAATACCCGGATCGAAAACGAAATTCCGTCCAGGTGAGACAAAGAGCCAACCCCTATCACAATAATGACCGATGTAATCGCCCAGACCGCTCCAGTCTATGGGTCTTGCAGAGCACTTGGGGTGATGAGTATACCAGCCATCATTGTGCCCGAGACTGAAGATGAAACCCATCATCTCGTTGTGTTCGACATCATAGAGTATATCCAGGCCGCCGTAAACAAAGATCTCGTCGTATGAAGGAACTCCCTTTTCCTCGGCCTCTTCCTGTTTCGTGCAGAGGATCAAGCACTCCCATTCCGGCATTTGATCAGACACACGCACAATATCGCCTTTCACAACAAACCGAAATGCTACTGATCTTTGCCTTTCTCCGTGAATGGACATACCTGGGTACAGGTAGTTCCGGGTATAGTAGAACCTTAGTTCCCCTCTGTACCATTCGTCGCCTGTCGCAGCGTCTACAAAGTGAGCTTCTCCATGGTATACCCCGCACTCATTGGGATCAGGCTCAAAACCGTCTACTGCTACTATCATCCTCCTTTCTCCGTCGGGAACGGGCAAACACCGCCCCCAACAAATCAGCTTGCAATCCTGTTTGAGGTCTTTGGGGAATTCTGGTAGTATCAGTTTGGTAGGCTGTGGTGGACAACCTACGAAATCCAGTCCATCATCAAATGGGTTATCTCCAAAGGCTGGCATCTGGTTTCTCTCCTTTCGGATCTTTTTCCTGAATCGTCAAACAAATCGGCAGGAATTCCAGTTCGTGGTGCCGATGCAAGCGGTCAATTGCGGCATATGGATATCGGGACTGTGTCTCGGGCCTGCCTGATCCAACGTGGACTATCTTCCGTGGCGTTCTTGATTCGTATCTTTCATTATGGCACAAGCCGAAACGCCCGTCTATGGGGCGTTACCCTACTTTCCAAACAAAAACGCCCCCATTTCTGGGGGCGGCGGTAAGTAGTGCCGGAAAATGGCTACTCCTCGATAAGAATCAGGCCGTGCTTGATCCCCGCGCGCACGAGTTCGGCCAGGTTATGCACATTCAGCTTGGCCATCAAGTTGGCCCGGTGTTTTTCGACGGTTTTCGCGCTCACCTTCAGTATCTGGGCGATGGCCTTGTTCGTATACCCTTCGGAGATCAACTGCAGCACCTCCCGCTCGCGCGGTGTGAGCCGCCTGTGCGGCTTAGACCCGTCGGCGTCCGTCTGAAGTGTCAAAAAGCCAGCCACGACAGATCCGGAGATCGCCGGACTCAGGTAGATCTCGCCCTGGCTGGCAGCCCGGACGGCCAATAACAGCTCCTCCGCAACCGACTGCTTGAGCAGGTAGCCTTTGGCGCCGTTCCGCAGCGCCTGTCGTACCAGGGTTTCCTCGGAGTACATCGAGAGAACGACGACCTGCGTCGCCACACCCAGGGCACGGACCCGCCCGACAGCCTGGCTGCCGTTCAAACGCGGCATCGCGATGTCCAGCACCAGCACGTCGGGGGCCAACCGCTCGACCAGTTCGACCGCTTCCTGGCCATCCTCGGCTTCGCCGACCACCTCAATGTCCTCTGCTTTCTCCAGCAGCGCCCGGATGCCCTGCCGCACCAGGTGGTGGTCGTCAGCGATGATGACGCGAATCGCCGGCTCTCGTCTCAAAGTATGCCTCCTGCAGGGAGACGGGCTACCAGGCGGGTGCCCTTTTCGGGCCAGGATTCGATCTCCAGTTGGCCGCCCAACGATTCGAGCCGTTCCTGCATTCCCAACAGACCGATGCCCATCGGCCAGCCCGAGACGGACAACCTGGCCTGTCTATCGAACCCCTGCCCATCATCCTCCACGGACAGACTGATCGTCTCGGCGCCGTAACGCAGCGTTACGCAGACCTGGTTGGCACAGGCGTGTTTGGCCACATTCGTCAGCGCCTCTTGCAGGAGTCGGTAGAGGCAGATATTGACCGCCTCCGGCAATATCGGCAGTTCTGGACCAAGGTAGTCAATAGAGAGTCGGGTGCGTTGGGCAAAGTCATGGCAAAAGCCCTCCAGGGTGGGGCCAAGACCCATCGCATCGAGTGCCGGAGGGCGCAGAGCTTGAGCCAGAAATCGAATCTGCTCCATAATCGTCGTGGTCAGGGCCGCTGCGGCGTTTGTGCGCTGGCGGAGCGAGTCAAACTCAAGCGGCAGATCTTCTTCTATCAATTCCAGGCTGATTCTGAGAGCGGTCAGGGCCTGGCCGGCTTCGTCGTGCAGCGCGCGCGACAGGCGCCGGCGCTCGTCCTCCTGGGTCGAAATGGTCTGCTGGGTGAGCCGTCGCAGCCGCTCGTGGTTGGCGCCCACCTGCCCCAACAACTGGGCGTTCTCAATGGCGATGCCCGCCTGGTTGGCGAAGGCGGTGACCGCGGGCACATCCGCCTCGGTCAAGTCTGTGCTGGCAACGCCCAGTACCCCGTGCGTCTCATCACCGACCTGCAGCGGCGCAAAGATGGACTTTTCGATTCCCAGCATCTCTACCAGCCGCTTGATCAGGGAGCGAGCCAGTCCAGGAACGCCGCGGGTCACGAGGTCGGCGGTTTGTTCGCAGAAGGCGGGTTTTCCCTCGGCGACCACCGGTCGAAACAGACCATCGGGCGCCATCGGAAAGTGAAAGCCCAGCACCGAGAGACCGGACAGTTCCTCGACCGTCTGCAGCCAGGCCGGCTCAAAGGTCGTGTGGGAACAGGTCAAGTGCTCACGGTCATTGCTCAAGGTGAAGACTATGGCATGGTAGCCTAGCCCGGTCACCTCGTCGCCAATTGTGCGGTAGACTTCGTGAGGCGTGCGGGCGCGCTGCACGGCCTGGACAGCCTGGCTGAGGGCCAGCAGAAGGTGGTGGTTACGGAGGACCTTCTCCTGAGCGTGAAGCAGTTCCTCCTCCGCGCGTTTGCGCTCCTCTATCTCCCGCCTCAGTTGCTCGTTGGCTGCCGTCAGTTCGGCCGTGCGCTTCTCCACGCGTCGCTCCAATTCCCTGTGAGCTTCTCGCAGTGCATCCTCCGCCCGCTTGCGATCGGCGATGTCGCGGGACAGCATAGCAACCATCCTCACACTCCCTTGCTCATCAAATACAGGATAGATGATGTTGTCATTCCACCCATTCGTCCTAGACCGCGCCAGGGCGATACACCAGGCTGTGAAACCACTGCACACAGTGTAGGACGCGCTGATTGTGGAGGTTCACAACGTCCAGGCGCCGGCGCCCAACCCACGGGGAATCATCGTGCTCCCCGTTTGGTCAGCGGCACCGGGCCTGGACTGGCTCTGTCTTGGTCGTCTCACGACCCGTTCGTGGCTTGTTGGTTCGGTACCTGTGAGCGATGTCTGCTGAGAGTGGATATGCCAGCCACAAGCTCCTATGTCTGCTTCGTGATCCCAGGCAGAAGGATCACTGGTGCGTCACCGACGCTCGGTGCGCTAAGGAGGGCTGGGGGGATCGTCATGGGGGGTGCTGTCATACCCTCTTGCGGTCTTGGCCTCAAGTATACAGCATTTCGTCAGAATATCAACAGCGGTTTCGGGGATCTATCTTCGTCTACTTCCCTTCCCTTTCCATCAGCATCCTCAACTGTCGCGCTGTGCCGGCGGCCTGGCCCTGCCAGTGGTTGTTCATGTAGACCAGGGTGAGGGGGGCTTCTTCGTCCAACTGGCCGATCTTGGGCAGCCATTCCATCAGCTCATCATCGCTATACGAATAGTCGTATCGTTCCCATGCCTCGGAGTGCCGCCACCATTTTTCATAGTTACGCCCGTGGAAGCGGACGTAAGCCACCGGCCCGGTCGCCACCGCCACCGGCGGCACCAGGCTCTTGAACTGCGGCTGGTCGACGCAGCAGAAACCCAGGTCGAGCGCGCGCAGTTCGTCAAAGGTCCGCTCATCGATCCACTCGCGGGAGCGGAACTCGACCACGACGGGCAGGTCACCGAACCCCTCGCGCACGCGCTTCAGATAGTCGCGGTTGGCCGGGTTGGCGTGGAAGGAATGGGGGAACTGGGCCAGCACGCAGGCAAACTTTTCCGCGTCGATGAGCGGGGCCAGCGCCGCCGTGAACTGCTGCATGTGCGGCTCGGGGGCCTCCCGCTCGTGGGTGATGCCCCGGTAGGCCTTGACCGTGAAGAGGAACCCCTCGGGGACCTTGTCTGCCATGCGATCGAGCGTGCGGGCGGAGGGGATGCGATAGTAGCTAAAGTTCAGCTCGCAGGTGGGGAATTCGCCGGCGTAGAAAGAGAGCCACTCCGCTTTGGGCAACCCCTCGGGGTAGACAGGGCCGACCCAGTCCTTGTAGCTGAAGCCGCTGGTTCCGATCAGGACGGTCATTGCACTCCTCCTTCCCTGCTGCTGGCTCGCGGCAAGTGTAATTCAAACGCCCTACCCTGTCAACTTGCATTCCTGGATTCTCGCCAACCGGGCAAGGGATTGCTCGACAAACGGCATCTGAGCGTGAGAGTATGGTCGCAGATGGCGGGCGAAAAGCCCAATGAACTAGCGGCAAAGCGAATCTGGATTACGTCAAACCACATTCGTCTTCTTTCGAGCTGTTAGCATAATCCAATCGATATTCCAAGGCAGATTATCTTTGTGCGGCACCGAGCTTGCAAAAGGTCTCGAAAACCCGCTTGCTGCAATCGAGTCTGAACCACCTCCGTGGTTGTTAAGAGGTGGGTGCTTGAAGGCTCTTCATTCGGGTGATTGTTTGTCTGGCGTTTCATCTATCGCCCTGATAGGACCGTGCGCGGGATACACCCGAGTAGCACCACGCGCCCGGAGAAGTCTCCAGGTTACCAGAGCGACGGGGTTGTCGAAGGCATAGGCTTCCGGCGGGAGATCCCCGGTGAAGACTGAGCCGTCATCGAGAAGGAGCGAGACACAATGATCAGAGTGGCCGGGTGTATGAAGGATTTCCCCTGCAATTCCGATCTGGCCGAGAAGTTGGCGGCTTTGCTCAAATGAGATAACGACGTTGCCGTCGCCTGTAATCTCCACATAGTTGTCCCCTGGCTTTGTCCAAGCCTTCATGATCGGGATGGCATCAACCTGGACATCGAGTACGAGGAGGGGAACGCCTTCCTTCTTCAATTCCTCGGCAAGCCCCGCATGGTCAATGTGATAGTGGGTGGCGAGTGCGTAGCGAATCTCGCGGAGGGGCACGCCCATCCTCCTGAGGTTGGCCTTCATGGTTCCAAGGGTTCCCGGCCAGCCGATGTCAACGAGCAAACGAGATGTGCCCGCGCTTACAACCCAGTAGTTGGTTGAGCGGTAACCGACGTTCACAATCGTCACGGCTGCTACTTTGACCATGATTCGCTACGAACCCAACACGCCAGTTGTCTGGGCAAT
>Ga0180431_10002792_pt1 | contig 23029 bp, 17 predicted proteins | sample SS_ome_11_FD_132459 | JGI IMG/M metagenome (GOLD analysis project Ga0180431, IMG submission 132459) | Hypersaline lake sediment archaeal communities from the Salton Sea, California, USA - SS_1_MS_1 metaG | ecosystem: Environmental > Aquatic > Non-marine Saline and Alkaline > Hypersaline >...
ATCGAGATATGGGGCCCATCCAATACGCTCAGCCGCATCGGGCAGGTCCTGTTCGCCGCCGCCGAGAGCGGCCATCCCAAGGCCGCCGTCCTCCTGGACGTGTACCACATCTACAGGGGCGGGTCGGGCTTCGCCGGGCTGAAGTTCGTCGGCCCCGAGGGGATGCACGTGTTTCACGTGAACGACTACCCGGCCCAGCCCCCACGCGAGGAGATGACCGACGCGCATCGCGTCTTCCCCGGCGACGGGGTGGCGCCGCTGCGGCAGATCTTTCGCACGCTGCGCACGGCGGGGTTCCACGGGTGGGTCAGCCTGGAATTGTTCAATCGTGACTACTACAACCGTCCGGCGCTGGAGGTCGCCAGGACGGGCCTGGCCAAGACTCGCGCCGCAGTGAGGCAGGCCCTGGCCTGAGCGCCCTGCCGTGAGCCGGCGGTGTGCCACCGCACGTGTGGCGGCCGTTCAGGGCAGGAAGTGCCCGGTGTCGGCGAGTTTCCTCGGCAGGTACTGGCTGGCGACGAAGTCCAGCCCGTGCTTGGCCAGCGCCTGCTGCTCGACGCGAACGCCCATCCGCAACATCTCCTCGACGGCCTTCTGCCAGGCCTTGTAGTGCCTGATGAACGGATCGTTGCTCAGCGCATCGTTGGCGCGCTTCTTGTCGACCTCCTTGAGGGGATGGGTCGGCAGGTCGTACTCGCGGATGTCCCCGGGCGTCACGCCCAGGAACCGTGCCTGAGGAACGCAGAAGAACTCGTTAAGGTGCGCCGCGTTGCCCGAGCCGACCTTCAGCGTGCGATAGATGTTGAAGTACCCGTAGGGGTCTCCGTCGGTAAAGACGTACACGGGGATCTTCCGCGCGTCGGCGAGCCTGCGGATGAAGCGCCTGCATGCCCGGCTGGGCACGCCGCCCATCGAGACCAGAATGCAGTGGGCCTTGTCGTAGAAGTTCTCCTCGACGAGGCGTTCGAACATGCCCTTGGTCTCGATGGCCAAGACGAACTTCGCGGCGGTCTTGAACCGCAGGTCCTCGACGACGGTGGGGACCGAGTAGGCCCCCGTGCCGAATCGCGTGCAGTCGATCTCGATAGGCCGGCCCGTTCGCCTGTCGCGGTCGATCACGATCAGCTCGCCGGCGACCTCACCACCGTGCTCGTCGGCGCGGAAGTGCAACTGCTCGCGATTAACCCCGAGCATGGCCTCGGCGTCGTCCATGACGGCGTCGGACTCGTCCTGGGCGGCGAAGGCCGCCTCGCCCCAGTTGTAGGCCTGGTAGTACGCCTCTCGCTTGGTCGAGTGGCGAGAGGTGCCGATAAGTTCCTTGCTCATCGCGAGCATCTTGAGTGTCTGGGCGAAGGTCTTGACCGTACCGACCGTCAGCGTCCGAACCTTGCTGCGGCCTTTGAGCTGGAGATACCCGGTCCGCGGGTGGTACCGGACGTTCGAAAGGGAACGGATGGGCAGCTTCATCTGCGGCTTGGTCTTGCGTTTGATCCGCCCGTAGACGCCCCGCGCCTCGGCGCATATCTTCTCGATGACGTCGTCGGCCTTCTTCTTCCTGGCAGCCACTGGCTTTCCTCTCTACACCGCAGACCCGTCTTCCTGTGCGATTTCACACAGAGCCACAGAGAAAGACAGAGGAACAGAGAAAAGGAACTATGAGTTCTCTCCTTCCTGTATTCTCTGTCTTCTCTGTGTTCTCTGTGCTTCTCAGTGTCTCTGTGTCAAATGGCATCCGTTGCGCTGCGCCCGCTGCGGCGATCGCTTTCACAGGCCGTGGACCGGCACGGGCTCGGCCAGGCCGAACTGCGCGACCGCCTCGTTCGCACGAGCCAGCACGTCGTCGCGCGTGACCATGATCTCGTCCGCGGTCAGCAGGTCGGTTTCGACGGCGGCGGCAATGACACGGGCAGTAGCCGGACACACGGTCCACGCACTGTGCAGGTACTGGCACAACCAGCCCTTCTCCCAGAGGGTGATCTTGCCCGGCCCGTGGTACACCAGAAGCCCGTTGCGCTGCACCTGCCGCCACAACCGGTAGTTCTCCATGACGTTGGCTGCCCGGTCCAGGCGGACCCTGTGCAGGACCCGCAAGGCCATGTCGAAGACGGCCTGGCTGCGGATCTCGTAGTGCCCGGTGCGTTTGAGGTGGATTTCGATGGCCTCGGCCAGGTCGCGGGCGTCACGAAACCGCCCCCGCGTCTTCTGCATGCCCCGCCACATCGCCCCGGCAAGCTTCAGCGCCTCGAACGGCTCGTGATTCCCGTCGCGCTTCAGCACCCGGATCGTCCGTGATCCGTTCACGTACAGTACTCCTTGCGGGCGCCCGCAACCGAACCGGCCCGGGGCCTCTGTCGATCCGTCAGCATCTTACCTGTCACACGTCAGATCCGGCCCGGCGGTCACTCCTCGCTGAACAGCCCTCTCTGGGCCGGATCAGCCTCGGGGGCGTCCTTGACCTCGCTGGCCTCGGCGATCAACTCGCCAACGTCGGCGAATCGGCGGTACACGCTGGCGAAACGGACGTAGGCCACCTTGTCCACCTCGCGAAGGTGCCCGCAGACCACGTCGCCGATGAACGACGAGGGAACCTCCCGGTCATACTGGGAGAAGATCGCCTCTTCGGTCTGGTCCATGATCTGCCGGATGCCGTCCTCGCCCAGCGAGGTCTTGTAGCAGGCGGTCCGAAGCCCGGCGATGATCTTCTCTCGCTCGTAAGGCTCCCGCGTGCCGTCCTTCTTGACCACCGTCAGCCGCGCCGTCTCCTCGGGACGCTCGTACGTCGTGAACCGCTTGTTGCATGCCTGGCACTCGCGCCGTCTGCGGACGACTCGCCCGCCTTCACTGCTGCGAGAATCCACTACTTTGTCGTCATCCTTCCCACAGAAGGGACATTGCATGGGCACGTGCCTTCAGAGCGTCGGCCATTACCGCCGTCACACCAATATATGGGACCATGAGAATTGTAAGCGTCTATATGTTGGGAGTCAACCCCTCAATTGGATTATCCCATTTCGGATTGCGGATTGCGGATTTCTCGGCAGTACGAGGAATCCGCAATCCGCAATGGTCACAGCCATCCGGCGCCCGCGGCGAGGGCGGCGGCAGCGTAACCGGCCGCCGCCGATATCGCCGGCGTGCACACCCACCCGAACCCTATGCCCAGCAAGGTGCGGCGGTTGATCGTCTTGACCCCCTTGTGCAGCCCGATGCCAAGTACCGCCCCGACAATCGCCTGCGAGGTCGAGACCGGCACGTGGAGCAGGGCAAAGCCGTGCACGGTGGCCGCCTCGGCCAGCACCGCCACCAGCGCCGAGAACGCATCCAGGGCAACCAGCCTGCTGCCGACCGTGAACATGACGTTTCTGCTGTACGTCAGGGCCCCCAGCGCGATGGCCGCCCCGCCGATAAGAGCCAGGGAGGCCACGTCGTGGCCCCACTTGCCCGTACCGTAAAACGGGCCCGTCACGTTGCCTACGTTGTTGGCCCCCAAGGCGTAGGCCCCGTAGGCCCCCGCGATGATGATGGCGATCTTCAGCATGACGGCCCGGGCCAGCAGGCCCGGGCGCATCGCATCCAGCCCGCGGGCCAGCAGCGGATACAGAATCAACGCCATCACCGCGCCGCCCACGGGCGTGAAGACCCAGCACAGGACCATCTTCCCGAAGGACCCCCACTGCACGCCCGGCGGATCCAGGAACAGCCCGGTCCCGATGACCGCCCCGGCCAGGGCCTGCGTGGCGGAGACCGGCAGCTTCAACGTGGTCATCACCGTCACCGTCAGGCCCGCCACGATGCACGCGACAAAGGCCGAAACAACGCTCCGTTCCCCCTCGACCGCTGTCAGCGTCCCGACCTGTTCGATCCCCGGTCCGCCCTGGAGAAGCGCCCCGGCAATCACGAACACGGCGATCAGCAAGGCGGCGGTGCGATACCGCACCATCCGCGACGCGACGGCCGTGCCGAACACGTTGGCCGCATCGTTGGACCCGAGCGACCAGCCCAGGAACACACCGCCGAGTATCAGGAAGTGCATTACGTCTGTCTCTTGACAGCGATGATTCGCAAGCGGTCGGCGGCGTTCTCCGCCCGGTCGGAGATCCCGCCGATCTCCTCGATCATCCCCTTCATGAGAATCTTCTCTGCCGTATCTGCGGGACTGTCGAAGACCGCCTTGATCAGGGCCCGCTCGATGCCGTCCGACTCGGCCTCTTTGGCGCTGACCTTGTCGGCCAGGGCCACCACCTGCGAGATGTCGTTGAAGACCATCCTCGCCGCGTCGCACAGCAGCGCACCGGCCTCGCGGTTGACGGCCACGAGCCTCTTGACGTCCTCGATGAGCGTCTGGGGCACGGTCAGCCCCTGGAGCCAGATCTGCTGGAGGGCATCTTCGGCCTCGTTCGGCACCAGGTCGACCGACTCGAGCATACCGAGCACGTCCCCGCGGGACTCGGGGATCAATGCCCGCCCATACATCGCCGCTTCGATGTCGCGCCGCCTGCGGTCGGCCTGCGACTCGGCGGCGCTGGTCTCGGCGACCAGGTCGGCGAACGACTCGCCGAGCGGCTCAGCGAAGTAGGCGGCCATGGCCTTGTCGAACGCGGCCAGGCACGCCTCGACCTGGTCGAGGTAGTCCTCGATGGCCGTTTCGATCTCCTTCGATTTCTTCCAGAACATCGCCGGGTCCTTTCGCGAGAACGACAGACGACAACGGCTTCATCCGCAGATACGCAGATTACGCAACAACAACAACGACTATTGAGAATATGGCGGCAATCCTCCAAAGGTGGATTGCCGTTACCAATACCTCATCTGCGTAATCTGCGAAATATGCGGATGAAGCCGTTGTCGTTGTTTGTCGTTGTCTGCCGTTGTCATCGTTCTCAGTTGTGGATGGCGTACCGCAGGATGAACAGCGCGGCGAAGACGTACACCAGAACGGGGCACTGCTTGGTCCGCCCCGTCACCAGCTTGCCGAACGCATACGAGACGAACCCTATCGCGATGCCCGCGGCGATGCTGTAGGCCAGCGGCATCGCGATCATCGTCAGGAACGCCGGGATGTACTCCGTCGCGTCGTCCCAGTCAATCTGCCGGATCGTCCGGATCATCAGCGCCCCGACCACGATGAGCGCCGGGGCGATCAGGGGGTACTTCACGGCGGTCATGGTGTGAACGTCGCCTCCAACGACGACGGCCTGCTCGACGGGAATGCCCCCGCCCACCATTCCTGCCAGCGGCTGGCAGAAGATCGCCAGGCCCATCAGCACGCCTGCCGTGACCGCCGCCAGTCCCGTTCGCGCGCCGCTTTCGACGCCGGTGATCGACTCGATGTAGCTGGTGACCGTACTGGTGCCCAGGCACCCCCCCATGACCGTGCCGGCCGCGTCGGCAGACAACGCCTTCTCCGCGCCGGGCAGTTCACCCCGCACCATCAGCCCCGACCGGCCCGCAACGCCCACCAGCGTGCCCACCGTGTCGAACAGGTCCATGAACAACAGGATGAACATGAAGGTGATGACCTCGACGGCGTGCTCGCTGAGCAGGGCCGAGAACAGGCCCTGCATGCCGTGCAGGTACCCCCCGGCCGTCTTGGCCAGGCCCGTCGGCCAAGACACCGGCACGCCGCACCACGCCACCTGGCCCCAGACCAGGCCCACCACCGTGGTGCCCAATATGCCCAGCAGGATGGCCCCGCGGACGCGGAAGGCCATCAGCGTCATCGTCACCGCCAGCCCGATCAGCGTCAGCACCCCGATGGGGTTTCCCGTCAGGCCTGGAAAGGTCACCAGGCCGTTCGGGAAGGCCACAGCGAGGTTGCCGTAACTGAAGCCTATCACGGCGATGAACAGTCCGATCCCCGCGGCGATGCCGCTCTTCAAGGCGTCCGGAATGGCGTTCATCACTTTCGAGCGGAACCCCACAAGCGACAGCGCCAGGAAGACCAGTCCGACCACGACGGTCATCGCCAGGGCCATTTCCCAACCGGTCCCCAGCCCCCACGCCGCCATCGCCGGGGCCAGCGTCAGGGCGAAGAAGAAGTTCTCCCCCATCCCCGGGGCCAGCGCGATCGGATAGTTGGCCAGGACACCCATCAGGATGCACGCCAGGGCCGACGAGATGCACGTGGCCATGAACACCCCCCCGCTGTCCATGCCGGCCATGGACAGCACGGCCGGCTGCACGAAGAGGATGTAGCTCATAGCCATGAAGGTGGTCGCCCCGCCGAGCAGTTCCCGCCTGACCGTGCTGCCGCGCTCTGCTATCTCGAACATGCCGGGTCCTTTCGGCCGAACAGGCTTTCCTGCCTGTTCAGACACAGTCTGAAACGCTGTGTCACGATTCTTCCCCACACGAGCCGGGATGTCAATTGCATAGTTCCCTTGTCCGGGATATGCTCACGCGCAGCTTGAAAGGCCGTGCCACCTTGACCGACAGCCCCGACAGCATCGACCTGTTCGTTCCCGGCAGGCTGTGCCTGTTCGGAGAGCACGCCGACTGGGCCGCACAGTTCGGGCGATACCCCGGCTACTGCATGGTTATCGGCACCGACCAGGGCATCTCGGCCACGGCGCGGGCGGCAGAACGCTTCACCGTCGAACTCGAAAAAAAGGACTGGCTCCGGAGCGCAGCGAAGGTGCCTGTCCCGGTTTTCGACTGCCCGTGGGACCGGGCGGCCCTGCTGGCCGCCGCCGAGGACCGCAGCCAGTTCTTCCGATTCTGCGCCGCCGTGGCCCACGAGATGCACGGTATGCCCGGCGTGGGCGGCGGGATCGCCCTGAGAATCACCGCCATGGACCTGCCGCTCGGCAAGGGCGTCTCGAGTTCGGCGGCGGTCTGCATACTCGTGGCCCGGGCGTTCGACGCGATATACGCCCTTCAGATGCTGCCGTCGGAGCTGATGGACGCGGCCTACCGCGGCGAGCGCCTGACGGGCAGCCAGTGCGGGCGGATGGACCAGGCGTGCATTTACGGCAGGACGCCGGTGCTGCTGACGTTCCGCGGCGCCAGGGCCGTCCGCGTCGAGCCCGTCCCGGTCGGCGGGCCGATCCACATGTTCATCGTGGACCTCGCCGGACGGAAGGACACGGTGCGGATACTGGCCGACCTCTGCCGGGCGTACGTCACGAGCGATTCCCTGATCGACGCGCTCGGGCCGGGCAACGAACGCATCGTTCGCCGGGCGTGTGGCGCACTGGGCCGGGGCGACGCGGCCGAACTGGGGCGACTGATGACCGAGGCCCAGCGCCTATTCGATCGTGCCGTGGCCCCGCACAGCGCCGAGCAGTTGGCCAGCCCGGCGCTGCATGCCCTGCTGGCAATGGAGGCCCTGGGCGAGTACGTGTACGGGGGCAAGGGCGTAGGCAGCCAGGGCGACGGCACGGCACAGTTCGTGGCCCGCAGCCCGGCCGCCCGGGACGCGGCTACAGCCGCGATCCACGCCGAACATCCCCATATGCGCTGCTTCGCCCTGGACATCCCCTCGACGCGCGCGTGACGCACGCGGGGCGTTCGCTTCACGGGAATTCCACGACGAGGCGCAGCGAACAGGAACCGTTCGGGCTGCAGCGCGGCACTGCTGATGCGGCCCTCGCCGATCACCGCGCGGGCGTACGTCATCAGCCCGTTGAGGTCCATCCACTCCTTGCGGATCACCTGTGGCCACGGGTACTCGCGGTGGACACTTCCCGGCGTCACGTCCTTGGCCCACCGCGCCATCACATCAGTCGCCCGCCGGCCGGCTTCCCGACGACGATTTGCCCGGAACGACACCGCATGCTCGCACGTCAGAAGCCTGTCGCGACAACTCACGGGGTCAGCAATATGAAACGCTTTTCGGTGTGGATGTTAGCGGTTGTAGCGGCCGTGGTCGCACGATCGCCGGGGGGGGTTTACCCTGGCCGCCCGCGGTCTGCCTCGAAAGGGCTTGGTGGCGTACTGGTCGGGCGAGGGCACCGTGCGGGACAGCGCAGGCAAGAACCACGGGAAGCTCACCGGCGGCGCGGGCTTCGCGCCCGGCAAGGTCGGGCGGGCGTTCACGCTCGACGGCAAGGACGACGCCGTCGACTTCGGCAGCCCCACAAGGCTCTGCAGATCACCGGCGACCAGACCGTCGCCATGTGGATCAAGCCGGCCCGCCTGGGCGTTCGGCAGAACATCCTGCACAAGGCCTTCGGCGCCGAGGTCTCTATCGTGCTCGAACCCACCGGCGAGTTGAGTTTCATGTACGGCTCGTCCGGGCGCGACGGGGCGCCGCACATCCTCATCACCAGCTTCGGCCAGGCCGAGGATGAGGGGATCGGCGCCGGCCAGATCAGGGTGTTCAAGGCCACCAGGACCGCCGCCAAGGCCGACCGCTGGACGCATATCGCCGTCGCGCGCGACCTGGCGGCCGGGCGGGTTCGATGGTACGTCAACGGCGCCCTGGTGGTCGAGTCCGCCACGACGGTCCCGCAGGCCAGGGCCTCCAACGCGCCGCTTCGCCTGGGCGCGGGCTATCTGAAGCACTACCAGGGCCTGATCGACGAGGTGGCGATCTGGAACCGCCCATTGACGGCACGGGAGATCAAGGGCGTCCATGCTCACGCACCTGCACTCAGTTCCGTAGCGAGAGGCCTTGTGGGCCTGTGGTTGGGGGACGGCAGTGCCCGTGACTTTCTCGGCAAGCACCACGGCCAAGTCGGCAAGGGCGTCACCTACACAGCCGATCGGCATGGCGGGGTAAAGGGCGCTTTGCCGAGTCTCCTGACCCACCAGGGCCGACTTCATCCGGTCGGCAATACGAAGGACTGTCTTGCGTTCCACACGAATAAGGAGAAGGACCCCCACATCATCATCGCCCTGACCGGCGCCCCGATGATCCAGAAACTGTTCATCGAGAACAGACGCGGCGGCGGAGGCGAAGAACGGGCCTCGGGACGTACCGTGTGGGTCTCTGGCGACAAGAAGTCCTGGCAACGCGTCTGGACCGCCCCTCGGCTCGCCCCCTCGTGGATGATCAAGCTCAAGGCGCCGATCGACGCCGCGTACGTCAAGATCGGCCTGCTCGACACGAACTACCTCCACTTGAGAAGGGTCAAGATCTACGGACGCTCGGGGGGCATTCCGCTGGTAACGCGGCTTGCCCTGGCGGATCGTATCGAGGTGAACAACGGCAACGTGCTGCTGGGCACGATCAAGAACAGGAGCTACACCGTCACGACGTCCTACGGCAAGATCGAGGTCTCGGCGCGCCGCGTCGTTGGGATCGTGCCCACTCAAGACAAGCCAACGCGCGTGAGACTCGTGCAGACCGACAGCCAGGTGATCGTCGGCACGATGGCCGACCAGACCGTTCAGTTGTCCCTCCCGGCCGGCTCGACGCTGGACGTGCCCCCGGCGAGCATCCGTCAACTGAGCTACCGGGTCTCCAAGGACAGGCCCGCCGGGTTTACGGCATCTCAGCCCGTGGTTCTTCTGCGCAGTGGAGACCGTCTGATCTGGACCGAATGCCGCTCCAACCTGCAACTGGCCGGTCCGTGGGGCACCGTCGACCTGCCGCTGAAGAGCCTGCAACGCGTCGAGCGGACCGACATGGAAGGTCGCGGGCACCGCGCCTGGTTCCCGGGCGGAACTGTCCTCGCCGGAACACTCGGGCCTAAGAAGCTCACGCTGAAGCTGAAGGCCGTACCCGAACTCAAAATCGCCTCGAAGGACGTCCGCCTGATCGCCCTGCCGACGAAGGCCCCCACATCGTTCGAGCCGGCCGCGGCCGTGCTGCTGCACGACGGAAGCCGCCTGCTCGGGCGGCTCGAACACGAGACACTGGCCCTGCGAACGGAGTTCGGCCAGGTTACACTGTACGTGGGCGACCTCAAGACGCTGACGTGTGATGCCAAGCGCGCCGCCCATGTCACGATCACTACGTGGGACGGTACGATGCTGAGGGGCCAACTGGCCGCGCCCAGATTGACGTGCCGGATAGCACCAAACGGCCCACGGGTCAGCTTGATGACAACGCAGATCGCATCGATGACACAGCCGTTGCCCCTGCTCAGACCGAAGGCCCGAAAAACGGCCGAAGAACTCATCGTCCGACTCGGTTCCGAGTCGTACAAGGATCGCGAGGCGGCCACAAAGGAACTCGTCAAGATGGGCAAAGGCGTCATTCCCCTGCTGAAGAAGCATCTGACCAGCCCAGACCCCGAGGTCCGGCAGCGCATCGAGGACATCATCAGACAGTCCGACCCCAAGAGGACCGAGCCTGTGCCACGACCCGACGTCGACCCGAGGCTCCAGCGGTTGATTTTCCGCCGTTGATTGCGTTTCGCCGCCCACCGCTTCAGGGAGGATGAGACCGGCCCCGGCGGCCGCGCTCATCCCCAAAAAAAACCAAAAAGACGGAAGAATTCTCTTGACCTCGCGTCGAATTTGATCTATTCTTCGATAGTAATTCGGGCCGGCGCTTGCTCATGCTCAGTTGCCGGCCATGACGCTCAGATGCTCGTCCTGACAAAGGAGAACTCTTATGCGTAAGGTCATCGTGATCCTGATAGCGGGCGGACTTGCCCTGTTCACGTCGACGGCAGTGGCCGGCGATGTCGAGTTTGAGATCTTCCGCGGGAACGAGGACGGTGGCGCGACACCCGACTACTTCGGGGCCGAGATTGACGTGTGGTCCCCCGGCGCCACGGCCGTGGCTATGTCGTCCAACGGCGGGGTCTCCTGGGATCTCTTCAACAACGACGGCGGAGGCTGGTTCTGGCTGGACACGGACGACTACCCCACGCTGGGCGGTCTCGTGGGCGATATCGCGGGCCCGAAACTACTGGAGATAACCCACAACGGGGCGAACAGCCCGACCACGTACGGTTTCAACGTCAGCAACGACGAGGCCGCCATCAACGACCGTTTTCCCGCCCCGCTGCCCCAGATCACGAGCATCAACTTGCCCGCCAACCCCGCGACGATGTCGTGGAACTGGGCCGGCGACCCGAACCTGGTAGACGGTTTGGGCGTCGATGTCTGCGGAATTATTGCCGGGAACTGGGTGGACATTTACGACAAGAATTCCGGCGACGATCCGCCGGATTACATCCCCAAGACCATACATGAGGTCAACGACATCCTCTTTCCGCAGCCGCCGGGAAACTACGACGAACTTGAGTTCCTGGTCGGGTACGCCAACGGGGCCTACATCGGCCCCGGCATCGACGGAGTGGCCATTTCCGGCTGGACGCACCTCGGCGGGGATGAGCTGTTCGGCGGCCCGGAAGACGTAGATGAGCTGTTCGTCTCGGAGCACGATATCCCCGAGCCGGCGTCGATGACGCTTCTGGCCCTGGGCGGTCTGGCCCTGCTGCGACGGCGGCGAAGGAAAGGATAGCGCCGAGCGCGGTGCCGTCATTTCCGGGAAGACCCATTGTGTTTAGCGGGCGAGCATCGCTCGCCCGCTAAACGCGGACATACGGGGCACCTCTTTGGACAAGCACCCGACGCGCTGCCAGGACCTCCGTCCACCCGTCACGGGCCGCTGACAACCAGCACGCCGGTGCCGTTGATGCGGTCGGCTTTGAGGTCCTGCAGGGCGCGGTTGGCCTCGGCCAACGGATAGGTTGTCGTGTGCGGGCGGATGGGTATTTCGGCGGCTTTGGCGAGCAGTTCTCGCCCGTCGTCACGGGTATTGGCTGTTACCGAGCAGATGTCGCGCTCGTAGAAGACGCACTCCTCATAGTCCATCTCGGGGATCGGCGTCATGTAGATGCCGGCCAGCGACAGCGTGCCGCCCTTTTCGAGCTTTGCCAGGGCCTGCGGAACCAGTTCGCCGGCCGGGGCGAAAATAATGGCGCTGCCGACCTTGGCGGGCATGTCGGCAGCGGACCGGCCGACCCAGACGGCCCCCATCTCGCGGGCCAACTCGCGGTGCGACTCGCCTCGCGTCACCACGTACACCGTCATGCCGCGGTGCAGCGCGATCTGCATGATCACGTGCGCGCTGGAGCCGAACCCGTAGATCGCCAGCGTCCCGCCGTTCTGCGGGCGGCTGCGTTTGAACGAGCGGAACCCCACGATGCCCGCGCAGAGTAGCGGAGCGGCCTCGACGTCGCTGAACGCCTCGGGCAACTCGTAGACGAACGCCTCGGGCGCTACGGCGTACTCGGCATAGCCGCCGTCGGCGTGATAGCCGGTAAAGAGCTGGCCCTCGCAGAGGTTCTCCCGCCCCGAGACGCAGAACGCGCACGTCCCGCACGTGTGACGCAGCCACGCCACGCCCACCCGGGTCCCCGCACGCAGCCGCTCGCAGCCGGGGCCCAACGCGTCCACCACCCCGACGATCTGGTGGCCCGGCACAATCGGCAGCTTCCGGCGAGGCAGGTCGCCTTCGATGACGTGCAGGTCGGTCCGGCAGATGGCGCAGCACCGGACGGTGATCCTCACTTCGCCCGGCCCAGGGGACGCGTCGGGTAGCGTCACGGCCCGAAGCGGGCCGCTCTCGATCGGGCCGATATCGTCAAGCAGCATGGCTCTCATGGGTGGACTCTCCTGTTTGCCAGCAGAACGGCAACGGCAGACAAAGACAACAACGACAACGGCTGGCCGCAGATTACGCAGATTGCGCAGATTTCACAACAACGACCATGGTGCAAAGCGGCAACAGCAATCCGCCGAAGGTGGGATCGCCGTTGCCCCATACCTGATCTGCGTAATCTGTGAAATCCGCGGACAGGTCGTTGCCGTTGTCGTTGTTTGCTGTTCGTCGTTCTCGTTGGTGATTGCTCTTGACTGGACCGGGACTGACGATATCGTAAGAGAATCCGCTATGTCCAGGAGAATGGTACGATGCGTATCGACGGGAAGAAGGGCTTGCAGGTGGTGGTCGGAGTGGTGCTGGTGGGCGCGCTGGTCTGGTCCGCCCTGTTCATCCGCCACAGAGTGACCCGGTCCCGGGTGGAGGAGATCCTGGCCAGGCTCGAGGAGCAGCGTGGCCAGGCCGACCCGGCCGTCGAGAAGGAACTGCATGACTTAGGCGACCGGTCCGTGGGTGTGTTGGCCGAGCGACTCCGGCAAGGCCGGTTCGGCGACGGGGCGCTGCGGACGGCGTTCCTGGCCGTCGGCGCCCCGGCCGCCGAAGCCCTGGCCGAGGCACTCGACGACGCGAAGCCGGCCGTTCGGCTGTTTGCGGCCGAGACGCTCGGGCACGTCGAGGGCGGGCGGGACCTGATCGTTCACGCGCTGACGGGCGCGTTGGCCGACCGGGCCGCGGAGGTCCGCATCGCGGCGGCCAAAGCGCTGGGCGGCCTGCGTGTCGACGCGCGGGACGCCAAGACGGCGCTCCTGACGTGCCTGGGCGACAGCGCAGCGCCGGTGCGGGCCGCTGCCGCCGCCGCCATCAGAAGCGTCGCCTCCGCTGAACCCGACGTCATCGAGGCGTTGGTCAAGGCGCTAGCCGACCGTGACGGGCAGGTGCGCCGCGCGGCCGTGGACACGGTAGCGGCCCTCGGCACGCCGGACGAGGCGATCGGCGCCCTGGCCGAACTACTCGGCGACGATCAGGAGCCCCCGGACGTGAGGTGGGCCTGCGTCTACGCGTTCCGCGACACCGCCCCTCGCGGCCGGCAGGCCATTGCCCCCCTCAGGGAGGCCGTCGACGGGCCGGACTCGCACCTGGCCGCAGAGGCCATACGCGTCCTTGGCAAGTACGAGGTCGGCCGTAAGGCAACCACCGCCGTGCTGGTTCGCGCCCTGGCCAACGCCGACGGCGACGTTCGCGCCGCCGCCGCCGCGTCGCTGGCGAACTTCGGTCAAGAGGGACGCGACGCCACGGCCGCGCTGCTGACGTGCCTGCGGGACAAGACGTGGGCCGTGCGCAAAGCCGCGGCTACCGCCCTGGGCAAGGTCGCGGCGCCGCAGTCGCAGGTTCCCGCGGCACTGGTCAAGACGCTCGGCGACAAGGACAACCAGGTTCGTCAGGCAGCCGTGCTGGCCCTGATGGACCTCGGCATGCCGGACGGGACAATCACCCCGATCGTCAGGATCCTGGACAGCGACAGCGAAGCCCCCCACATCCGCTGGGCGTGCGCCCACGCACTGAGCCGAATCGGCAAGCGGGGCCGCCCCGCCATTACCGCCCTGCGCAAGGCACTGAACCACGACGACCCGCGCCTCAGCAAGCAGGCCGCCGAGGCCATCGCGAACATCCAGGCGGGTACCGCTGCGCCGTAGACGGGTCTCGGCGCCTGGGCTACTTCGCGATGAGCCGGTCCTCGTAGCGGACCTTGCCCTTGACGTCGTGGAAGCGGAAGGTGGCCGCAGGCTTCCCTCCGGCGCGGGCCACGGTTACCGACAGGAAGCCGCCGATCACGTTCAGGTAGCGGTGGTGCGACGTGACGACGTTGTCCTGACGCCAGCCCCCGGCGTGCTTGTCGCTCACCGCCCCGCACGAGTACTCGCGCACTTTCGAATACGGGTGGATCGACATGTACTGCCAGTGCCTGTCGCCGCAGATCACGGCCATGTTCTTCTGCGGACCGATGAACCGCCGCAACTCCCGGCCCTCGGTGGTGAAGCCCTTGTTGGAGTGGTTGTCGTTCTTGTTCGGTCGGTCGGGCCCGACGATCGGGGTGGGGCTTATCAGGATTCGGAACGTCGCGTCAGATGCGGTGACGGTCTTCTTGAACCACGCTTTCTGCTCGGCGCCCCAGATGGTTTTGTCGGGCCCGTCGGGGTCGGTATTTGCCGAGCGGAAGTCCCGCCCCTCCACCAGCCAGATCTGCAGGTCCCGGCCCCAGCGAAATGTGCGGTAGGTCCGCTTGCCCATGGGGACCTGCTCGCGGAACACCCCCAGGCCCTGGGCAAACGTGAACTCGAACATGTTGTCGCGCTTCATCGTCGGCCAGCAGTCGTTCTGCCACGTGTCATGGTCGTCCTTGAGGAAGTAGCTGGCCAGGCGCCGATGGAGGTCGACGTTCGTCGGCAGGCTGTACGTTCGCTGCCAGTGGTACCGGGCCAGTGCGATCGTTTTGGCAAGCCTGTCGTAGTAGAGGATGTCTCCGGTGTGGACGAAGAAGCTCGGCTGCAGGGCAAGCATCTGCGGATAGATGGCGTACCCGTTGGGGTGGTCCCGGCTGCCGTAGCCCTGCCCGGTTGAGACGGTGAACACGACGTGTGCGGACTTGTCCGGCGCAGGGGCGGTCTGGAAGCGCCCGTCGAGCGACTGCCCGACCGCGCCGCCGGACGGGCCGCGTGACTCCACGCGAATCTCGTGCGTCGCACCGGCGGCCAGTTCGCTCAGCGTGAACTGTCGCGTGAAGTCCCTCTTGGCGTCGACGGCTCGCCAGTCGGTCTGGCGCCAGCCTTTGGCGCCGAGCGTCCGGTACAGCACGCGGACTTCGCCCGGGGCGCCGGGCACCGCGTCGCGGATGTCAGCCACCGTCTTACCGGGCGGATACACCACCGCCACGACGTTGCGCCTTTTGCCCTTCTTGCCCTTGCCGGCGGCGGCGTATTCGAACGTCACCATAGGCCCGTCGGCGGGGTGCCGCCGGGCCTTGGCCGTCAGGCGCGTCCAGACGATGGCCGTGCTGTCGGTCACCTCGCCGACCTTGAACCCCGTAGCCTGGAACGGTCCGGCTGCCTGGGCCGACGGGCCGACCGCGCCGAGCACTCCCGCGGCCACAGCAATAGCCGCCGTTATCCGTCTGTTCATGTCGTCTCTCCCATTCGTGTTCGCCATTTTATGACATTCTGACGCGCTCCCAAAGCGCCGCTCCTGCCGGATGAAGTCTCGCGCGCGTCCCGCCCGGACGGAGCCCGGGGGTGTTGGCCTGTCTCGAGGTCGTGCGAGTGCACCGGAGGCCGGGACCGTGCGCCGCAACTCGAAACGCATCCACGGGTTTGGTATGCTGGCAACCGACCGAGGAACGCCGTCTGCCGCAAGAAGGGATCATTGGCAATGAGCAACGCGTTACGTGCGGCCGTGGCGGGACTGACAGCATCGCTGTGGGTGCTGTCGCCGGCCACGGGCGACGACGCCGACAACATCATCAATCAGATCGTTCGGAAGTCGAGGACGTCGGCGGAAAGAGCCGAGAAGCTCGTCGCCGCGGCCAAACTTCTGGCTGATGCCCCGGCAGTGCAGGTGCGCGTCTGCGAGAAGGCTTATCAGTTCGGCATCATGGCTTCGTCGGGGTACGCCTCGGCTCTTGCGGCGCTGGACCTGCTGGGGGTAATTGCGCCATCGCGCGCGGACGCGCTGCGGACGAAGCGGCTGGAGGTCCACCGCCTGATGTACCTCCGCGGGCCGCGCAAGGACCGGGCGGCCAATGGGCGGGCCTACGTGAAGCTGCTGACCGCCGAGGCCGAAGTGCAGGACAAACCCGGCAAGTACCGCGAAGCGGCAAAGCACCTTTGGCAGGCCTACGGCGTGGCCAGGGCCCTGATCCTGCCTGAGCGGAAGGCCTTGCATGAGGCCGCCCGCGCCGCCGAGGCCCGGGCACAGACCCAGGCGCGGCTGGCCACGCTGAAAGCCTCCATCGCAAAGGACCCCGACGACGTATCGGTCCGCCGGCGACTCGTCAGGGTCTACCTGGTCGACCTCGACATGCCGGACCAGGCCGCCGGACATCTCAGCAGCGCCCTCGACGCGACGCTGCGCAAGAACGTTTCGCTGGCGGCAAAGGAGGCATCTGAACTGGCCGACGGAGACTTCTTCACGCTCGGCCAGTGGTATCGTTCCCTCGCCGCCCAGACGGGAAGCAGGCAGGCCAGGGGACGCCTGCTCAAACGCGCCAGCGACTACCTGGGCATGTACCTCGAGGTCCACACGACGGAAGACATGCAGCGGCGACAGGCCGCCGAAGGGTTCATGGCCGTCGCGGCGGAACTCAAGAAGCTCGGCCTGTCCAGCGGCGCCCGGGCGGTGCCGAGCAAGGGGCTGATGCTGCACTATACGTTCGACGCCACGCGTGACGGACGAATCGTCGACGCCAGCGGGCGGAACCATCACGGCCGCGCCGCAGGCGCCCGCCCGGCGCCTGATGCCCGAGGGAAGGGCAACGCCGCTTGCCTGTTCGACGGGCGGGATGACTCGGTGGGCGCTGGGGCGGACAAGGGACTGAAGATGGCCGATGCCGTCACCGTCTGCGCGTGGATTCGACCTGCATCCTTCGGCGGGTTCCGCAATGTCCTTTCAGACCATGGTCGAGGCGGGAACAACGGCAAGATCCTCCGGCTTCAGAACCAGCGGATCGAGTTCATGCTGGGCCCGGAGGGCTCTGCTGACGTCGGCTGGGAACTTCCGGCGGCCGGGAAGTGGTACCATGTAGCCGCCACGTTCGACGGCACGGCAATGCACCTGTACATTGACGGCGCCCGCAAGGCCTCACGCCCGCTCAAGCGCAAGGTCACGATCAACGCCAACCCCGTGCTGATCGGCATGTCCGGTTTCCGCGAGTACTTCCATGGCATGATGGACGACGTGATGCTCTACAACCGAGCCCTGAGCAAGCAGGAGGTTACCCAAACCTACAGTGCCCAGCGCGGCCGGTGACTGCAGATCATGCGACACTGACGGCCGGATGCCAGAACATCGCAGGGACCAGGCACCGTGGGGGCCGCGTTGGTGGGGCTGTCGCGCGTTGCAGTGCACCGGTCCTCGGCGCATAATGAGAGGGATTGTCTGTTGACGCGCTGTCGGCTCAGGCAGTGTATTGTCAGGAGAGTGACCATGGACACGTTGTTGGCTCTGGCCAAGTGGGTGCTGCCGCTGGTGTACCTGGCGCTGGCGATCGACTACGGCGCCACGTTCATCCTGCGCGTGCGGACGCACGCGCGGAATCCGGGCGTGGTCGTGGCAATCGTCCTCCACGCGGCGGTCCTGATCGCCCGGGGCGTTCGCCTGGGCGGGGCGCCGGTGGATACGGTGGCCGAGGTGCTGTCGCTGGTGGCCGTCTCGTCGGCGGTGGTGTACTGGGCCATCGAGAGCTTCACGCGTGACCGGCGGGCAGGGGTGTTCGTGTTCCTGCTGGTCTTCCTGTGCCAGTACACCGCGTCGCTCCTGCTTGCCGCGGGGCGCGGGCCCGGTCATGCGGGCCCGGGCTGGCTGCATATCGTGCCGGCGTGCCTGGCGTATACGGCCATGGGCTTTGCCGCGTTGTACGCCGGGCTGTACCTCCTGGGCCAGCGGAACCTCAAGCAGCACCGGGTGGGGTTGCTGTTCGACCGCCTGCCGGCGCTGGAACGGCTGGGGGCGATGTGCTGGGGGGCGCTGCTGGTGGGCCTGGTCTTCATGACCGTCTCGATCGTCACCGGCGCGATGATGTACAGTCGCGGGACCGCCGGGGGGGGCATTGAAGCGAAGGTCACCGCCAAGATCATCATCGGCTCGATCGCGTGGCTGACGTGCGCCGCGGGGGTGCTGGGCCGCCGGCTGGCCAAGTGGTCGCTGGTTCGGGTCGCCGTGGTCGCGGTGATCGGGTTCGTGGTGGTCGTGGCGTACCTCGTGACGAGCATCGTGATGTCCTGACGAACGCAAACTTCAGGCTGCCATGGATCTGTCGGTAATAGGCATCAATCATCACACCGCACCCGTGGAGGTGCGTGAGCGGTTTGCCCTGGCCGGCGAGCCGGGCGAGCAGTTCCTCCGCGCCGTCCACCGCGAGAGCGTCTTCGACGAGGCGCTCGTGCTGGACACGTGCAACCGCACGGAGGTCTACTTCGTCTCGCGATCCGACCGCGACGCGCTGGAGTACATCCTCTCTCACGTGGCCCGGCTGAAGGATGCCGCGCCGCCGACGGACACGTCGGTGTTCTATCACCACGACGGACCGGCAGCCGCCAGGCACCTATTCCGCGTCGCGGGGGCGCTCGATTCGCAGATCGTCGGGGAGCACGAGGTGCTCGGGCAGGTTCGCGCCGCCTACCGCCAGGCCGTCCAGGCCCGGACCGCCGGGTTCCTCATGAACAAGCTGCTGCACGCGGCGCTGCGCACGGGCAAGCGGGTCCGCAGCGAGACCGACCTCGGCCGCGGCTCGGCCAGCGTCGCCCAGGCGGCGGTCGACCTGGCCGGGCAGGTCTTCACCGACCTGGCCGACAAGACGGTGCTTCTGATCGGGGCCGGTCAGACCGCCGAGACCGCCGCACGCCGGCTCATCGCGCCGGGCGTTGGGCGGATGATCGTAGCCAACCGCACGCTGGAGCGTGCCGAGCGATTGGCCGAGGCCTTGGCGGCCGGCCAGGGCGACGACATCGACGAGGACCAGGCCCGCTGTCCGGCGATGCCGGCGGACCCGCGCGACCAGGCCGATGCCCCGGCGCCCGCAAGACAGGCCATCCGGGCCCGGGCGATCGACCTGGGGGGCATTGGCGAGGCGATCGTCGAGGCGGACCTGGTCATCTGTTCGACCGGGTCCCCCGAGCCGGTCCTGACGATGCAATCTCTCGCCGGGCCCATTCGCCGGCGCAGCGGACTGCTGCTGATCGTCGATATTGCCGTTCCGCGCGACGTCGAGGCCGAACTCGGCGACCTGCCGAACGTCTTCCTCTACAACATGAACGATCTGGACCGCGTGGTCGCCCGGAACATCGAGCGCCGCCGGGAAGAGATTCCCCGGGCCGAGGCCATCGTTGACCACGAGGTTGAGCAGTTCGTCACCTGGTACGATTCTCGTCAGGCGGCGGCGACCATCGCGCTGCTCCAGCGCCGCTTCGACATGCTCCGGCAGGCCCAGATCACGCGTTACGGCGGGAAGTTCGCCGACGGCGCCCGCGACCAGCTCGATCCGTTCACGAAAGGCCTGTGCAGCAAGATGCTTCACGGCCCGATCGTGTTTCTCAAGGCCCTGGCCGCCGAGGCGTCAACGGGCGATCAATTGGCTGCCGTCGACACGATCCGGCGGATGTTCGACCTGGACGAACTGGAAGAGGACGACGCATGAGACGGATCGTGATAGGCACGCGAGGGTCTGAGCTGGCCCTGTGGCAGGCCAACCACGTCCGCTCGGCGCTGATCGCCGCCCACGACGGGCTGGAGGTCGACCTGAAGGTCATCCGCACCACCGGCGACCGCATACTGGACAAGGCCCTGCACCAGATGCTCGACAAGGGCCTGTTCACGAAGGAGATCGAGTCGGCGCTTCTGGCCGGGGAAGTGGACCTGGCCGTCCACAGCCTCAAGGACCTGCCCACCGAATTGCCCGAGGGTTTGGGCCTGGCGGCCGTGCCACCGCGAGAGGACCCCGCCGATCTCCTGATCGCCAAGGCGCCGGCGACGCTGGACGATCTGCCCCGCAGCGCCGCAGTGCTTACCGGATCGCTGCGGCGCACGGCGCAGGTGCTCCACCGGCGGCCGGACATCCAAGTCCGACCGGTCCGCGGGAACATCGCCACCCGCCTGCGGAAGCTGGAGGAGTCCGACGCCGAGGCCATCGTGCTGGCCCGGGCGGGCCTGGTTCGCCTGGGCCTGCTGGACCGTCCGGCGACGCGGCTGGCCCCGGGCGAGTTCCTGCCCGCCTGTGGGCAGGGGGCGCTGGGCATCGAGATCCGCCAGGACGACGGAGACCTTGCCCGGCTGCTCGAGGCCGTCAACGATCCGACCACCCGGGCGGCCGTGACGGCCGAGCGGACATTCCTGGCCTATCTCGGCGGCGGCTGCCAGGTGCCCTTCGGCGCCTACGTACGGCCTGCCGACGACGGCGCGTCGTTCGAGGCCACGGGTATGGTCGCCTCGCTGGACGGGCGTCGGCTGCTCCGCCGCAGCGTTTCGGTCCCGGCCGATCAAGACCCGGAGACTATCGGGCGGGCACTGGCCGACGTGCTGCGTCAGGCCGGGTGCATGCAAATACTCGACCAGATCGCCGCGAGCTGGCCCGGCGATGCACAGGAGCCCCACTCGTGAGACAAGGATGCGTCTATCTCGTTGGCGCCGGGCCGGGCGACCCGGGCCTGATCACCGTCCGCGGCAGGCAACTGCTGGAACAGGCGGACATCGTCGTCTACGACTACCTGGCCTCGCCGAGGCTGCTGGCCTGTGCCAGGGCGGACGCCGAACTGATCTACGTCGGCAAGAAGGCCGGCGCCCACACGCTCACGCAGGACCAGATCAACGACCTGCTCGTTGCCCGCGCGAAGAAAGGCGCCACGATCGTCCGGCTCAAGGGCGGAGACCCGTACGTCTTCGGGCGCGGCGGCGAGGAGGCCCTGGCCCTGGCCGACGCCGGGATCCACTTCGAGGTCGTTCCGGGCGTGACGGCGGGCGTGGCCGCGCCCGCATACGCCGGCATTCCCGTGACACACCGCCACTTGGCCAGCAACTTCGGGCTGATCACCGGGCACGAGACGCCCGACAAGGAAGGCTCGGACCTGGACTACGAGGCCCTGGCGCGGTGGCGCGGCACGCTGGGGTTCTACATGGGCGTGCGCAACCTGCGCCCGATCTGCGAGAACCTGGTCGCCCACGGCCTGGACGCCGAGACGCCGGCGGCGATCATCCGCTGGGGCACGACGTCGCGGCAGCGCGTGCTGACGGGAACCGCAGCCGACCTGCCCGACCGGGCCGAGCAAGCGAGCGTCAAGCCCCCGGCGATCATCCTCATCGGAAAGGTCGTGGCCCTGCGCAACGAACTCAACTGGTACGAGAAGCGGCCTCTGTTCGGCCGCCGGATCGTCGTCACGCGGGCGCGTTCGCAGGCCTCGAAGCTCACCGCGCGGCTGGAGGCCCTGGGCGCCGAGGCGGTCGAGATGCCCGCCATCCGCATCGAACCCCCGGCCGACCCGGGCCCGCTGGACGCCGCCGCGGCCGACGTGGCACGCTTCGACTGGGTCATCTTCACCAGCGCCAACGGCGTGGAGGCCTTCTTCGACGCCCTGGCCCGGGCGGGAAAAGACGCCCGCGCCCTGCACGCGTGCCGGCTCTGTGCGATCGGCCCCGCGACGGCCGAGCGGCTCGGGCAGTTCGGCCTGGCGCCCGACCTGCAGCCGAGGAAGTTCGTCAGCACCGAGATCGTCAAGGCCCTGTCCCAGGCCCAGGACCTCACCGGCGTGAAGATCCTCTGCCCGCGCGCCGACATCGCCCCGCCGGCGATGATCGAAGACCTCGCTGCACGCGGCGCCGACGTATGCGAGGTCACCGCTTACCGCACGGTGCCCGACGGGGCCGGGGCCCAGCGCGTGGCCCACATGCTCGAACAGGGTCAACTGCACTGGATCACCTTCACCAGTTCCTCGACGGTCAAGAACTTCTTCAACGTCGTGGACCCCGGCCTGGTGCAGGGGTCCGAAGTTCGGCTGGCCAGCATCGGGCCGACCACGTCGGCGACGCTGGCCGAGGCGGGCTTCGAACCCGACGTCGAAGCCGAATCCCACACGATTCCCGGACTCGTCGAAGCTATACTGTCAAACGAAGGAAGGACGTAGCAAAGAACCCCCGATGATCGGAATATCCAAGCTGTATTGCGGAACCGTCGAGCCCTCGGACGTGCTGCGCTACGGGGCGGCCAGCAAGGACCTGCCCAGCCACCTGCTCCAGTTCTCGACCGACAAGAAGCCCGTGGTGGTCTGGAACTGCACGCGGCGGTGCAACCTGAAGTGCGTCCACTGCTACTCGCGATCGGCCGACAGGAACTACCCCGGCGAGCTGACCACCGCCCAGGGCCGGACGCTGATCGAGGACCTCGCGCAGTTCGGCGCGCCGGTGATCCTCTTCTCCGGCGGGGAGCCGCTGTTGAGGGGCGACCTGTTCGAATTGGCCGAGTACGCCGTGGCGCTGGGCATGCGGGCGGTGATATCGACCAACGGCACGAAGATCACGCCTGAGACCGCCGGGCGGCTGAAGGACGTCGGCCTGAGCTACGTCGGGGTCTCCCTGGACGGCATGCGGGAAACGAATGACAGGTTTCGCGGGCAAGAAGGCGCTTTCGACAAGGCGCTGGCCGGCATGCGTAATTGCCTGGCCGCCGGCATCAAGGTCGGGCTGCGGTTCACCATCAACAAGCGTAACGCCGCGGACATCCCCGACATCTTCGCCCTGCTGGAAGACGAAAACATCCCCCGCGTCTGC
>Ga0180431_10002793_pt1 | contig 23026 bp, 15 predicted proteins | sample SS_ome_11_FD_132459 | JGI IMG/M metagenome (GOLD analysis project Ga0180431, IMG submission 132459) | Hypersaline lake sediment archaeal communities from the Salton Sea, California, USA - SS_1_MS_1 metaG | ecosystem: Environmental > Aquatic > Non-marine Saline and Alkaline > Hypersaline >...
GCGGTGAGCGAGTCGTGCTAGAATACGTCGAGATCGCCCACCAATACCACCCAGAGTTGTTCACTGAAGCTGATTAACGAAGCTAGGGTATGAGGACAGGTGTCCTAAACGAAACACACCCATATGATTCCAATCACACCTACCCTGGCAATTGACGAGAGCGAAATCCAATTGGAGTTCGCTCGCGCTTCAGGGCCGGGAGGGCAAAAGGTAAACAAGGTCTCCACTGCCGTGCAACTCCGCTTCGACGTGCGCAATTCGCCCTCCTTACCCGACGACGTTCGCGCCTACCTGACCCATCTGGCCGGCAGGCGAATGACCAGAGACGGGGTGTTGATTATTGAGGCCCGCCGATTCCGCACGCAGGAACGGAACCGGCAGGACGCGATCAATCGGCTGGTCGAACTGATCCGCCAAGCGGCCAAAAAGTCCAAGCCCCGCCGCAAGACCAGGCCGACGCGCGCCTCGAGGCAGCGCCGGTTAGAAGCCAAGCGTCGTAGCAGCGAGAAGAAGCAGTTGCGCCGCCCCGTTCCACCCTCGGAGTATTAGTAAGCGGATGGTAAGTGTTCAGGTCATTCGTGTTGTCAACCACAAAGAGCACGAAGGACACCAAGCAAGCAGCACAGCTATGACGTTTTTACCAAGTTCTGTGGCTATTTGTGCCTTCACCTTTGTGTCCTTTGTGGTAAATAAACATCCCCCTGAATGCTTACAGCGGATGAACAGTCACGCCCCACTTCTGAGGAGGCGCCTCACATATTTGTTGCGGAATCCCCACATTGCGCTGCCTTGACAAGCGACCCGGCCGGCGTATACTTGTCCCACCGTGACCGCCAAAGTACAACCGGAAGAAATAAAAACGTCACCATGCCAGGGCGCGCTTTTGCCGCTCGCCGTCATCCTGTTATCGCTGCTGGTGGCCTGCGCGCCGCCGCCTCTTCCGACCGCCAGCCCCCCCACCCTTTTCCCTACCTCTCCTCCCACGATCACCGCGCCGCCTCACCCCACACCCACGCCCGTCCCTGCGCCTACTCCCACCCCCACGCCGACCCCCGCCCCCACGCTAGACCCGGCCGCCGTCGCTGCCCACGTCGCCGCCGCAGAGGAACGTCTGGAAGCGGAAGAGATCGAGCCACTGTGTATGCGCTGGGAAGACACGGACGCCGACGGAGAGCCAGAGTGGGTGGGCCTGCACCTGCAACCCGGCGAGCCATCCCGGCTGAAAGCCTTTATCCTCGACGGCGACGCCTGGCACGACCTGCTCCCCCTCCCAGACGAGAAACACGGTCTGGGCGAGTACCCCCACTGCGAGCTAGAAATACGCGACGCCAACGACGACGGGCGAGTCGAAATCCTCATCTGGGGACACGCGGGAAGCAGCACGGACCTGCTCCACATCTTTGTCTGGGACGGAACGAGCTACGCGCTGCTCGCTTTCTTCGAAGGGAACGCTGGCGTGCGCCTGGCAAACGAGGACGGAGACCTGGCCGATGAGGTGTACGTCGGTTATGAGGCGGGGGACGACCTGGTGTGGGAAGCGGTTCATACCTGGGACGGGGCCAACTATGGCTGGACGTGGGAACGCTACACCTGGTTCTACCTGGACCGCCCTCACGTCTATCTCGCCGACACGCCGGAGCACGCCGTCATCTCCTTCTACCTGGCGGTGGACGACCGCGACCTGTCGGCGGCCTACGGCCTGCTCGGCCCCACGTCCCAGGCGGCCACGCCGGCCGGAGAGTGGATGGTCGGCTTTGCCACCACTGTGGCGGTAGAGGTCGGCGGAGTGCACGAGATTGGGCGCAACGGGGACAGCGCCGCCGTCATCGCCCAGGTGCGGGCCTACGACAACGTGGACGGCCGCGTCATCGTCACCTCGTGGGACGTCGAGTGGACGGTCGTGCAGACGCCCGGCGGCTGGCGATTGGAGAGCGGTACCGCGGACGAGCTGGAGCGCTGGGAGGCGGTCTATTACCCATAACCTCGAGCGCATGCCCAGGGCAGTGGAGGGTGGATTGTGATCCACGCGGCCTGGAAATCAAAGGAGCGATATCTCGTCTTGACCGGCCTGCTGGCAGTCGCCGTGATCGCCGCGCTCGTCTACGGGCCCGGCCTGGGACTGCCCTTTTACTCCGATGACGTCTATCACTTTCTCTGGGTCGAGACCCACGACGCGGACGAACTGCTGATGCCGGCCGGCTCCTTCGCCAGCTACCGCCCCCTACCCTCCCTCGTCTGGTACCTGTGGCGACACACGGTCGGATTTTACAGCCCGGCCGGATTCTACGCCCTCAACCTGCTCCTCCACATCGCCAACGGCTGGCTGGTGATAGCGCTGGCCCGGCGACTGAGCGCCGGGACACCGCCCGCCCAACGGCGCTGGCTCTCCTGGGCGGCGGGCCTGATCTTTGTCCTGTATCCATTTTCATACCAGGCGGTGCTGTGGGTAGGGGCGCTGACCCACTTGTTGGGCGCTTTCCTGATCCTGCTGGCGGTGCTGCTCTACGACCGGGGCCGGCGCGGCGGATGGGGATGGCTGGTCGCCTCCTGGCTGATCGGGCTGCTGGCCCCTTTCGCCAACGAAGCCGGATTGACCCTCGTCGGTCTGGCCCTGCTCTACGAATGGGCGACCCGCAAAGCGACCAGGATCGCTCCCGCGTTACCTTACCTGGCCGGGCCGGCCCTTTACCTGACGGTCTGGCTGAAATGGGGAGCGAGAGAGCCAGCGGGATTGCTGGAGCGCGCCAGGCAAGCGGAGCAACTGCTGCAAAAGGCGACCTTTTTCGCCCAGGGTGCGACTTTTCCCCTCCAATTCGCCGCGGCCCGCCTCGCCGACCGCTGGGACTGGAGCGTGGGACAGGCAGTGGGCTGGGGCGTGATCGTCTCCCTGATAATACTGGTGCTATGTCACACTCGATTTGGATGGCGGCGGCTAGCGCTGGCCTGGGGCTGGGTGGCGCTGACGGTACTGCCGCCGCTGGTCGCCCTTTCGGCGGCCTACGTGGACACCGCACCCCGACTCCTCTACATCCCCGCCCTCGGCGTGGCCTATCTATGGGGCGGGATGGTAGCAGGCCTGCGGCGGCCCGTCCAAAGACTGGCTCCAATCCTGCAGACGGCGGCCCTGGCCCTGATCCTACTGCCCAGCTTGCTCTTTTTGCGCCAGCGAATGACCCTCTTCCAGTTGGTCGCTCGCCCGGTGCGGCAGGCGGTGGAAGTGAGCCGGACATCGCCCGAGGCATCGCTCCTCTTTGTCAACCTGCCTGCCTGGGCGGCCTACAAGGAAAACGTCTTTCCCGTCAGCACAGAAGGAGTGGCCTTTATGGCCGACTATGTCGGCATGAGGGATTTCGTCTGGGCCAACACCGGCCTCACTAGCGGGGCGCAGGCAGCGACCTTTGCCAACATCCTGCCAGAACGGCCCTACTGGTACGGCTCTTGGGGCCAGGTCCAAGATTGGGAGTCGCTGGATCGAGCCATCCGGAACGCCGAGCGGGTCTATGTGGCGCTGTATGGGGAACGAGAGATACAATTGGTCGAAGCGGGCGGCGTGAGCAGCGCCGTTCCGACCTCCCCACCCCTGGCCCGCTTCGAGGGCGGCATCAACCTGCTCACAGCCCAGGCGACTACCCAGGCGGACGGCCTGACCATCGTACTGAACTGGTCGGCCGAGGTACACCCAGAGATCGGAGACTCGGTCTTTGCCCAACTGTTCGACGAACAGGGGCAATTGTTGAGCCAGGCCGACGGGCTGGCCCTGGCGAACATGTTCCCTTTCTGGCTTTGCCGGGCGGGGGACGTGGTGCGCGACGTGCGCTGGCTTCCCGTTCCGGGGGGACTCGCACCGGGGGAATACACCTTACGGGTGGGGATGTACAACATCAACAGCGGCGCGCGTCGCCCGGTGTGGGACGAGGGGGGGGCGCGCCTGGCCGACGACGTGGCGCCGGCCCTGAGACTCAGCGTGAGGCAATGAAAAAGATCTCTCGTGAACATCATCCAGATTAACAAGTTGACCAAGACCTTTGTCACTGCGGAGAAACGATCGGGGTTCGCTGCCAGCCTGCGCTCGCTACTGCGCCCTCAGCGACGGGAAATCCAGGCCGTCAAAGACGTCACCTTCGACATCGCAGCGGGCGAGCGATTGGCCTTCATTGGCCCCAACGGCGCCGGCAAATCCACCACCATCAAGATGCTGACCGGCATCCTCTACCCCACATCGGGCAGCGCGCTAGTGTTGGGCAAGACCCCCTGGCGGGACCGCCGAGAGTTGGCCTACGAGATCGGGGCCGTTTTCGGGCAAAAGTCCCAGCTCTGGTACCATCTCCCCCCGGCGGATTCCTTCGAGTTGCTGGCCCGCATCTACGAGTTGCAACCGGCCGCCTACCGCGAGCGCCTGGCATATCTGGTTGACCTGTTCGAGATCAACGACTATTTACAATCACCGGTGCGGAAACTGTCACTGGGGGAGCGCATGCGCTGCGAGATCGCCGCCTCGCTCCTGCATCGCCCGCGCATCCTCTTCCTGGACGAGCCGACCATCGGCCTGGACGTCGTCGTCAAGCAGCGCATCCGCGACCTGATATTGGAACTCAACCAGCAGGAGGGGGTCACCATCTTTCTCACCTCCCACGACGCCGGGGACGTCGAGGTCCTCTGCCGGAGAGCTATGGTCATCAACCACGGCGAGGTGATCTATGACGGAAAGGTCTCCACTTTGAGGCGGGACTATATCCGCACCAAAACAGTCTCCCTGAAACTGGGCGAGCCCTGGGAAGGATTCGATGACCCAGGCGTTCAGGTGCTAAAGCACAAAGGGTACGGGGTCAAGCTGGAAGTGGATACTGGAGCCACGCCCATCGAGGAGGTGATCGGACGCCTCCTGGCGCGGTACGCCGTCGTGGACATCAACGTGGATAACCCCCCGATGGAACAAATCATCGCCCGCATCTACGAGGCGGAAGGACGGATTGACGACCTATCCCTCGAGGAGGGAGAATGACCCGCTACGGATTCGTCCTGTGGACTGCCGCCCGGCAACAGTGGACCTACCGGGCCGAGCTGGCGATGCGGACAATTCAGATGGCGCTCTTTATGGGCGTCTTTATGGCGCTGTGGACGACCGCCTTTGGCGTCAGTGGGCAAGCCGAACTGTCTGGCTACACAGTGGTAGAGATGGTCTGGTACCTGGCGATGACCGAGACCATCACCCTTTCCAGTTCGCGGGTCTTTATCGAGATCAGCGAGGCGGTCAAGGCCGGCGATCTGGCCTACACACTAACCCGCCCGCTGAGCTATCCATTCTACCAGGTAGCGAACTCGCTAGGCAACTCGGCTCCGCGCTTCCTGCTCAACTTGCTGATGGCGGCGGCCGTCGTGGGGCTGGGGATGAGGCAGGTAGCAGGCAGCCTACCTGGCTTGCTGGCCTTCCTGGGCACGGCCGCGCTGGCCCTGCTGTTGGATGCGCTCGTCGCCGTCCTCATCGGTTTGCTGGCCTTTTGGATCGAGGAGGTAATGCCGATATTTTGGATCTATCAGAAACTACTCTTCACCGTGGGCGGATTGTTCCTCCCGTTGGAGATGTTCCCGGATTGGCTGCGGAGGGTGGCCGAGTGGATGCCGTTCCAATTCATCACCTACGTCCCGGCCCGCACATTCGTCGCCTTTGAGCCAGAGTTTGTGCTGCGGGCAGTGGGGGGGCAAATCATCTACGTCGCTGTGTTGACCGGACTGGTGATATTCGTCTGGCGGCGGGCCCAACTGCGCCTGGTCGTGCACGGAGGATGATGGGTATAAAGACCATACGACTGGTGCTGGGCTACCTGCGGCATAACCTGATGTCAGCAATGGCCTATCGAGGGGCCTTTCTGTTGCAAGTGTTTGGAATGATACTGAACAACACGATGCTGCTCTTCTTCTGGTGGGTGCTATTCAACCGGCTGCCCAGTCTGCGCGGGTGGGACCTGACCGGGGTGATGACTATCTACGGGATAACCGCTTTCGGCTTTGGCGCAGCCAACGTGGTCTGCGGCAACAGCTTTCTGGTGGCGCGCGTTGTAGCCCGTGGCGACCTGGATTATTATCTGGCCCTGCCGGCCGATCCACTGGTGCACCTGTTGGTCTCGCGTATGTCGCTCTCTGCCTGGGGGGACATGCTCTTTGGCCTGGGGGTCTTTCTGATCGCCGCGCCGGGCCAATGGGCGCGCTTGCCGTTGTTCCTGCTGCTGAGCCTGCTGGCCGGGCTGGTCATCGTGGCCTTTAGCGTGCTGGTGGGGTCACTGGCCTTTTGGGTGGGCAACGCCGACAATCTGGCAGGCCAGGCGATCAACGCGCTCATCACCTTCAGCTTGTATCCGGCCGATATTTTCCCAGGGCTGGTGCGAGTGCTGCTCTACACCCTGATCCCCGGAGCCTTCGTCGGCTCAGTGCCGGCGGAACTGCTGAGCGATTTCGATTGGGACAAACTGGCAACGCTGGTAGCCTTCAGCGTTGGGATCGCGCTCGCGGCGCGAGCGGTCTTTCGGTGGGGACTGCGACGGTACGAATCCGGCAACCTGGTGACGGTGCGGGGGTGACGCAAGACGCCGGCCTGAAAGAGCCGGGACTGGACTGCTTTCCAGCGCCGCCTGTTCCACGGCAGCGCGGCTTTGCCACCCTACCCGCCCGCCGCCCAGCCCAGGCTCTCCAGCCCAATCTCCAGGGCCGGGCGCCACAGGGAAGGAGAGCCCAGTAGCATGCGCAGATAGGTCAGCGCCGGGCCGGGCCGCAGCGCCCACTCCCGGAAGGCCCGTCGCGCCCACCGCTCCAGTTCCTCCGCCCGCAAGTGAGGGTAATCCAGCACCGTCGAGCAGTCCATATCCACCTGCTCCCAACGAGTGCCGGGGCGGAACCATCCCTGCTCCACCACCTCGAAAAAGAACGGCGAGCCTGGATACGGCGCAGCGATGTGGAACAGTACCAGGTCCAGCGGAAGCCGCTTGGAGAAACGAATGGTCTCGCGGATGGTCTCCTCCGTTTCACCGGGCAGGCCAACGATAAAGTAGCCCCAGTTACGGATTCCCGCCTCTCGCGACCAACGCAGCGCCCGCTCCACCCGTTCCAATTTGATACCCTTGCGGACATTGCGCAGCACTTGCTCGCTGCCCGACTCGATCCCCCAGGAGATCCAGCGGCAGCCGGCCTGGCCCATCAGACGGAGCATTTCCCGATCAACGAAATCCACCCGGCTGTTACACGTCCACTGCATCTTCAGACCCCGCTTCAGCATCAGCTCACACAGCCCCACCACCTGCTCCCGGCTGACCGTGAATATATCGGCGTACATGTGAATGGAGCGCACTCCCCGCGCGGCCAGGAACTCGATCTCTGCCATAATGTTCTCTGGCGAGCGGAAGCGGACCGAGTTCCCGTAGGAGACGTGCTTGATACAGAAGCGGCAGCCGCCGGGACAGCCCCGACTGGTGACGACGAAAGCATAGGGGCTGGGCACCAGGGGGGCGCGGTACGAAGCCAGCGGCAACAAGTCGTGACGGGGCAGCGGCAGGTCGTCCAGGTGACGGATAAAGGGACGATCGGGGTTGACGACGATGTGACCGCCGTCGCGCCACACCAGCCCTTTGATGGATCCCAGCCGTTCAGCAGACCGCCAGTCTGGGTCTGCATCGCCGAACAGCTTGCGCAATCGCTCCGCAAAATCCGGCTCCATCCCGCGAGGCTTGTTTGCCACCTGCCACTTACCACCTGCTCCCTCCAGCGTATCAATCAGCTCGCGCAACGCCAGTTCGGGTTCGCCGCGCAAGCCAAAGTCCAGGCTGGGGAAGGCGCGCATCGTCTCGCGGGGGATGGGAGTGACGTGGGTGCCGAAAGCGATGGTCGTCGCTCCCATGCTGCGGGCCAGGAAAGCGCCGTACATGTCGTTGCGCAATGTCGGAGCGGTGACGTGGGTCACGTAATAACGGGGGCGCTTTTCCTCCAGCAAGCGCTCGAACGCGGCCCAACTCATCCGCAATGGAATGGCGTCCACTATCTCCACCCGATAATCGGGGAACAGGGAAGCCAGTTGGGCCAGCCCAATCTGGTGCCAGATCATTCCCTCCCTGGAACGCCGCCCCACCCTGTGCTGGCTGCGGATCCAGATGCCGCCATCGGGGGCCGGAGGGTTGACGAACAGAATGTCCACACCACCTTGGGGTTGATAATCCAGCCCGGCCCGCACGACCGCGTCGGCATCGGGGAAGCGGGGCGGAGGGACGCGTTCCTGCATCCCGGCTCCGCGATTCACGGGAATAACGGACGTCCCTGGCCGCATAGTTACCCCGCCAAGTCCTGAGCTACCAAAGGCTCACGCTGATTCAGTTCATCCAACACACGCATGATGAGCCAGAAAACGGCTAGTTGCAGCCCCACCACCAGAAGCATCACTGCGTACAACAACCAGAACCAGAGGCGATCAATAGACCAGCCGTTCAGTGAAAGCACTAGGCTGCCGACTCCAAGCGCCAGACCCAAACCCATCGCCGCCAGTCCCATCCAGCCAAAGTGACGCTCCAACGGTCGCTTGAGCATCGGCTTGCCAAAGAGTCCCTGACGGATGGGCTGTTTGTGGAAGAGAGAGACCAGGTAATTAAAAGTCGCTCCCAGTGAAAAGAGCGTCACCCCAGAGACGACGCACAAGCTGGCAGCAAAGGCGCTTGCCACACCCCAAATGCCGAGCTGGGTAATGCCGGAGAGCCGCATCCCGATTATGACCGCCGCGACGACGCCGGCGACCGCCAGCAGCGCCAGGCCGATGCCGCCCAGGATGCGAACGGGGTTATAGTTCATCGCGGTCCAGATGATGGTATACAGAAAGCGCGTGCCATCCCGCACGACGCTCAACTTGGAGCGCCCCACCCGCTCCTTGTAGGGAATGGGAACCTCCAGCCAACGTATCTCTTCGTGGAGCGCGCGTGTGCTCATCACGGGGGTAAAGTTGAGACCATCGGGGAGCGGGTACAGGCGCGACAGAGCCTCCCGCCGGATGACGCGCATACCGCTGGAGCTATCACTGATGCGACGGTTGGCCAGCAGGCTCACCAGGTTGGCAAAGATGAAATTGCCGACGCGGCGCACCAACGGCATCTCGCTCTCGCTGCCCGACATACGCGAGCCGACCACCAGGTCCACGTCTTCGACCAGCGCCGTCTGGCACAGATTCGGAAAATGTTCCGGGGGATAGGTGCCGTCGGCGTCCAGGAAACCCAGCAGGTTCCCGCGCGCCTGGCTAAAGCCGGTCTTTAGCGCCGCCCCATACCCCCGGTTGACCGGCTGTCGAATGAGACGTGCCTGGGAATACTCAGCAGTGATATCCGCAGTCTTGTCGCTTGAACCATCGTCTACCACGATCAACTCCAAATCGTCCACTCCAGCTTCTGCCAGGCTGGGGCGGATGGCAAGCACCCGCTCAATTATCTCGGCGATGCCGCCTTCCTCGTTGTAAGCCGGAATCACCACTGAAAGAACGTTCATTGCTTCCTCCTCAAACTGTCAGCCACGGCGCGGCGCAGTTCCTCCTCACCGTACGCTGCTTCCAAGATTTCACCCTGCATCTCCTCTACGTCCAAGTTTGCGTCCAAGCGCCGCACTATTCGCGCCGGCGCACCCACCGCCAGCGTGTGGGACGGCACGTCTCGCGTGACCACCGCCCCGGCCCCCACCACTGCTCCGGCCCCCACTCGTACACCGTCCAACAAAATCGCGCCCGCGCCGATCCAGGCGCCATCTTCTACGACGATTCCCTGCGTAGTGATTCCCTGCTGGATGACGGGCTGGGCAGGATCGTCGAACAGGTGGTTCACCGCCAATACCTGGACGCCGGGGGCCAGCAAGACCGAGTCGCCGATGCGCACGCCACCCTGCCCGCGAATCACACACCGCTCGCCGATATAGCTTTTGCGCCCGATCCAAATGCCGGCCTTGGGCAAATCTCGAAAGTTGTACACGTGCAACACACTGCCGTGCATCACAAAGGTCTCGTCGCCGATAAAGATCCCCTGGGGGCAGGCGTGGAGATAGACGGAATGATCCAAATAGACTCGTCGCCCCAGGCGGATGTTGGCCGGCTGGCACAGGCGGACGCGGTCCTCCACGAGCGGGACACCGTCGCTTTTGAGGATCAGCCGGTAGGCCAGGGCGCGCAGACCGACGCCAATCAGGCTGGGGATACCCTGCAAGAAAAAGAAGAGAGTTTGCTCCAAAACATAACGGCCCAGACCAGTGGACTGGGCCTCCACATAGTAACGCAATGCTCCCCGCTGGGAAACCGTCTCCGCCGCAGCTGGCCGACGCGAGACGACGGCGACCCCCTGCCGGGGTTCTTCCGGTTTCAAGGGAGCGGTGCGCTCACCATTCACACTCAAAGACTAGTTCCCTATCCGAAAGCCAAACGAGAGCGTCCCCACCCCACCTCGCTCTCCTGGCGCAAAATGACGTTAACCGCTGCTTTGAGGTCCCATTTTACCACAAAGTCTAACTTGCCGCGAATCAGGCGGCGAAGCAACTGTCGCCGGCCGCGACCGGTGAGCACCAAATAACGGTGGCAGCCCACGGCCCAGCCGGCCTGCATATCCGATTCGGCGTCTCCGATGAGATAAGAATGGGCGAGATCGAGCCCCAAATCCTTGGCCGCCATCAACAGCATGCCCGCCTGGGGCTTGCGGCAGGCGCAGCGCTCGTCTGGCCGGTGGGGGCAATACATCACTCGGTCTATGCGCCCGCCAGCTTCCTCGATGGCGAGTACCATGCGGGCGTTGATGTCCTCAACTGTCTCCGCAGGAACGATGCCCCGGTTGATGGCCGACTGGTTGGTGACGATGACGATGTACAGGTCCGTGCGGGCCAGTTTGGCCAGGCCCTCCAGCACGCCGGGGAGAAAGACAAATTCATCCCAGCTTTTGACGTAATCGTCGCGGTTACGACAAATCACGCCGTCTCGGTCAATAAAGACAGCGCGGCGCGCAAATGATCTCAGCAACATTTGGGCGTTCGGAATCACCGACAGCCCTCCCCTACACTGCAAGTGAACGAACGAGGAAGCGCGACCGGTTGCCGCTCCAACTGCCACCCGGCAGTATCCAGCATCAACGAAACCGGCGGCTCTATCCGCTGTAGCCGCTCCCGCAGCACCGTACAGGTCAGGTGGCACAACACCATATGCACGTCCTCGACCTGTTCCATACAATCATTCGGCACAACCACGGGCACGTCCACCAACTCGCTCAACTGCCCGCCTCCAAAGCCGGAGAACCCGATAGTGATTCCTCCCATCTGGTGCGCCAATTCCACCGCCCGTAAGACGTTGGGCGAGTTGCCACTGCCGCTGAAGGCAACTACCACGTCCCCACGCCCAATCAGGCCGCGCAGTTGCTCGGCAAATACGTCATCGTAGGAGAGGTCGTTGCTCAGGGCCGTCATCTCGGGCACGTTATCGGTCAGCGCCACCACGCGGAAACGCGGGCGGCCGGGAGTAATGGTCCCTTTAGCCAAATCACACTTGAAGTGAGAGGCCGTAGCCGCGCTCCCGCCGTTGCCCAGCGTGAAAATAGTGGTCCCCACGTAATTGGCACTCAGAAGCACGTCCACCGCTTCGCTGATACTTTGTAACGGCAACTCGGCCAGAGTGGCACGCACTTGTTCCAGATATAATTGTATTTCTTCCAAGTCTATCTCCTTGTTCATATAGTGGGTTGATTCTGGCCCATCACAGGAGCAGCAAAAAAGCCCATCCTGCTCTCTTGAGACCTCCCATTGACGAACGGGAATACACTGGGTGTCTGTGGCCGCGGCCAGGTTATCGCCTGCATCACTTCCACGCCCTGTCGCTCAAACGCGAAAGGAAAACGCTCCAGTCCCATCGCTTCCAGCGCCTCTGTCACACCATCCTGCCGTTCTACGGGACAGTAGAGCATCAAAAATCCGCCGTCATCGGAGCCGCTTATCTTGCCACCCAGCGCTCCATTCTCACGCGCCACCCGGTAGCATTGAGCCAAGAACGGAGTGGCAGCCTCATTCCCCGGCAATTTACACTCCTCCACCCAGGAGCTATGCAGCAGAGCGCCGAACGATTCCAAATCTCCCCGTTCCAACGCGGCCCGGATCTCTAACCCCAACTCTCTTATCACACTCAGTTGCAATTTCGTCTCCCCATCCCCCTGCTGACTGCCTCTCTCCTGGCGTTGAAAGATGGTGGAAGAGGAGGAAGAGAGCCGGCCGTAAAAGAGCATCAGGTTGCTCTCCAGTGCCTCGTGCGTTCCGATGGGGAGCCGCAGTGGTTCAACAGTCACGCCGCTGCGGGAGAAGGTGATACAGTTGAGGCCGCCAAAGGCAGACACATAATGATTCTGCTTGCCCGCCGACAACCCCAGTTTCTCAACCCAGATGTGACAAGCCAGGTCCGCCACTTCCTCCGGGTTCAGATCCAAACCACACCAAAACGCAAGGGCCTTGATCATAGAGACTGCCACGCTGTTGGAGGAGCCCAAGCCCACGCCGGGAGGGATCTGGGAAGCGAGAAAGACCGTCAAGCCATCGCGGAGGTTAAAGTAACGAGCGATTGCTTTGGGCAAATTCAGGTCATCATCCGCCAAACCGTCTCCAGTAGACCCACGGAAAAACGTGCGATAGTCGGCGGACGTGATCCGCAACTCGTCCGCGTATCCAGGGGTGAGGATAGTATAGGCGTAGTGATTGATAGTGGCGCCAATCGTCAAGCCACCCCACCGCTCGTCACAGGCCGGTGCGCCGATCCCTTCTCCCAAGAGGCTAATGCGTATTGGAGCACGCGCAATCAGAATCATTCCAACCTCCCGACTTTTCTAACAAGCTCCTCGCCCCTTGAACACCGCCCCAACAGTGCCGAACAGCAATTTCAAATCCTGCCAGACAGTATAGTTGCGAATGTACTGCATGTCCATTCGGACGCGCTCTTCGTAGGTAATATCCGAGCGGCCACTGGTCTGCCATAGACCGGTCATCCCCGGCTTGACCGTCAACAGATTGTGCCGCCAGCGGTGGAAATGGCGCAGTTCCTGCGGGGTGATCATTCGCGGCCCGACCAGGCTCATCTGCCCCTTCAAAACGTTGAACAGTTGCGGCAATTCGTCCAGGCTATAGCGGCGCATAAAGTGCCCCATCCGGGTGATGCGAGGATCGTCCTGTATCTTGCCCGTCCGCTCCCACTCTTCCTTCAACTCTGGGTGCGCCTCCAGGTAACCATCAGCGTCCGGTATCATACTGCGGAATTTGTGAGCATCGAACCGTCGCCCGTATAACCCCACCACCCGCCGCCGATGAAAGATCGGGCCTGGAGAATCAAGATAAATCGCAAGGGCGATAAATGGTAGAATTGGCAGCAACACGACACAACCTACCACCGCCCCCACATAATCCAACATCATCTTGAACAGGGCGTCCATCCCGGTGATGCGAGTTCGATTGAGGCTCATCATCGGAACAAAGCCGACCTCCCGCACCTGGGCGCCGGTGGTGAAAAGCTCGTAAAGGCCGGAGGAGAGGCAAATGCGCACTCTGTCGTCCGTTCCCCAGTCGCGGTAGATGTCCAACAGCTCCTCCCGCCGCAGGGCGGTGGGAATAACGATGAGATCGTCTACCTCCAAACTCTGAATGAGACTGCCCAGCCTACTGAGGCCGTTCAGTACGGGCACATTCTCGACCCTGGCCCCCCGCTGCTGCGTCGGCTCCACGAAACCCACTACCTCGACCCCTGCGCTCCGCGAGGCGCGCAACTGAGCCGCCACCGCCCGTCCCTCTTCATTGGCCCCTACTATCAGCGCCCTCCGGATGAACCAGCCACGCCGCCGCAGATGGTAAACCAGGCGCCGGTATCCAAACCGGATCGATGACACGCTGGCGACGGAAAATAGCCAGACGATTGCCAGCCAGCCTCGTGAGATGTCTTGCTCGACACTACGGTCGAGAAAACTGTAAAAGATCAGGCCAACCAGCCCGGCAGTGCAAGCATTGATCACGTTGACGTACTCTTGCGTGCCGCCGAAAAGGCGGTCCGGATGATATAGCCCATTCAGGGCAAAGAGCAGCGCCCACACCGGAACAGCGATCAAGGCCAGGCGGAAGTAGAAAGCCTCGGATAAAAAGCCATAATACTCGAGCAAATGGAAACGCACCTGATAAGCCGCCGCCATACTCAAAACAATACAAACCACGTCCAGCAGAGGCAACGGTACCACTGCCCAGAGCATGGAGAGCCTCTCAGGCCTGGCCCGCTTGCGCAGAGTAGAAAAAGGCGGGGACTGTGCTGTCGAAATAACTTGTCGCTGACTGATCCTGGATGCCAAGCTTACCCTCCTCCCAACGGTGCATAATCAACGTATGTAAAATTGAAACTATCAGCATTATTGTAAAAGGCAATCGTCAGTGACAAGTAACTAATATCCTGAAAACTGACTAGAGATACGGGCTAAATTCGCGTCCCTCCCAACTCTTCTAGTCATTTTCTAGGATTATCATCACCATTAACCAACCCCCCTCCAATAAAATGTAGACAATGGCAAAATCCAACAAATAGTATGCTATTTCAGGATCACAGAGGTCCTGAAGAGTTTTTTGTTGCCTGGCAACGGACGACAGCACACCGCAATAGGGCTTACATGTTAAACTGGCGACCTGGCACTGCTAAGAAACAACTTTTGGATAGGCCCAAAACCCGCCGGACTGTTTCTCGTGAGACGAGGAACACTGCCAGGGTTTTGGGCGCTAATCAAAGAATACTCTATCTGCTGTTAGCTGCGCTGACGATCCTCGTCGCTGCCTGTCAGAGCCATGCGGCGACCGTTACCGAACAATGGCTCCCCCCCTATTTACAACTGCAACTGCGCAGCGGAAAAGTCCAGGTGCAGAGGGTGGACGATTCTAACTGGGTGACAATGGAGAACGAAACGAGCATCGCCGTCGAGGGAACGATCCACATCATCGCAGACGAGACAGAGGGAGCTCAACTCAGCACGGGCGATGGCAGCACCCTCGAGTTGGCGCCGGGGACCAGCCTGGAAATACAGAATCCCCGTACCTTACCTAGCTTGCGTATAACGTTGCAGGAAGGAAGCCTCCTGCTCGTGGCGCAAAAACCCTCATACGAGTTGGTCGTGCCCACCTGCTCAATGACGCTCTTGAGTCTCCCGGCGCACATCAGGGCCGAGATCCAACAAGGCACAGTCCACCTGGCGGTCGAAGAGGGCGCCGCCGTATGCGAACTGGGGACGAGGACGCTCACACTCCCCAAGTGTCAGGAGATGTATGCCGAGCCGGGTGAAGAGCCAGAGACCATCGAGTTCTGTGATGCAGACGCAACCGCTACCGTTGCCGCGATGACGCCGACGCCAACCTTCAGCTTTCAAGAGCCGGAGACGACGGTGACGACAACTGTGACCCCATCCCCCACCCCAATACCTACCAGCGAGGCCGTTACACTCTCCCCCACCCCAATACCACCGACAGATACTCCTCAGCCTCCGCCTCCGCCAAAGGACACACCACGGCCGACTCGGAAGCCGCCCACCAACACGCCGCCTCCACCGCCTACCAACACGCCGCCTCCGCCGCCTACCAACACCCCGCCTCCGCCGCCTACCAATACACCGCGGGCCACACCGACCCAACCACGGCCAACTCAGCCACCACCGACCGATCCGCCGCCGCCGACCGATCCGCCGCCGCCGACCGATCCACCACCGCCGACCGATCCACCAACTGAACCAACTTCTGAATCATAAACCACGAGGAAAGTGAACCTCACCAACAATCACTGCCGAGCACAGACGATGTGGAATGAGCGACAAGGGCGGAAAAGGGGAAATATAAAGTGCACAAAGGGAAAAACCTAATTCAACTTCTGATCGCGCTTGCAATAGGGTGCGCCGGCATAATAGGCACACTGCTGCTCCTATCTCAGGGAGCCGGTGCCAGGCCGCTGCTCGATAGCGACGACCTCTCCATCTCCAAGAGCCAAAGCAGCGACCGGGTCCAGATCGGCGACCAACTCGTCTACACCCTGACTTATCAAAACATCAGCACCGGCACGCTGATGGGGGTTAGCATCACCGACACCCTCGATTCCCACGTCGCCTACGCCGCCGCCTCGCCGCCGCCGACGGGCGGCATACCGGAGAATACTCCTTACTGGTCCATCGGCCCCCTTTCAACCTCCACGACGGGGACGATCGTGCTGACCGTCACCGTGACCGGCCCCCTCGCCAACGGCGACATCATTACCAACATCGCTTCCGTCAATGGCAACGGGGCGGAGCCAGACACCGCCCAAATCAGCGCCACCGTTGACGCCCCTACGCTGATGCTGATCAAACGGGATCACGCCGACCCCGTTCCGGCAGGAGGGCCGCTGACCTACACGCTCTCCTACAGCAACACGGGAGACGCCAATGCGACCAACGTCGTCATCACCGACGTCCTGGACAGCAACGTCACTTACGTCAGCGCCTCTCCCACACCCACCGACTGGATCACCCCCACCCTCTACTGGAACATTGGCACCCTGACCCCCTCCATCCCCGGAGAGATCGTGGTCAACGTGACCGTGCAAGGCGGGCTAGACGAAGGCGACATCCTCACCAACTCGGCCACAATTGATAGCCAACAGAACACGCCCTTCTCGGTGGACGAGACCACGGTGGTCTCTCACGGCGCCCCGGTCTCTGTCTCACTGACCCCGGCCAGCGCCACAGTCACCACCGGTCTATCCATATCCTACACCCTGACCGCGTTCGATACATACGCCAATCCCTGGGACGTCACATCCGACGCCGCCTACACCATAACTGCCGGCGCCGGCGGCGACTGGGTTTCTAACGTCTATACCGCCCAGGTCGCCGGCTCCTGGATCGTCACCGGCACCCTTGATGGCCTCGCCGACACGGCGTTGCTGGCCGTGACGAACGGAGCGCCCGCTATCGAAGACGTAACCCACAGCACACCGGCCAACGAGGGCTCGCCCATCACCGTCACCGTGACCGCCTCTGACCCCGAAAACGACACCTTGACGTATGGCTTTGACTGGGACGGCAACGGCCTCTTTACCGACGCTGGCGACATACCCGACCAGAGCTCTAACCAGGCCAGTCACACCTGGGACGACGAGGGAGTCTACACCATCACCGTGCGAGCATCCGATAGCTACAACACTGTCACCCAAACCGCCGCCGTCACTGTAGACAACGTCCCACCCACCATCACCAAAGTCTCCAACGACGGGCCCGTGGATGAGGGATCGCCCGCCACCATCTTTATCACCGCCACCGACCCCGGCAGTGACGCCCTCTCCTACGCCTACGACTGGAACAAGAACGGGGACTTTGGTGACGCCGGCGAGGATGCCAACTCCCACACCTGGGACGACCAGGGCGCGCACATCATCGCAGTCCAGGCGGACGATGGCGACGGCGGCAGCGTCACCGCTACCACCACCATCACCGTCATCAACGTCGCGCCCACCATCACCCACCTATCCAACAACAGCCCGGTGAACGAGAACTCGCTCGTCATCGTCACCGTCTCCGCCACCGACCCCGGCGACGACACCGTCTCCTACGCCTACGACTGGAACGAGGACGGCGATTTCGACGACGCCGGCGAGAACTATAACTTTCACACCTGGGGCGACGACGGCATCCACGCCATCGCCGTCCGGGCCTCCGACGAGGACGGCGGCAGCGTCACCCAAACCACCGCCATCACCGTCGAGAACACCCCGCCGGTCATCACCGACATCTCCAACAACAGCCCAGTGGACGAGAACTCGCCCGCCACGATAATCGTCACCGCTTACGACGTCGGCAACGACCCGCTCTCCTACGCCTACGACTGGAACGAGGACGGCGATTTCGACGACGACGGCGAGAACGTCAACTCCCACACCTGGAACGACGACGGCGTCCACCCCATCACCGTCCGGGTGGAAGACGGCGACGGCGGCAGCGTGACCGACACCACCACCATCACCGTCGTCAACGTCCCGCCCGCCATCACCCACCTATCCAACGACGGCCCGGTAGGCGAAGGCTCGCCAGCGACCATCACCGTCTCCGCTACCGACCCCGGCGACGACACCGTCTCCTACGCCTACGACTGGAACGAGGACGGCGATTTCGACGACGCCGGCGAGAGCGCCAACTCCCACACCTGGTACGACGAAAGTACACACGCCATCACCGTCCGGGCCTCCGACGAGGACGGCGGCAGTGTCACCGCTACCACCACCATCGTCGTCGTCAACGTCGCGCCCGCCATCACCCACCTATCCAACGACGGCCCGGTAGGCGAAGGCTCGCCAGCGACCATCACCCTCACCGCCACCGACCCCGGAACTGACACCCTCTCCTACGCCTACGACTGGAACGAGGACGGCGATTTCGACGACGCCGGCGAGATCACCCCTACCCACACCTGGGACGACGACGGCGTCCACCCCATCACTGTCCGGGTGGACGATGGCGACGGCGGCAGCGTGACCGACACCACCACCATCGTCGTCGTCAACGTCGCGCCCACCATCACCCACCTATCCAACGACGGGCCGGTGGACGAAGGAGCGCCCGTCACCGTCGTCGTCACCGCCACCGACCCCGGCGACGACACCATCTCCTACGCCTACGACTGGAACGAGGACGGCGATTTCGACGATGCTGGAGAAACGTTGAACTCGCACACCTGGTACGACAACGGCGTCCACGCCCTCGCCGTCCGGGCCTCCGACGAGGACGGTGGCAGCGTCACCCAAACCGCCGCCATCACCGTCGTCAACGTCGCGCCCACCATCACGGGCGTCTCCAACGACGGCCCGGTGAGCGAGGGGTCGCCCGCCACTATCACTATCACCGCCACCGACCCCGGCAGCGACACCCTCTCCTACACTTACGACTGGAACGAGGACGGCGATTTCGACGACGCCGGAGAGACGTCGAAATCGCACACCTGGTACGATGAGGGAACCCACCCCATCACCGTCCAGGTGGAAGATGGCGACGGCGGCAGCGTCACCGACACCACCACCATCACCGTCGTCAACGTCGCGCCCATCGTGGATGCCGGCCCTGACCAGGTGGTGAACGAAGGGGAAGAGGTTAACTTTACCGGCGTGCTCACCGACCCCGGAGCCGACAGTCACGACATCGTGTGGGACTTGGGGGACGGCGCCTTTGCCAGCGCCACCCTCACTCCCACGCACGTCTACTCCGAACCGGCCAATCTGACCGTGACCCTGACCATCACCGACGAAGACGGTGGGGTCGGCTCGGACACGCTGATGGTGACGGTGGAAAACCTGGCGCCCAACGCCGACGCCGGCGGACCGTACACCGGAACGGCAGCCATACCGCTAACCATGACCGCGTCCTCGTCGTGGGACCCGGGCGGCGGCCCCCTGACCTACACCTGGGATCTGGACGACGACGGGGAATACGACGACGGAGACGGAGAAGTCGTGACCTACACCTGGACCGCGGCCGGTATACACACAGTGACGGTGCAGGTAGCCGACGCCCATCAGGTCACAAATACAGACTCTGCTCAGGTTTCCATCGGCCCGGCAGAGTTGAACTATATCGTTCTCTCTCCGCCGACGGCGACCATCTTTGCCTGGGAGACCCAGACCTACACGGCGGAAGCCTTCGACGTGTACAGCAATAGTCGCGGCGACGTCACCACCCAGACTACCTTCAGCATCGTGGAGAGCGGCCACGGCGGCTACTGGACGGACAACGTCTACTTTCCTCAAAACCACGGCGATTGGACAGTGCGCGCCGTCCACACGGGGACGATCGTGACGACGGATACAGCCTCCCTTACCATCCTGGCTCCGGTCATGCACCTGGAGAAAGAAGATGATCCCGGGGTAGTAGAGGCTGGCGCGATCCTCACCTACACGCTGACCTACTCCAACACCGGTAACCTGGTGGCCAGCGACGTCGTCATCACCGACACGCTCGACTCCAACGTCCTCTTCGCGGGGGCCAACCCCGAGCCGGACGGCGGCGCGCCGGACGCCCCCTACTGGTACATCGGCGACGTGGATCCCAATGGGCCAAGCCAGATCATTGTCACCGCTACAGTCGCCCGGCCCTTGCCCAACGGCACACTGCTGACCAACACCGCCTGGCTGGGAGCGGATCACGTCACGCCGCTACCCGCCACCGAGCAGACGACCGTCTCCTCCCGTCCCGTGCTGACGATCAGCAAAGAGAGCAAGCCCGATCCAGTGGTCGTCGGGCAGAACCTGGTCTATACCGTCATCATCACCAACAGCGGCAACGAGAACGCCTCCTCCGTCACCATCACCGAGGATTACGACCCCAACACCTCGTTCGTCTATGCCAGCCTCCCCCCCGACCCCGGCAGTGATAACCGGGAGTGGACCTTTGCGACCCTGGCCGTGGACGATTCCATAGAGATGGACATTGTCGTCCGGGTGACCGACACACTGCCGGTGGGGACAGTCCTCACCAATGAAGTGACCTTGGACAGCGACCAGACCGTCCCCATCAGCACTACCGAGACCACCCAGGTGCTATCGGAATCCGACCTGGAAGTCACTCAGATAGAAAGCCCCCCAGAGCCAGCCCCTGCCGGAGACGAGTTGGCGTACATCATTCATTGCGAGAACACAGGCTCTGCGCCAGCAACAGGGACCGTGATCACCATCACCTACGACAGCCGGGTCACTTATCTGGGCGCCACACCAGACCCCGACGTCGGGAACAACGTGTGGGCGCTTGGCACCCTGGCCCCCGGGGAGGGCCAGTACATCATGGTGGAGGTGGACATAGATACTCCCCTGCCAAACGGCAGTGTGCTGGCGAACCTGGTGACGATTGACAGCAACAACACCGCGCCTGTGGGGTTCATCGAGACCACGCCGATCACTTCCTCGACCGACCTGGCGTTCAGCGTCGCCCAGCAACCCACAGACAGTGTGGAGGCTGGCGCGCCTCTGACGTACACTCTGCGCTATACGAACACCGGCAACGCCAGCGCCACCCAGGTCGTCGTCACCGCCACCTTTGATAGCTTTGCCCCATTCTCCAGCGCTACGCCCAATCCGACCGGCGGCACAGGCGACGTGCGTTACTGGGAGATTGACGTCATAACCGGCGTGAACAACTATGGGGAAGTAAACGGCGTCGGAGAGATAGTCATCCAGACCGACGTGACGTTGCCCCTAACCAACGGCACGCCGCTGAGTTTCACGGTCCAACTGGAGGATGCGGAGGGGGATTTCCTGGAGGACGCAGCGTACGCGACCGTCTCCAGCGCCCCCATCCTATCTGTAGACAAGGACGACGGACTCTCCACTGTCTATGCGGGCGACGTATTGACCTACACCATCACCTACACCAACAGTGGAAACGAGAACGCCTACGATGTCGTCATCACCGACGCACTGCCCGTCAGTCACACCCAATACATCACTTGCCAGATGACCGGCGGAACCTGCCAGCACGTGCCGGCCAACAACGAGGTGATCTTTTACATCCCTGCCATCATCGCCCCAACCAGCGGTCAGGCCCAAATCGTCCTCCAAGTTGACGACCCGCTCCTGTCGGGGGCCAAACTGGTGACCAACCGCATCACGATGACACACTCATCGCTTGCAGCGCCCATTGGCGTACAGGACGTGGACCTCATCGGCACGTTGCCCGACCTCACCATCAACGCGACACACGATCCCAGCCTCTTCTCTCCCGGCGAACTGATGACCTACACTGTGACCTACGGCAACGGCGGGCGTATGCACGCCACAGGAGTGACCATCGCGACCACCCTGCCGCCTGGCACCATTTACAAAGGGCACGGCTGGACCTCGTCCGACGGTCAGACCTACACCTACCTGGTCGGCGAACTGCCCGCCGGCGACACGGGTAACACGATCGAGTTCGTGGTAGAGTACCCCGGCTCGGAGCCGCAGCAGATAGACGCGACCGAATTCGACGCCAACTTTACCATCGCCGAGGGCGGTAGCGTCGGCGGAGACGCCGACCCAGGCAACAACAGCACCAACGTCTACATCGGCGTCCCCGACCTGGTCGTGCTCGACTTTACCGTCGCGCCCTTGCCGCTGGAGCCGAATGCGCCGGTCACATTCACCATCACGGTCGAAAACCAGGGTACCGGACAGGCGAGTAACAAAGGAGGGGGAGGCTTCTGGGTAGATGTGTTTATCGCCCCGGTCGCTTCTTACCCATACGAACGTTACGGCGAGGAATACGGGGGTATGGATCCAATTTACCCAGGTCAGCAAAAGACCCTGGTGATTAGACTAGACGATGGCTTTACCGAGCAAGAGATCGAAGAGATCGAGGAATTCTACGTCAAGGCAGACAACGACGGGCTACACCCCTACGGATTGGTGCCAGAATCCAACGAGATGAACAATATCAAGGGGCCGGTGAACCCATCCCCCTCAAACTATGACATTTACCTGCCGTTGATTCAGAGGAACAAGCGGTAGCGCGGCCAGACCGCAAGAAAAACAGCGAGTATGGAAACGCGCCCTACAAAATGCGGGGGGCGTAGTAGCACCATCTTCTCAATAATTCGGGGAAAGAAACCAGGTTTTTGTCGCTTCGGGCGAAGCAGAAGCGCCTTCGCTTACGGCAACCGCAGGTTGCACAAAAACCTGGTTTCCCATCTACCCCACTTTCCATAACCGACTGCTACAACTCTAGTAATTCCCGTTTTGAAGCCGCACCGCCGTAAAACAGACGGTGCTGGCTAGTTTTTTCCTAGCATCGGCTCTTTTAGGCCGATGCACCTAAGCTAGAATTGCCAAAACGGGAATTGCTGCTACAACTCAAGGTCTCCTGACCGCAGCCGATTTGACTTGGGTGTGTTTCATTTCAGTAGAGACCCTAGACCTCGGAGGTCTCTGCCGAGCTTGTGCTCGCCCAAAACCGCCGATTTGGGCAGTTTTTGAGCCTGAAAACGCATCTCATTAGACCTCCGA
>Ga0180431_10002798_pt1 | contig 22989 bp, 15 predicted proteins | sample SS_ome_11_FD_132459 | JGI IMG/M metagenome (GOLD analysis project Ga0180431, IMG submission 132459) | Hypersaline lake sediment archaeal communities from the Salton Sea, California, USA - SS_1_MS_1 metaG | ecosystem: Environmental > Aquatic > Non-marine Saline and Alkaline > Hypersaline >...
AGTAGTTCAGCATTTCGAGCCGGTATTCCGGATGAACGATATCTGCCCAACCTGCAAGGTTTCGCGCAAAGGATTCGTCGATTCCGAAGATCTTGTCCAAAATCGGTGAGCTGGTCCAACTATCGGCGGGAATGTCGAAGTCGTAGGAACCTAGCTGGGCGACTTCCTGACTTTGGCGGAGGATCTTTTCACTTTCGCGCAGCTTTGCCTCAGCCTGCTTTCGCGCTGTGATATCGGTAAACAACGCTACCATGTTTCCGGGCGACGTCTGAAATGCGTGGACCTCGAACGCACCGGTGATCTCGGCGTCTTCATAATTGACTTGCTCGATTTGCCACGCTTCGCCATCGCGGGCAGCCTTGATGTAACGCTCAGGAATCTCTGTGTCCGTCAAGGGAGGGAATGCTTCCAAGATCTCTTTCCCGACGAACAAGGAATTGTCAACGCCCAGGAGTCTGTCGGCCGCCGGATTGGCGCCAGCAAACACTAGTCGACCATCGGGCTCGAGTCTGTATATGTGCGCGCCCATTGGCGATGCATCGAGGATGTTGCGGGACCATGCGTCGAGCCCGCCTCCACCATCTTGATCAAGATCGTCTACTCGGGACTCCAAATCGGCTATTCGCTCGCGCGCCTGTTTGAGTTCCTCGATCAGTTGAGCCTTGGTTTTGGCTTGATCCTTCATGAGACAGCTCCGATCAAAGGCGTCTCGAGGGTGCAAAAGAGATGAGTGTAGGCGGGGCGTCCGTGGTCCCGTCGTCGCATCCACCGGCTCTTACCCATTATACGCATACCGTCCACCGAGGGATCCCATTTTGGTTGGGCGACTTTGGTGATCCAGCTTTCGAAGCCTACGATTTACCACAAACTGAAATCATCTGCAACCCCACAAAATGGGTTCTGGTGGGGTAAGTTTCACGTGGCAGTAGAGATCTCTTACATGATCTTCGTCATACCGTATACCGTCAAACCAAGTGTAGGGAAATCATGAATAGAATTCTGATAGTGGTTTGCTCGGCGTTGCTCGCTGCGTCTTCCATAGTTGGGCAGGGAATCCCCGAACCGGTAGAGTTTTTCGGCTTCAACCTCGGCGGCGACCGGAAACTCGCCGATTGGGAGCAAATGACGGGCTGGTACGTGCTCCTGGCGGAACGAAGCGACCGAGTAACGCTCGATACTCTCGGTGAGACCACTTGGGGAGCGCCATTCCTGATGGTAACCGTCACGAGTGCCGAAAACCACGCACGCCTCGGCGAGTTGCGCGAGATCCAGCTCAAACTCGCCGATCCGAGACTCATATCGGGCCCCCTGGAGCTGGAAGATCTGCTGGAAAGAGGTAAGACTGTTGCGCTTGTCACCGAGGGAATTCACGCCACCGAGGTCGGCGGACCGCAAATGGCGGCCAGGATGATCCACCGTTTGGCTACTTCAAACGACGAGAAAGTACTCGAAATCCTCGACAATGTGATCTTGCTGGATATCCCGAGTCTCAATCCGGACGGATTGGACATGATTGTGCATTGGTATCAGAGGTGGGTCGGAACCGAGTACGAATCGGCCCCCCTCCCTACTCTCTATCATCCATACGTCGGCCACGACAATAATCGCGACTGGTACGCGTTCACGCAGATCGAAAACGAGCTCACGGTGACTGAGGCTCACAATGCCTGGCACCCACAGATAGTACACGACATTCATCAGATGGGGGGGACGGGTGCACGCATCTTTTTCCCACCTTTCATCGATCCATGGGAGCCGAACATCGATCCTCTGTTGACATCGGCTGTCAATCAACTCGGCTCGTACATGGCCGCGGAAGTGCTCGCCCAGGGGAAACAGGGTGTCGTCACAAACGCAATCTATGACGCTTTCACACCGGCCCGAGCGTACCAGCACTACCACGGCGGCGTCCGCATCTTGAGCGAGACCGCGTCGATCGGGGTCGCGTCGCCGGTCACCGTCTCGATGGAGGACATGGGAGAAAGACGCGGCCTAGATCCGCGAAAGAGCGCCTGGAACTTCCCTGTGGTTTGGCCCGGTGGGGAATGGTGCCTAATGGATATCGTGGATTACATGGAAGCGGGTGTGATGGCTCTGCTGACCAATGCGGCAGTGAACAGAAGGTATTGGTTGGAGAATTTTTACCAGATCAACAAAAAAGCAGTCGACAAATGGCCGGAGTGGCCGGCCGCTTGGGTCATCCCAGCTCAACAACGAAACCAGACCGGGTTGGATGCTGTACTACGTATCCTCACTTTGGGGGACGTTGAAGTGCATGCAGCTCAGGCGAGTTTCACGGCGGGTGGTAGTCGATACGAGGCTGGGTCCTACGTGGTCCCAATGAACCAACCATACGCTTCGTTTGCGCAGACGCTCCTGTCACGGCAGGAATACCCGGATCTTCGTCTCTATCCGGGCGGCCCCCCCAAACCACCCTACGATGTTGTTGCGCACACGCTCCCCCTCCTCATGGACATTGAGGCCACATCGGTCGAAACACTGCCCCGGGTCGAGCTGTCCGAACCGATTCCAGCCCATCAGGTGACGTACGAAGCGCCGGCGGCGTTGAGGGGACGTCGCGCTCCGCGTATCGCCCACTACAAATCTTGGCGCGATCCGATGCCGGAGGGCTGGACAAGGTGGGTGCTGGATCAACACGGAGTACCGTACGACACGCTACATGATTCCGATATTCACAGTGGTGCGTTGGCGAGTTACGACGTCATCCTTTTCGAAGACCAATCTCCGGAACAAATCGCGAACGGTTGGGCGGAAGGCACGTTGTCACCCGAGTACACGGGTGGCCTTGGCACGACGGGCATTGATGCTGTCCGCAACTTCGTACAGGCGGGCGGTAGAGTTGTGGCGGTCGGAGCCGCGACTGACTTCGCGATCGACGCGCTCGACATCGGCGCAAGCAATTCTGTAGCTGGGCTTTCCGACTCGGAGTTCTACATCCCAGGCTCGATTCTCCGAATCTACCTTGCGAGCGATAGCGAGATAGCAGCGGGCGTTCCGCAGCCAAACGTCGCATGGTATTGGCGGAGTAGCCGAGCGTTCGACGTGGCGGATCCGAGCATCGATGTGGTGGCACGCTACGGTGCCGGCAATCCATTGCTCTCCGGTTGGGTGCTGGGACACGAGCACATAGCGGGCAAACCGGCGGTGGTCGAGGCTCATGTGGGTGAAGGTTCGGTGATTCTGTTCGGCTTTCCACCAAACTACCGTGGGCAGACCATCGCGACCTGGCCGCTGTTGTTCAATGCTCTGACATACGCACGGTGATTTGGTGACAGCATCGTACCGCCTTGCGAGCCCGACTCGGTTTTCCATCGCCGCAGCCGGGCTCGTGCTGATGTGCATTTGCCGCCCCTTGATGCTGTTGGGTCAGCAAAGCCCCACCAGGTTGGACACACTGCATGTTCAGGCGGCCTCCAGAGTGGACCCGAATCTTCCTGCGCTTACACGCAGTATCCAACTTCTCACCGCCGAGGACATTTCGTCACTGCCGGTTCGGACAATCGCGGAGATGCTCGAATGGGCTACGGGGGTCGAAGTGCTCAACCGGTCACCTGCACAGAGCGACCTGTCGATCAGGGGCGCCAGCTTCGAGCAGGTAGTGGTGTTGGTGAATGGAGTGCGAATGAGCGATCCACAGACCGGTCACTTCGACCTCGACCTAGCCGTCCCGCTGGAATCGGTGGAACGGGTTGAGGTGATTCGCGGTGCGGCATCCGCTCTCTACGGTGCGGACGCGATGGGCGGGGTGGTGAATGTGGTTACGCGTACTGACGCGGTTCCGTTCGGCGGCAGCGTTCACGGCGGGTCATGGAGAACGATGAGGGTAGCGGCGAGAGGGGGAGTGACAGCGGGAGAAGAGGGAGGGATGTCGTTCAATGCCGGAGGGGAAGCCGCGCGGTCTGACGGGCATCGCGACGGTACCGACTACGAGACTCTGCTATTCCATGGATCGCTGTCCCACAACTTTGCCTGGGGAAGACTAGCAGGTGATATGGGCGTTTCGCGGCGCGATTTCGGTGCTCAGGACTTCTACGCACCATACCCGTCCTTCGAGAAAACACGAACCCAAACAGCGTCGGTGGGATGGGAATCGGGAGTAAGCCAATCGCTCGACCTGGATTTACGATTGTCAGCGCGGCGGCACGAAGACGATTTCGTGCTAGTCCGGGACGATCCATCGTCGTACCAAAATCAACATACATCGTCTCAAGTAGGTGGATCGCTGCTGGGCCGCTACGCCGGAATCGGTGGGTTCGATATTGCGGTTGGGGGTGAGTTGTTCCGAGATAAGCTGACCAGTTCTAACCTCGGCGACCGCTCTGAGGGACGCGGCGCAGTTTTCGCGGAAGCACTGCTTAGCAGGCCTAGATCGGTCGTGATGTCAATGGGAATCCGTGCCGATTGGCATCAGGAATTCGGCGCGTTCGTGTCACCGTCCTTATCCGCTTCGGTGATTCCCGACGAAAGTGCGAGAATCCGCGCAGCGCTGGGGAGGTCGTTTAGAGCCCCGACTTGGACCGAGCGCTACTACCAGGATCCAGTAAACATCGGGCGGCCGGATCTCGAGCCGGAACGAGCGTGGTCGGGCGAATTGGGATTGGATCTGTTTGCATCATCCGGACTCAATGTCTCAACTACTCTGTTCGTGAGGCGCGCCACCTCGCTCATCGACTGGGCGAAGTCGGAAACCGCGCCCGATGCAGACCCATGGGAAACGCGCAATGTGGAAGATGCCACCTTCAAGGGAATTGAGGCCGACGTCGAGTTCAACGGGCCTCTCGCGTTTAGATGGACTCTTAGTGGAATCGCCCTCACCGTGGACGCGAACGAAGCATCTGGTTTCCGGTCGAAGTACGCTTTGCGGCCACTGAGAGAGCAGATGACATTGGGAGCCGAACGCTCTATTGGCTCTGCTGCCTCCATTCGGATACGTGTACGCCACGCGCGGCGGGAAGATGAAAACTCTTACCGACGTGTGGATCTTCGGTTGAACATCTGGGTCGGCGTGGGTTGGTTGCGCCTGGATATGCAAAACCTCACTGATTTCAACTACCCTGATGTCACGGGCGCGCGCGCGGCGGGGAGGGCGTTCTTTGCGGGATATTCACTAGCACCGAACTAGACTGCGGTTGCGGAAGGTCCAGCCCGCCATCCTCCCGCTGGCGCGGGAGGATGGCGGTTCTGTGTGCGCGTCGCTCAGCCCCCCCGTGCCAGGATGTTTGGCACGTTGGCTATTACCGTCTTCTTCCCACCATCCGAAATGGGGTCTTCGCCGAGGAAGGTGTCGAATAGAGCCCAACAAAGGGCGGGAGACTCGATGTCGGGTGCCGGTTCTCCCTTGACCAGAGAACTCAGCCTGCCCTCTGGGGTGCACGTGAACAGCAATTCTGCTTCCTTCGTCATTTCTTCCACACTGAAGTACCCGCGGAATGTATCGAGCGCCTCAACACCACCCGGCATGTTCATCTCGGCAGCTGCGCTTTCCACACGTGGGCGTAGTGCACCATCGAACGCGTCAGCCATTGTTTCTCCGTCGACGTCGCGCGTCATCACCAGCCGGAGGCTCATGGCGAAATCGAGATCCAAGATACGGCGGTAGAAAGAGTCGTTTCGTTCGAGATCTCGCGCCGTCTGTTCTGCAAACGAGCTGAGTATTTGGCGCGCTGGTTCTTCGTCGACGTATATCCCGAACGCGTAGACCTTCACCTGAAGGAAGGTCTTCGTCCGTATGCCTACTCCTGCCAGTACTTGGGTTCCTCCCCCGCCGGCGGGTGAAATCTCTACCGGGAAAGGCACCTTGCTCTTTGGCTCTATCTGCACGTCGGCATCCTGGGCCACAACCGAGGGTGCTATGGCGACAGCCGCGAGAAGGGCCACGAACGATCGTTTCATATTGGTCTCCAGGTATGGTGATTGATCCGCTTTACAATGCAGGCAAAAACCTCTCCTCGCAACATGTGATAAACCGCGAGCCCTTCCCAAGTCCCGTTTTCCGCATATCCTAAGCTTCCAAACCAGGAGGCAAACCGCATGGCCGAGCTGAGGAAAGAACTGACACTATACGGTCTCACGATGGTTGCAATCGGGTCCTGTGTGGGATCGGGGATCTTCCTCACTCCCGCGCAGATAGCATCTCAGCTTCCTACCCCCGCGTTGATACTCGCAGTCTGGGCCCTCGGCGGCGTCATAGCACTTGCTGGCGCACTTACGTTCGCTGAACTCGGATCGATGTTCCCTCAGCCCGGGGGCGTGTATGTATACCTGAAGGAAGGGTACGGAGACCTCTTCGGATTCCTCTACGGATGGGCGTACCTGTTGGTGATCACGTCGGGCGCGAATGCAGCACTGACCATCGCCTTTGCTACGTACCTCGCCTTCTTGTTTCCTATGAGTCAACAGGGCATCACGATTGTCGCCCTGCTCGCGCTTGCGATGGTTACTGTGGTGAACGTCCTCCGCGTGAAGGCCGCTGAGGTGTTCTCGAACGTATTCACCGGCCTCAAGCTGCTCGGTATCGGCGCGCTCGTTGTGATCGGTTTGTTGTTTGGTAGCGCCGCGACGATGAGAATGCCTACCACGGACATCATGCCGGCCGGCAGTCTCGCCGGGGCGTTTGGGCTCGCGCTGATTGGTGTGCTGTGGTCGTATGGCGGATGGCAACACGCGAGCTTCCTTGCCGGCGAGACGGTAGATGCGCGCCGCACTATCCCGCGTGCGATGATCCTCGGTGCACTCGTGGTGGCGACCGTATACCTCCTCATCAATGTGGCGTACATGTTTCTTCTGCCAGTGTCGGAGATTGCAGTGTCCGACAGCGTGGCCGCCGACGCAATCAGCACTGTGATTCCGTTCGGTGGAACCCTCATAGCCATTACTATTGCAATCAGCGTATTGGGGACGGCCGGCATATACACGCTTTCCGCCCCGCGCATCTACTACGCGATGGCCGACGACGGGATCTTCTTCAGGAAGCTGGCGGAGGTGCACCCGAGATACCATACCCCCATCAATGCCATCCTGATTCAGTCGATCTGGGCGGCTCTCTTGCTTCTGTTTTGGGGCACGTTTGCCGACGTAATCACCTACGTTGTCTTCATGGATTGGATCTTCTTTGGAATGGCCGGAGCGTCGGTCTTCATATTCCGGCGAACGCGGAAGGATCTAGAGCGTTCCTACAACACGCTCGGTTACCCCATCACACCGTTGATCTTCGTCGGAACGTCCGTCTTCTTCGTGATCAACACACTAGTGGAGCGACCACTTCATGCATGGGTGGGGTTGGTTTTCACGCTGATAGGCGTGGGCGTGTACTTCGTGTTCAAGAGGCGAAATGATGAGGCGGCGAAGAATGTATGAGCGCTCGATGAATCGCGATCGTCGACACCGAGGTGGCGGAGCTTTGTTAAGAAATTCCGAGATCTGCGGGTTCGCACTGGTGCTGACACTATTCGCCTGTAGTCCCGAACCGACACCCGAGGAGGCCCCGAGACCAGTCGACTACCCGAACGTGTTGGATGTGAGAGGTGATCCGTCCGATCCGCGCGACCTCACCGCATACTCCTTCTCCGATCTCGGTGCCTGGTTCAGCTTTGGATTGCCTGCGCTATCGGCTCGTGATTTGCGGGGCGGGTTTACCGGTCCATTTCTACTGACGCACGGTGGCATCTGGCTTGGGCGAAGCTTCGTTCGATTCCACTTGACCGACGTATCAACCGGCAAAACCGTGGACTGGGCCGCGGGTAGTGTCGAGGTATCTCAATATTATCCGGGCCGCCTCCACCAGACCATCAGCGCAGACAGCTTGGACGTTCACATTGATCTCATATACGCAGCCGATCGTGTAGCGTTGATCCGTGCAGCAGTCACCAACAGGCGGTCAGGCGAACGACTCCTGCGGATTGGATGGTCGGGCAGCGTGATGATGGAAGAGGCATCGCTTTCGTCGCACGGTCGGGGTGTCTTGGTGACATTTTCGGAGAACCCCGAGGTGGTCGAGTTGTCACTCCGCGAAGCCGACGTTACGGCGGAAGTCTATGACACTGGCTATAGAGCGCTTGGGAGTGAGATCGCGTTGCATGGCGGCGGGAGCGAAACGCGCTTCGCATCGGTGGCACTGTATGCCGATTCAACTGAGCGGACCGTTGGGGCAACAAATCGAGCCGATCCTCTATCTGATTCCGAGACGCACTTCGAGCGAAACCGCATTCGCTGGTCCGGATACCTGTCGGGTGTTTTCAATACTTCTGATGGCGCGTTGCTGACGGCAGCAACCAAGTCAGTCGCCGTGAAGGCGATCCAGACCTTGATCACCAACTGGCGGAGCCCCTACGGACACCTCTTACATAGCGGTGTGTTTCCCTCTTACGCATACCGTGGTTTTCATGGGGTATGGTCGTGGGATTCCTGGAAACACGCGCGGGCGCTGGCCAACTTCGCGCCCGAACTCGCCAAGGATCAACTGCGTGTGATGTTCGACTATCAGGATCGGCGTGGCATGGTTCCGGACGTGATCTACGCCGATAGCTCAGAGAATAACTGGCGCGACACAAAGCCACCTCTGTCGGCCTGGGCCGTATGGGCTATTTACGAGCGTACCGGTGACGCGCAGTTCTTGCAGGAGATGTATCCAAAGATTCTACGCTACCACGAGTGGTGGTACGCAAACCGCGATCATGATGTGAATGGTCTGTGTGAGTACGGGTCGACAGACGGTACCCTCGAAGCCGCCGGCTGGGAGAGCGGTATGGACAACGCGGTTCGTTTCGATTCGGCGGCAATGCTGCAGAACAATCCCAGCGCCTGGTCTCTAGACCAGGAATCAGTGGACCTCAACTCGTATCTGTACGCTGAAAAGCTCTACCTCGCATCGATGGCAGATGAAATAGGTCGTGTACGTGATGTTGCGCTATTCAGAGCTGCTGCCGAGGACCTAGGAGACCAGATCCGGTCCACGATGTTCGACGAGGAAACCGGGTATTTCTACGATGTCGATATCGATACCAAACAGCCGATCTTGGTGCAGGGACCCGTGGGGTGGATTCCCCTATGGGCTGGAGTCGCGACGGAATCGCAGGCCCGGCAAGTGGTCCGCGTGATGACGGACAGGGAGAAGTTCGCTACCCACGTTCCTTTCCCGACGCTCGCGGCCGATCACGAGCAATTCGATCCGCGTGACGGATATTGGCGCGGATCGGTCTGGCTCGACCAGGCGTACTTCGCGGTCAAGGGTTTGGAGAGGTACGGGTATGAGCGCGAAGCGAACACGATGAGAGCACACCTATTCGAAAACGTACAAGGTCTGTTGGAAGACGCCCCCATCTATGAGAACTACCATCCGCAAACAGGAGAGCCGCTAAACGCTCCACACTTCAGCTGGTCTGCGGCGCACTACCTGATGCTCCTGGAGCCCAGAACGAGGGCAGATCAATGATCGGACGGCGTCGCCCGCTCTGTGACCCTGCGAATCTGCAACACTGCCGAACGGTGTTACTAGTATGCACTGTGTGTTTCGGGGCGCACCAGATGCACGCACAGGAACGGTGGCAGGATCCTGCGGTGTTTGACATCAACCGCGAACCACCGCACGCGACGTACGTTCCGTTTGCAGATCGGGGGAGCGCGATAGCGGGGGACGCGTTGGCGTCGCCGTACTATCTCTCCCTGAACGGTTCCTGGAAGTTCAACTGGGTCAGGACACCGACCGAGCGCCCCATGGGGTTTTTTGAATCCGATTTCAACGATGTGAGTTGGGACGAGATCCGCGTGCCGTCGAACTGGCAACTCGAAGGCCACGGCATGCCGCACTACATCGAGATGGGGAAACTCGATGGGCCGGCGCCCTACGTCGATCCCGAGTACAACCCGGTTGGCTCGTACCGCAGGCTCTTCATGCTTCCGGAGATTTGGCAGGGCATGCAAGTGTTTCTGCACTTCGCCAGCGTGGGCTCTGCGACAACCGTTTGGGTGAACGGGCAGGAGGTGGGGTACGGCCAGGGCAGCAAGACGCCTACCGAATTCAACGTCACACAGTACCTCCAACCGGGTGAAAACGTCATTGCAGCGCAGGTGTTCCGTTGGAGCGATGGAAGCTTCTTGGAGGATGTCGACTTCTGGCGGTTGAGCGGAATCGAGCGTGACGTGTTTCTGTTCGCCACTCCGTCGACGCACATTCGCGACTTCTTCGTTTGCGCAGGGCTCGATCCGGAATATCGAGATGGTGAGTTGCACGCTGTCGTCCAGGTGAACAACAAAGGTGAGCAAAGCCTAACCGCCACATTGGGTATGGAGCTGCTCGACGAGGACGGCAGACGGGTGCTCGTTGAACGGAAAAACGTATCCGTTGGCGCCGGCTCGGAGAATACCGTCGAGTTCAACAGGACTGTCAATGCACCTCTCCATTGGACAGCCGAGACTCCGAACCTCTACACGCTGCTGCTGAGTTTGGAGAACAGAGACGGGACCGCGAGTCAGGTGCTATCGCACCGAATCGGTTTCCGCACGACCGAGGTTCAGGACGGGCAGTTGCTGGTGAATGGCGTGCCCGTGACGCTGAAAGGTGTGAACCGCCACGAGCACAGCCCGGTTAGCGGACGCTATCTGTCAGACAGCTTGATGATGTTTGACCTCGAGCTGATGAAGAGTCTCAACATCAACGCGGTGCGCACGAGTCACTACCCAAACGACCCTCGCTGGTATCGGCTGGCGGATGAGTACGGCCTGTACATCGTGGACGAAGCCTTCGTGGAGTCGCACGGAACGGGATACCACCCTGACACGACTCTGGCGGCGAAGCCGGAGTGGCGGGCGGCACACCTCGACAGATTACAAAGGCTGGTGGAACGCGATAAAAACCACGCGTCCGTGATAATGTGGTCGCTCGGTAACGAGGCGGGGGACGGTGAAAACTTCGAGGCCATGTACGCCTGGGCAAAGGCACGGGATCCCAGCCGCCCGGTCGCGTACGAGATGGCGGATCAAAGAAGTCATACCGACGTGGTCTTTCCCATGTATGCTCGCGTGCACGTTTTGGCGGACTATGCCGCGGGCAACCGTGCTCGCCCCTTGATATTGTGCGAGTACGCCCATGCGATGGGAAACAGCGTCGGCAACCTGATCGAATATTGGGACCTCATCTACGCCGAGGATCACTTGCAGGGCGGGTTCATATGGGATTGGGTCGACCAGGGATTACCACTGGAAAGAGACGGTCAAACGGCTTGGGGATACGGAGGAGATTTCGAGACAGGCCGTCACGGTGGGAATTTCGTCATTAACGGATTGGTAGCGCCCGATCGAACGTTGAACCCGCACGCCTGGGAAGTGAAGAAGGTCTATCAGCCGATCGCGGTGCGGGCAGTGAACCTGCTGGAAGGTGAACTCGAGATAGTCAATCGCTTCGACTTTCTCTACCTGAGCTGGTTCACGATGCGGTGGGATGTGGTGGCCGGCGCGGACACGATAGCGCGCGGGACCGTTCCCGGTTTGGATGGGGCACCGCAGGAGGCGGTTCCTATTCGGATCCCGCTTCCGTCGATCCAGCCCGAGCCTGGTGTGGAGTATTTCTTGAATGTGACGTTTGTGGAGGCGGAGGGGACAGAGGCGGGAGGAGCGGAAGAGGTGGGCGATGCCGCAAGTTTCGCTGATCCGGCTTATGCCGCCGCAGTGGCATGGGAGCAGTTCCGGCTCCCGGTCTATGCCGAACGTACCTCAGTGGATGTTCGCAGGGCTTCCAAGATCACCAGCACTTCCAAGGACAGCTTGCTCATCCTCGAGGGTGAGGCGACGGACTTCGACTTCGTTTTTGACCTCACAACTGGGACAATCGCCTCGTACCGGTACCAAGATACGGAGCTGATTCGAACCGGTCCCGAACCCAATTTCTGGCGTCCCCCGACCGACAACGACTACGGCAACGATATGCCCAGACGCCAGGGAGTGTGGCGAAATGCCGGCAGAAACCGCGTCATCACCAAGGTCGAATATTGGCAGAACTCCGACCGTGACGTCGAGATCTATGTGACGGCCCACCCCGCCGCAGGTGCCTCACAGCTCGTCACCCACTATCAGGTGTTCGGCACCGGAGAGGTGGTCATAGCCAACATATTCACGCCCGGGGCCCAAAATATCCCCAACATGCCGAAGTTTGGCATGACGCTCACGCTGCCAAGTTCATTCGAATATGCAGAATGGTATGGGCGCGGTCCGTTTGAGAACTATTGGGATCGCAATACGGGCGCACCGGTAGGCTTGTACGGCGGTGCCATAGAAGACATGTCGTATCCGTACATTCGGCCGCAGGAGACCGGGAACAGAACGGACGTTCGCTGGATTGCTCTTTCCAACGAAGAAGGAGTTGGCCTGCTGGCAGTTGCCGATTCACTCATGAGCGTGAGTGCAATGGTCTACGCGGACGAAGACCTCGACGAGGGCGATTCCTACACCTATCGGCATTCATTCGATGTCGTGCCGCGCGACTACGTGACGCTCGACATCGACTACGCGCAGATGGGTTTAGGAGGTGACACGTCGTGGGGAGCACGTCCACATCCACAATATCGACTGCCGCCACGGCGATACGAATATCGAGTCAGGCTACTGCCTTTTGGGGCCGACGACAAATCGCCCGCGGAACTCGCTCTGCGGCGGTTTTGAGGCGTTCGTGCTGCGATGACCTGGCCGAAACGACACACGCGGAGAATACACATAGGTGGCGTAGAATATCTGTGGCACCTGAGTGGCAACGCCATCGATACGCCAGCCAATATCACTGTGGGCACAGAGGACGGTGCATATTTCCTCTTCATAGACCCATATGCACACGACTTCGAGATAACGCCGTCTAGTGTGAGGGCCGCGACAGATTGGGCGTTGGCTGAGGGGTGGTCGCCGGAACGGGGGCCCACCATGCGCATGGCCTATTCAATGGACAAGAGGGAGTTCATCTGGCTGACCGAATGAAACACCGAGCTATCCTCGCTTTAGCGGCGAGTGCCGCCCTTTTCCATCTCTACGGCGCCGGGTTCTCTCCTTTCACCGCGTTCGTGCAACGGCCGGTCCATTTCGCATTCATGGCCGTACTTGGGATTCTGGGTCTTGGTATGCGGCGGAAATTGAAGGGGACGGTGGCTGTGGAGGCAGGGGAGGGACAAGATGCAGTTGATGAAACCGGGAGTGTGAGGCGATACGCCGACCTGGCAGTTCGCGGTCTGCTTATTGCGGCTGCAGTGGCCTGTTGTTTCTATCTCGTGTTCGAGCACGAGGAGCTCGTGCGGCGTGCGGGGACGCCTACGACACTCGATCTTCTGGCTGGCGGGCTCGCAATTCTCGTCGTACTGGAACTAACGCGACGAACGACGGGATGGGCGCTAGTCGTGGTAGCGCTGCTCGCGCTGGCATACGCGCTCGCCGGCCCGTACCTACCCGGCGTTCTCGCGCACAGAGGCTATTCACCGGTACGGTTGATCGAACACCTCTATCTCTCTACTGAGGGAATCTGGGGCGTGCCGCTCGGCGTGTCGGCCGACTTCGTGTACCTGTTTGTACTATTCGGCGCGGTGCTCGACGCCGCAGGCGGGGGTGAACTCTTCATCGGGTTGTCGTCGAGAATCGCGGGCGCCACGCGAGGAGGTCCCGCGAAGACAGCGGCGTTGGCCAGTGCGTTGATGGGATCACTTTCCGGCAGCGCCGTAGCCAACGTCGTGACCACTGGTTCGTTCACGATTCCGGTCATGAAGCGGACCGGCTTCAAGCCACAGTTCGCCGGAGCGATCGAGGCCGCGGCGAGCAGCGGCGGGCAGCTCATGCCTCCCATAATGGGGGCCGGTGCGTTTATCCTCGCAACCTGGACCAACATCCCATACGTGCGTGTAGCATTGGCTGCGGTGATCCCCGCCGTTCTCTATTACATCGCCTTGCTCACGGCCATCCACTTCCGAGCGCTGCAACGCGATCTCCCAGCGAGCACCGGTAACGTCCTGCCAATCCTGCCGCGCCTGCACCTCCTGATCCCTCTCGGTGTGATCGTCGTCTTCCTTGGTCTTGGACGATCGCCGATGCGCGCCGCGTATTGGGGCGTGCTCTCCGCCGCGATCTTGGCCATGGCAAGTTCCACCACCCGTCTCGACTGGGGTGGTGCAAAGAAAGCTCTACTCGCTGCCGGGTCCGGCACTGTCCAAGTAGCGGCAGCCTGCGCTGCTGCGGGGATCGTGGTGGGTGTTGCGTCGCTCACCGGAATCGGTCTCCGGATGTCGGAGTTCATCATCACGCTCTCGGGTGGTTTTCTGCCGATAGCGCTCGTGCTCACGGCTATAGGTGCGGTCATACTTGGAATGGGGTTGCCGACCACCGCCGCGTACGTAGTGCTGGCGGCACTCGGTGCTCCAGCTTTGACTGAAATGGGCGTGCCGTTGCTTCCCGCACATCTTTTCATCTTCTACTTCGGTGCACTGTCGAACGTCACGCCCCCTGTTGCACTTGCGGCTTACGCTGCTGCCGGGATCGCGGGGGGGACGCCCGTCCGAACGGCGGTAACCGCGCTTTCCCTGGCCGCAACCGGGTTCGTGGTACCGTTCATGTTCGTATATGGGCCGCCTTTGTTGATGGATGGACACGTGCTGGCGGTTGTGCTGGCATTTGGCACTGCCGCAATCGGCGTCGCAGCGCTCGCCGGAGCGGTAATCGGGTTCGTGCGCGCACCGCTCAAAATCTGGGAACGGGGGTTACTTGCCGCGGCCGCGTTGTGTTTACTTGCATCGGGTGTTCGGACTGACGTTTTTGGGGTTGTCGTATTGGGGTTTCTGATCCTACTGTGGCGGAGACCTAGGGAGAAACCGGCGGAGACGTAATGAGAATCTCTTCGAAATGGCAACGTGTAATCGCGACGGGTGCTGCTTCGGCACTCGTCGTTTTGTTTACGGGATGCGGTGAAGGCTCAGGCGGTCGCAGGCAGTTCTTGAGCATCGGAACCGCGGGCACAGGTGGCATCTATTATCCGCTGGGCGGAGCGATCGCGAGCCGCCTCTCCATTGCCGATCCCGACCGGCAGTACACTGCCGAGGTCACGGGCGGGTCGGTCGAGAACATGAACCGGATCGCAAATGGAGCGATGGACCTCGGGTTCTCGATGTCAACGACCGTTTACGAGGCATTCAACGGCGGTGCTGGCTTCGAACAACCGCTGTCCAATCTACGAATCATCGCACCGTTGTATGCCAACGCCGTGCACGTGGTCGTGCCCGACAACTCAACCGACACTTCCGTGGGAGATTTTCGGGGCAAGCGTGTATCGGTGGGAGCGCCGGGCAGTGGAACAGAACAACTCTCCAGACAGTTGCTCCTCGCGTACGACCTCACGTACGACGACGTCAATGTCCGCTATCTGTCGTTTCGAGAGTCGGTGAATGCACTGCGTGACGGTGCAATAGACGGTGCGATCATCTGCGTCGGTTACCCCGCATCATCTGTCCTCGAGGTCACGACGACGGGTGTGGCGAGGCTCTTGCCCGTGGACTCCGAACACATAGGAATTATGGAAGACACCTATTCCTACTACGCGGCAGGTACGATCCCCCGGGGTACATATCCACGCATGACAGGTGATGTAGAGACAGTCGCGGTCATGAATTGGGTGGTTGCGCGAGCAGACCTGGAAGACACGGTGGTCACGAACCTGCTGGATGTTCTGAGGGACGATCGTGAGGACCTGATAAGGGTGAATGCGATGGCGGAGCAAATCGATCTGGATGCGCTTTCGCGAGCACCGATTTCGCTGCATGATGCTGCGCGGATGTGGATGGTGGGAGGGGAGGAACGGTAGCGCGGCGTCCCTCAAAACCTCATCAGATACGTCACCTTCATCACGGCGTCGCGTTCTGAGAGATGCCACAGTCGCGAGTCGATGTCTCCGCGCCTCTCGGTGTAGACAATGAACAGGTCACTTCCCGGCCTGTGAATCAGGTTCACTCGCACGTTCGCCGACAGCGTGTTGTCGAGGCTGTTGTATTGCAGTAGCATCTTCGCCGAGAGTTTAGTGGAGGCGGCAAATGCCACCCGCGCCGAAACTACATCTGCGGTGAATGCGCCACCGGGCACATCTGCGTCATTGTACATGTAACATAGGGAGAATGCGAGGTGTACATTTGGACGCCAAGACACATCGGCCGATGTGGTCGTCAGCCTGCCTCCGTAAAATCGCTGCAACGACCCCATGGCGCTCGCCGAGATGACCCTCCCGGCAGTTGTGTTGACGCCCGCGTTCAGTTCCCAGTTGTCGTAGTCGCCGGCTGGAATACGGACGTCGTCCGTTAGGTCGAAACCCTCGTCGAGGCGGCTGAAGCTGCGCCCGTGCCACAAGAAAGCGTTGTCTCCGGATTCCCACTGTGGGAAGATGCTCGATCCAACCTGCCAATCCTGAAGCCTGCCGTCGGCGCTCGTAATTAGATCGGTGTTTACGTAGAACTCCAGCCGTCTGAGTCCCAGAACACTCGGCTGCGTGGTGAGACGCGTCATCCCCCACGACTCACGCATGTCCTTTCTCGCTATGAAACCCATGCCTGCCTCGGGATCTGGACCTAGGTACAGGTGTTTGCCCAAGAAACCGAACCGTTCGGTTTGGTAGCTGGTGGTAATGCCGTAGACGACGTCGTCACCGCCAGTGCCCGAACTCTCGGTGCGAGCGAAGAATCCCTCGATGTTTAAAGCGTCAAACGGCCAAACCGAACCGTCGAATCCCCATGCTGTATTCCAAGAATCGGTGTCACGTCTGTCCGTCGCCATTAGGCCCAAGAAACCGTTGTCGCCGACGTCTCTCTTGACGCGTGCAACCGCGAAGTTCGTGCGCCTCTGACCAAACGCCGCATCGGTGAGCACGTTCAGCACCCCCACCGTCTGTTTGCCGACTCGGCCGGTCAACCGCCCTCCCCCGATCACGGGCACCTCTCTGTCGTCGGCTATTCCGATCTGTCGAGAAAAGAACATCAAGAACGGCGGTCGCCCCCAGCTCGCATCGCCAAACTGGAAGATGCCGGCGTTTTCGAGAAAGAAGCTGCGTTTCTCAGGAAAGAAGAGGGGAAATCGTGAGAGGTTGACACGCTCGTTGTCAACTTCGACCTGCGCGAAATCGGTGTTGAGGGTCAGGTCTAGCATCAATCCTGGGCGGACCTGGTATTTCGCGTCAAAGCCCATCTCGATTCTATGATCGGCACCAGGTCCCGAAGCAGCGGGGTTCTGGTCCACGCCTGACAGAACGTACGGTGTCGTCTCGAGCGCCACACCTCCGCTGGGCAGGTCCGACATTCCGACTAGATGACCCGCTCGACTCACGCGGTGTATTCCCTCGTTCGCCCTCCCCCATGCACTTAGCAGTACTTCCTCGTTCTTGCTCTTGATCATGCGGCTGACATTGAAGCCCCAAGTGCTTGCGTCGGGATCGAGAGAGTAACGTAGCGTCCGAAACGGAATGGCAAACTCTGCCGACCAACCATCCGCAGTGCGCTGCGATGCCACTTCCCAGACACCGCGCCAATCAACGTTTATCTCCCGACCTTCGTCGGTGATCAACGCGTCGAATTCGGCGCCGTTCGCGTTGGTGGCAAACACCACGCCATTACGATGGTCGTGAAACGGGTCTAGCATCACTGCGACTGCGTCATCACCGCCGAAAGAGAGGCCGTCCCAGTTCGCCTGCATCACCATGTCGCGCTCCAGCACGCGAGCGACTATCGAGCTGGCTTGGTCGGTTCGCGCAACGACCCCGATGTAAAGCGCGGTTGCATCATAGGCAACGCGTACTTCTGTAGTCTCCGACGCCGGCTTTCCCTCGTCAGGCTCGCGTTGGCGGAACGCGGTACTTACATCGGCGTCGCGCCATACCGCCTCGTTCAACACGCCGTCGAGCGCAATGGGCTCTCCGCCGCGGTCTATTTGCTGAACCCTGATGTCACCTGTCAGAGAATCCTGACCGGCGAGAAGAGAAGCGAACGCGAGATACAGCCCACATGTCACCGCAAAGCGTTTCAACCACGCCGGGAGGAACTGCCTGAGAAATGACCCTGTCCTGCAGTAGCCGGTGTCGGAGCCTGATTTTCCTGGAAGCATTCCCCGCTCCTTCGCGTCGCGGGGGTATCCTAAGTCCGATCCAGCCTCAGTTGGTGATGTATCGACACTGTTTCTGTGAGAGGAGTGTGCGGGAAGTGTTGGGTAGGACTAGAGGTGGCGATCGAGAATCAAGGAACAAAACGGGAGCGTTGGTGTTCGCCGACGTTCACGTGATGTTGAATTAGGGCTGAAACCTGTATCCGCGCTTCCAGACTGTGATGATGTGCACCGGGTTCGCGGGATCGGCTTCGAGTTTTCGACGCAGTTCCGCTATGTGTGCGTCGACCGTACGGCTTATCACTGACTTGTCGTATCCCCATACGTCGTGCATGAGATCCTGGCGAGAAGCAACCGCGCCGCGTCGGCGAACGAGGGCGAGCAGCAAATCAAACGCCTTCGGCGTGAGGGCAACGTCGGTACCGTTGCGGCTCACGATTCCTGCTTCCACGTCAACGGTTACCTCACCGAAGCTCTCGACACTTCTTCCCGGTTTTTCCCACGTAGTGTTGGCTCTTCTCAGTAGCGCTTCCACACGAGAGAGGAACTCCACGACGCTGAATGGTTTGGTCAGATACTGGTCCGCACCCATGCGGAAGCCCCGCACTTTGTCTGCCTCATCTCCCAAGGCCGTGAGTATCAACACCGGCACAGCGGAACCGTTGTTCCGAATTGTCCGGAGTACCTGATAACCGTCCATCTCCGGCAACATCAGGTCGAGCACGACAGCGTCGGGGCCGAAACTTCTGACCTGCTCCAATGCCTTCCTGCCGTCTTCAGCAACCTGGACTTCGTAACCTTCGAGCCTGAGATTGTTGCTCAGGCCGAGCGCGAGGTTGTTGTTGTCCTCGACGACCAACACCCGCCTGGCTTCCGCGATCATCGTTCGCTTTCCGATTCGCTTGTTCGATCTCGTTCGGTCACCGCGTCCCTAGGCAAAGTACGGTTGCCATCAAGCGGCAGCTCCACCACAAACCTCGCACCTCGATCTTCGGCATCCTCCACCCAGACCTTGCCTCCGTGCAGCCGCACATACTCCTGTACAATCGCCAATCCGATGCCCGTACCCGCAACGGCGGATCGAGCGTCACGATCGAGTCTACGGTACGGCTCCCAGATTCGTTTCCGATCTTCTCTCGGAATGCCGGGTCCTTCGTCTCTTACCCAGAGTCGGGCGTTACGATCCTCCTTCGAGGTTCCCACGACGATCGTCTGCTCGGAAGGGCCGTATTTCACCGCGTTATCTACGAGATTTCCTAGGATTGCGCGTAAAGCTTCCGGATCCGCCATTACAGGCACGTCAGCCGTAAGTTCGAGATCCACACGAACGCTCTCGTCTCGACTGCGCGGCACCCAACCTTCGATGATGGTCTTCGCAAGCTCACTCAGATCGGTCGGACGTGCGTCCAGGCGCGCCGTGCCCCGCTCGACCCTCGAGAGGCGAAGCACATTGTCAATGAGGTTGCTCAGGCGTTTTGCCTCCTCGTGGGCAATCTCCAAGTATTGCTGTCTCTGATCGGATGATTCGGTGCGTCCGAGCAACACGGACTCTAGGAACATCCGTATCTGCGTCAGCGGCGTACGGAGCTCATGTGAAACACCCATGGCGAAATCGGCGCGCGAGCGTGCAAGCTCGTTTTCCCGTCGAATCTGATGAACTGCCGCCAGTATCAACCCCGCCGCCAACAAAAACGCTCCGAGCACGATCGGGAGACGCGATGCAGGGAGGCCTCCAATCACGAGTTGTTCGGCAACACCAGGTTCGAGACCGACGTATACGGACAGGCTCGAAAATGGGTCGTCCATTGCCTCGCCTGCCCAATACTCCTTTGATACCGAATCGCCCAGCACAATGAAGGCGTGCTTTGATGGTGTACCGACGGCAACGGACAGAAACGACTCATTCGGTACGTCGCCGGTCAGTGAGACCGGCAGCAGGGGATCGTCCAACACTGTACCGCGAAGGGTGCGTGGCAGAACGTCCCAATGCAATTCAAACCCGTAGATGTACTCGTTGCCGGATCGGCTCGCCCGAAGCGTGTAGGCGAACATGACTGTCGTATCGGCTGGCGTACCAAAGAAAATGCTGAAAGGGTTTTCATCCGCGTCGTAGGCGGTGTCGGCGTGAGTGAGAAACTCGTCTTTGATCCACTCGAGCTCCTCGGCATCAGGTGCTTCACCGGCAACCACCATAGTGCCATTTGGACGCTCGATCCTGAGTGCGTACTCCAGATCGGGGATTGGTGGGCATGGACATCCTGGATTCCGCTTCGCGCCAATCAGGGCCGACGGATGCCAGAGCGTTTCCATATGCACTTCGTAATTGTAACCGAGGGGCGAAAACACGTCTGCTAGAGATTTCTCCATGGCCCAGTAGGCCCAGTCCTGGTATCGCCAGTTCGCCAATTGCGCGTAGTCGCGCAGGGTTTGCCGTGCGGTGGCTCGGTGGGAGCGGGCTGCGTCGTACGCTTGGAACCCGAGGATACCGGCAAGCACCAGAGTGGACAGCAGCAGCACGTAGAGCGGCAGAAACCGCCTCGATCCGCTAAGAATCTGGCCCCGTGCTGCCATGGTGAGTGCCCTCCGGTATGGTAACGGATTATAAGACGGCTATCGGAGCATCGGGAGTTTCAAATGTGTGAGAGTTCGTAGTGAGATTTGTGAGAGGTCTGTAAAATGATGGGGCCCGTGGTTATTCGACTGGCACTGAATGCTGCTGCACGGTGTTTGCTACGTGGCAGCTCACCCCGCCCTCGCATGAGAATCGATGGGAACGTCCCTGACAGTAATCGGCTCATACCAGTTCACTTCGTAAAGCCCGTTGCACCTGCGGCAGCGCAGCGCCCATGGCCGGCCGGCAGGCATTTGGCGCTCACGGCAGTTCGGGCACACCACGTAGTGTCTGCCCTGATCTGGCGGGAAAGAGAACGAGTCGGGAGTGTGAATGACCACGGTCCACAGCGCCGGGCGTTCGTCGACGATCTCGAGAACACTGCGGGGGAAGAATACCCGCAGTTCCTCTGCATCGACTGCTACGTGTTTGGTACCTGCGAATACGACCCGATACCATGCACCGCGCCGCAGGCCACAGTACACGTCCTCACACAAGCGTGCCCATTGCTCGGATGCCATTCACACACCTCGGGATAACTACACAAATACTAGTGTGAGCCTCGGGGCGATTCAGTGAGATGGGTTACAATCGGAAATGATTGAGGAGTGATTGCAGCGGCTTACACTCAAGTCGCCTGGAACTACTCCGCGGTACCCCATTTGACGCTTTCTTGACGCCGGATTCTCAAGCTTGATCCGCAGTAAATGGGAGGGATGCATGTTGACCGTATCCATCTGGACGAGTGGTGAATCAGAAAGTACTTTGGCGGTGGGAAGAGGAGGTGCTCTGGCGGTAGTTGTCGACTTCGTTTCCGGACTGTCGACAGCACCTTCATCACGAGGAGTCTCCCAATGAGGGCGTTGGTGCTCGGCTGTGGCGAGATGGGTCGAGTCGCGATCGCTGACCTCATCAAGCACGGCGTTTTCCGCGAAGTTGTCGTGGCAACGCGCACTCCCTCTCGTGCCGAAAAGCTGCTCACTGAATTCCACACTTGGACGGTCCGAACATCAGTCGTTGGGGTCGACGCACAAGACCACGAGGGCCTCGTGCGATGTTTCAGGGGATCCGACGTTATCTGTAACCTGGCGGGCCCCAACTACCTGAACGCAGTTCCGGTTGCCAAGGCCGCAATCGCGGCAGGTGTGTCGCTGGTCGACGTGTCGGACGACTGGGAGGCGACACTCGAGATTCTGGATCTACACGATGCCGCCGTGGCAGCCGGCATCACCATTGTCGTCGGTCTGGGAGCTAGCCCAGGAGTTACCAACGTCCTGGCAAAGTACGCGGTAGATAAACTCGACAGGGCTGAAGAGGTCCGGACCGCTTGGGTCATGCGCGGCTCCGACCTCGGCGGACCGGCATTGAGCGCTCACCTGCTCTACTCTCTGCCGCATCGCGCGTTCGTGTATACCGATGGGGCGATGCAAGAGGTCCGTCCTTTCGTCGATGGACGGGAGACGTTTCGCTTCCCCGTTCTTGGAGAGGTGGAGGTCACTCACATCGGTCATCCAGAACCATTTACACTCTCCAGGTTCCTCCCGGGTTTGAAATACGCCGACGACAAAGCCGCATTCCTTCCTGTCGATCTAGAGCAGACGATCGTCGAGCTGGGGAAAGTCGCCGTGTCGGGGAAATCGGTACGAGTGAACGGCCAAGACGTAGACCCGATGGAGTTCGCGTCCGCATACCTGTACAGCCAGGGCAAGTCGATGACGTCGGTTCCAAAGACTGGTGCATTGCGTACTGAGGTGAGGGGTGAACTCGAAGGCAAGAAAACCAGAGTCATCTACAGTGCTTCGGGCCGTATCTGCATTGGCACAGGCGTACCGGCCTCTATTGGCGCGCAGGAGCTGGCGCTCGGAAGCATCGAAAAGCATGGCGTGTTTCCACCAGAAGCCTGCATCGACCCCGAGTCGTTTCTCCTCGCAGTATCGACTCGTGATATCGGGGATGTGGAAGAACAGATCATTCAAGAGTAGTCGGACTTTCCTATCAGGCGGAGGTTGAAGGCCCCATGTCGAGCCCAGTCATCGAACAGGAGAGTGGTAGGGACCAATCGGGAAGTGACGTTGTGCCGGACCCGGACACGATGTTCCGCCTACCATGGACTGCATCCGACAACGCGATGACCTGGCTCGAGCCGACTCAACGGTGCAATCTCACCTGTGACGCTTGTTTCATTGAGAATGACAGAGACAGCGACAAGCCGGTCGAGCAGATCCGCCATGAGCTGAATGTCATGCTCCGTCTCCGTAAGTGCGACG
>Ga0180431_10002799_pt1 | contig 22985 bp, 20 predicted proteins | sample SS_ome_11_FD_132459 | JGI IMG/M metagenome (GOLD analysis project Ga0180431, IMG submission 132459) | Hypersaline lake sediment archaeal communities from the Salton Sea, California, USA - SS_1_MS_1 metaG | ecosystem: Environmental > Aquatic > Non-marine Saline and Alkaline > Hypersaline >...
GTTCTCTAAAAGAAGGTATCACTCGCTGTATGACCTTTCTTATCTTGCGGGGATCAATCCGCACTGGAGGGATAGAGATCACCATGACAGCATCATTCCACTGATCACGCGCGAGAACATGGAGGGATTCTCCAAACTCCCCTTCGCTGGCAGATGCTGTCAGGTCGAGGGGATTGTTTATGCGGATGTCTCTGCTGCTGGCAGACTTCAGCTGCTCAGCGATCTCCTGCGAAAATTGTGGCAGCACCAGCCCGTGATTGGCACAGGCATCAGCAGCAATTATGCCTGGTCCTCCACCGTTGGTCAGTATAGCCACCCGGTTTCCAGTTGGGACCGGCTGCTTCGAGAGCAGGCCTATCACTCCGAAAGACTCTTCCAGAGTGTTAACCCTTATGACTCCGGCCTGACGAAACAGGGCCTCTATCGCAGTAGCAGAAGCGGCCATAGCGCCAGTGTGGGTAGCAGCGGCCTTCGAACCCGCTGAAGTACGCCCACCCTTGATTGCGGCAATGGGTTTGCGGGACGAAACCCTAGTCGCAATTCTCCCAAACTTGCGGGGATTACCAAAAGACTCTAGGTACAACAGAATAGCCTTAGTTGCCTCATCTTCTTCCCAGTATTCCAAGAGGTCATTAGAAGAGATATCCGCCCTGTTGCCAATACTCACAAAGTTGGAAAGGCCCATATTCAGCCGCCTGGCATACTCGAGCATAGCAAGACCTAGAGCCCCGCTCTGCGACAGGAAGGCAATGTTGCCCATCAAGGAAAAATCGCGGGAGAACGTACCATTCAGTCTCACTTGAGGGTCTGTGTTGATTACTCCCATGCAATTTGGTCCTATAACGCGCATACCATAGCCTAGGGCAATCTCCCGTAGTCTTCGCTCTCGCTCAGCCCCCTCATCGCCTATCTCTTTGAACCCATCGGAGATGATTACCACCGCACGGACGCCTTTTTGTCCGCACTCGTCAACCACCTTGGCTACAGTCGGCGCTGGAATTGCAATAATAGCCAGTTCTACATCACCAGGGATGTCAAGGACAGATGGATAGGCTTTCATACTCAATATCGCATTGGCTCTAGGATTCACTGGATATATCCTGCCGGTGAACCCTCCCTCCAAGATGCACTGTAAAAGGAGCTGACCAATACTGTCCTTTTTCCTGGAAGCACCAATTAGCGCCACCGATCGGGGTGATAGGACTGACCGAAGCGAAGTAACAGTGGCCTGGCGTTCTCTTTCCCGCTCCTTTTCCGTTACGTGTGCGGTGCGGACAATAGGAAAGGCAACCCGGTATTGCCCGTTTTCGAGTTCTCGGTCGACGTGAAAGCCGTAATCGGTAAAGACCTGCATCATCTCTTTGTTCTCGGCCAGCACATCAGCCTCAAAGGCCGAGATACCGTTATCACGGGCGGCATTCGCCAATTGTTCCATTAGCTTAGTAGCTATACCCTTATTCTGAAATGGCTCTTCCACCACAAAACTCACTTCGGCGGCGTCCCCCCGTGGCAAACGATAGTAGCGCCCCACTGCCACTATATCCCTTCCACCATTTCTCATGACTTCAGCTACCAAGGCAAATGAATCATGGTAGTCGACACTGCAATAACTAGCAGCGTCCTCTTCATCCAGTCCTTTCGGCACATGGTGGAAGCGCAGGTACTTGCTGCGAGTGCCTAACCGGAACATGAAGTCCAGCCATTTTCTGGCATCATCCCTTCTGATTGGCCTCAGAAATATTCTGGAGCCATCCTTGAGCACAGCTTCTGTCTCATATTGCAAAGGGTACTCCGCTTTGGTTCTCATAACCACCTCCCGAAAGGAAAGTCCGGGCTTAGTAAAAGTCCCCCAACAGCTTTTCCACTCCTGCAAGTGAAATCTCTTGTTTTGCCAGAGGCGGTCTATCAGTTCCCAGGATGTGGTGTTCGAACAGCGGCTTCTGTTCTCTGTAGATGGTTCCGATGGGAATTCTTTCTTCCCATTCGCTCGCTTTGTCCAGAGCTGCTTTCTTGTCTGTGGGCTCATATTCGCCCTCTTCATCCAGCCGGTATACCCGTTCTCGGAACCACTTGAAGGTATTCCTGGTGTTAAAGGAAACACAGGGCTGCAGGATATCAACAAGGGCAAATCCCTGAAAGCTGATTGCCTGCTCGATAAGCTCTGTCAGGTGTTGGCCGTCTCCGGCGAATCCCCTACCCACGAAGCTGGCGCCACTGCCTATCCCCAATGCAATAGGATTGACCGCAGGGCCGGCCCCCTGGGGCGTGGTAGAGGTCTCAAATCCAGGGTCGCTGGTCGGAGAAGCCTGACCCTTGGTAAGCCCGTATACCTGGTTGTTGTGCACCAGACAGGTAATGTCGAAGTTGCGGCGCATGGCATGTAACAGGTGGTTTCCACCCTCACCGTAGGTATCACCGTCTCCACCTATGGCAATAACTTTAAGCTCGGGATAAGCAATCCGTGCGCCGATTGCCACCGGGATATGCCGTCCATGGAGAGCGTGGAAAACATTTCCCTTTGTATAGTGTGGTAGTTTGCCCGCATCTCCAATCCCTGAGACCATAAGCACCTGGTGTGGCTCGAAGCCGAGATTGACCAGCGCCTGGTTCAAAGCCTTCAAAATGCCAAAATTGCCGCATCCCTTGCACCATGCAGGTTTAAGGCCAGTGTAGTCAGCCATGGTCACCATCCTACTGCACCTCCTTCTCTATCCTTTCTGCGATGAAGGCAGGAGGGAACGGACGGCCGTCATACTTGAGGATCTCGCCGCTTACCTTAATATCTGCTTGGTCTTTCATCAGGCGGGCGAGATGTCCCGAGAAATTATTCTCTACAACGTAGGTTTTTCCTGCCTTCTGTAATGAACTCCGAACCTTCTCAGTGGGAAAAGGGCAAAGCTCATTGAATAGCAGACAGCTAATACTGACCTGCTCGTTCTGAAGAATGTCAACGGCCTCTTTCACGGCGCCGCAAGCGCTTCCCCACCCAAGCAGAGTTATCTCCGGCTTTTCAGGACCGTACCACTGAGGGGCAATGATTTCCTTTCCCAGCCCTTCCAGCTTGCGCATCCGTTTTTGCATCATGGCTGTCCGGGTTTCAGGGTCTTCAGTGGGATACCCTTCCTCATTGTATTCATCGGCGTTGGTTACCACCAGCGCCCTGCCCTGTCCAGGGAAAGACCGAGGCGAAATACCAGACTTGGTTATCCTGTGCCTCTTATATTCCTCCGGCTTGCCCTCGTAGATCTCACCGCGGTCTATGCTTATCTTCGAGAAATCCACCTCTCCAACGGTAACATATGAAGTTGCCAGGTGGGCATCGGTAAGCACAATTACCGGTAGCTGGTACTTCTCGGTCAGATTAAAGGCTCGCACCGCCGTCCAGAAAGCGTCTTCGATGCTCCTGGGTGCCAGCACAGCCCTGGGGAAGTCATCGTGGTGCGCATTGAGCACAAACTGCAGATCCCCCTGGCCCGTTCTGGTAGCTAGCCCCACTGCTGGCCCAGGACGCTGGGCATCCACAATTACTACCGGTGTCTCAGTAAGTCCGGCTAACCCCAGGCCTTCAACCATCAAACAAAGACCGCTTCCCGAGGTGGCTGTCATAGCTCTAATACCTGTATAGCCAGCGCCGATGGCAACATTGATTGCAGCTATCTCATCCTCGGGCTGATATACTGCTATGCCCAGCTCTTTGGCTTTGGATGCCATGTATTCCATGATGGACGTAGCTGGCGTCATGGGATAAGCCGCAATGAGCTTGCAGCCGGCGGCTATAGCCCCCAAGGCAAATGCTTCGTTGCCGTTAAGCACCATGCGCTTGGTATCCCCTGCTGCCTCGAGGTGCAGAGCACTACCTTTTCTGCTCTTCTGAGTATACTCGTAGCCACCTCTGGCCGCTTCGATATTTGCCTCCGCCGCTTTACCCTCGAAATGGTCGTTAAACACGCCCTCCGAGAGCCCCAGCTGATATCCCAACAGCCCGAGCGCTGCACCCACACCAACTGAATTGGACATGACTTTGCTCCCCGCTCTTTCTTGAGCTATTTGTTCCAGAGGCACACTGAACAGGTTTTTGCCTTTTACCTCGGTAAGTCTGTTGCCATCGTATATGATCACCCCTTTCGGCTTCAGTTGTTTCCGGTGCATACCGACGGACTGCTTGTTCAAGGCCACCACTATGTCCAAGGCCTCCGATACAGCGCCTATTTCACTATCCTTTACTCGAATCCGGCAGAAGCTGTGGCCGCCCTGAATTCTGGACTCGTAGTCCCGGTCGGCGAAGACGTGGTATCCTCCCCGGGCAAACGTCTTGATCAGAATATGCCCCATGGTCTTTATGCCCTGTCCTGCCTCTCCCGCTATCATGAAATTGAAATCCGTGCTCATTACGTCACCCCCTAACCTAATCTCTTCGATGAATAAGCCTAGATAATGCTTCCAACCAGCTAACCCTCACGGCTTGCCTCTCACATACCGTCCTTCGGCCTCCCAAGGCCTATTTCCTCTGGCGCTCGGCTTGGGCGATCTTGTCTATTACCGCTAGCACGCTATCCGGATTTACCGATATCGAGTCGACGCCGGCCTTCACCAAGAAGGCAGCAAATTCTGGATGGTCACTGGCCGCCTCCCCGCATAATCCTACCTTGCACCTATTCTTATGCGCGGACGCAATTAAATCGGAAATGCGAATTCTCACTGCCTTGTGCTGCTCGTCGAAGAGATAGGTCAGTTCCGCTGAGTCCTGGTCTACCCCCAGGACGAGCTGCGTAAGGCCATTGGATCCGATTAAGAACCCATCAAAATATTTACAGAAATCTTCGGCCAGGATAATGTTTAAAGGTACCTCTGCCATGACATAGACTTGAAGACCGTCTTTTTTTCTTTCCAGACCATTTTGTGCCAGCACCTCCAGGACCTTCTCAGCCTCCTCTGGAGTGCGACAGAAAGGAATCATGACTATCACGTTGCTCAGCCCAATGTCATCGCGGACTCGTTTTATGGCCCTGCACTCCAGAGCAAAGCCCTCCCGGTAGCGCTCGCTGTAGTAGCGCGAAGCGCCGCGGAAGCCGAGCATGGGGTTTTCCTCGTCAGGCTCAAATTGCTCCCCGCCAATGAGATTGGCGTATTCGTTGGTCTTGAAATCGCTCATTCGCACAATAACCAAGTTGGGGTACTGAGAAGCAGCAATCTTGGCAATGCCCTGCGCCAGGTAGTCCACGAAGTACTCCGTTTTGTCCTCATATCTTCTGGTTAGCTTCTCTATCTGCCGGCGTGCTCCCTTATCTTTCAGTTTGCCAAAGTACACCAGAGCCAGCGGATGAATTCGAATGATATCGTTGATAATGAACTCCATGCGGGCAAGACCGATACCTTTTACCGTCAATCGCCACCAGCGAAAGACCGCCGCCGGACTTGAGATGTTCATCATGACTTCTGTGCGTGTCTCGGGAATTTTCTCCAGGTTTACATCGGACACCTCAAAATCCGATATTCCATCATAGACGTAGCCCTCGTCTCCTTCGGCGCAGGATATGGTAACCTCCTGACCATCCTTAAGCGTGTCTGTCGCCTCAGCGGTTCCCACTACTGCGGCGATCCCAAGCTCACGGCTGACGATAGCAGCGTGGGACGTTCTGCCACCGTGGTCGGTTATGATGCCGGAAGCACGTTTCATAATGGGCATCCAGTCTGGATCGGTCATTCCGGTTACCAGGATAGCCACCTCTTCAAATCGCTCGATTTCGTCGGCGCTCTTGATCACCTGGGCTTTGCCAGCGGCAATGGCTCGTCCTATGCTCAGCCCGGTTAAAAGCCGTTCACTGCTGCCTTTCAGACGATAAGTCTTGAGTGAAGTAGCCTCCTTTTGAGACTGCACAGTTTCAGGACGCGCCTGCACGATGAATAGCTCACCGGATTCGCCGTCCTTGGCCCACTCTATGTCCATCGGCTTACCGTAGTGGTCTTCGATAACGCAGGCCCAGCGGGCTAGCATGAGGATTTCATCATCGCTGAGGGAAAATGAGCCACGCTCCTTCCTGGAGGTATCTACGCTCTTGGTGGTTTTTGTCCCCCCTCTGGCATACACAATTTTCTTCTCCTTCTCACCCATAGTTCTCCCGACGATGGGAACGAAATTTTGCTTGTCCAGCAAAGGCTTGAATACAGTAAATTCGTCGGGACTGACCAAGCCCTGCACAACGCTTTCCCCCAATCCCCAGGAAGCGTTTATGACTACCACATCCCGGAACCCGCTTTCAGGGTCAAGTGAGAACATTACACCGGCGCTGGCCATATCCGAGCGCACCATCTTTTGGATGCCCACAGAAAGGGCGACCTTCATATGGTCAAAACCCTTTTCCTCACGATAGCTAGTAGCTCGGTCGGTGAACAGAGAGGCATAGCATCGCCTGCAGGCATCTAATAGCCGTTTCTCTCCGGTAATGTTAAGGAAGGTCTCCTGCTGGCCGGCGAAACTCGCCTCGGGCAAATCTTCTGCAGTAGCGCTGCTTCTCACTGCTACTGCGACACCATCTGCATTGTATTGACGGCATAGCTCACGATAGCCATCCCTGATCGCCTCAGCCACCTCATCTGGAAATTCAGTATCCATGAACAGTGCCCGTATAGACTTTACCACCTCATTCACAGGCTTGCGGTTGCTCTCAAGCTCGTCCAGCAGTGACTTGATCTTTTCCCTTATCCCATCTTTTTTATCCAGAAATGCTTGATAGGCATTTGCTGTTGTAGCAAAGCCATCTGGAACCTGTAGACCCTTCTCCTTTAGGTTGGCGATCATCTCACCCAGTGAAGCGTTCTTGCCGCCGACAGCAGCTACGTCCTTGGCACCTAAATCTCTAAACCATCTTATATACTCTGATTTTTTGGTCATTTTCCTTCCTCCGTATCTATCAGCCATCTCTGCTCCAGCAATATCCTGTCTATCTCGTGGTGCAGATGCTCGATAGATCCGTCATTATTCAATGAATAATCTGCCCACTGAATAGCTTCACTTATTCTGAATAGACTCTCTTCGGTTCGGTCCTGCTCTAGAAATTTTTCGTAGCTCTGCGGGTCTCTCCTCCCGCCGCGCTTATGTGTTCGCTCATAGCGAAGATGAGGGTCACTCACATAGACATGAAAGAGGATGAAATCATCATCGAATTGCTCCATAAAATAACGTACATCGTCGGGCGTGCGAATTCCGGTTACGCCAGCGGTTTGCCATTCATTTTGTTTGATCCGTTCGACGACAAGGCTCACGAAGTACTCTTTGCCATGCTTCCAAATGTATTCTTCTGAAATCCGATGCAGGTTCTCCCTGGTCGGGGTTATTCCCTTTTTATCTGCCATTTCCCTTACTATGTCTCCGATGGATATGAATGGGATGTTATATCTCTGGTGGAGATATTTCACCACCTCGTCCTTGCCCGACCCGTTGAGTCCGATGGCACCGAAAATTCTCATCGCATCCTCTCTTCTCGGCAACCTCATGTACTCTGACACTTTGGGCAGAAATAAGCAGTGCGCCCGGAGATTTTCATTGTGGCTATTTCTCCGTGGCAGATAGGACACTTGGCGCCCCTTTCACGTCGGGGAAGCAGATAGTGTTGGGGCATTTTTCGTGGGTCAGCCCCGCTATCTATGGCTGTCTCAAGCACTTCCTTCACTGCTCTGAAAAGCATTTTCAGACCTTGATTGCTTAGCCGGCTTGCCTTTGCTTTCGGGTTTAGTCTCGCCTGAAATAGTATTTCATCCGAATATATATTGCCGATACCGGCTATGCGTTCTTGGTTCATTAGAGCCGACTTGATACTGCTCCTTGTTCCCGTCACTGCCTTCTTGAAAGCCCGCAGATTGAAGCTCTTGTCCAGCGCATCAGGCCCTAAGCCCTGCTTTTTCACGAAGCTGTTGATATGCTCTGTCAGAGCAAGTCTGCCCAGCTTCCTCTGCAGCACAAACGCCAGGTGGTAGCCATTGTCGAAGCTGAACAGGACGCGAGTGTGCTTAGGAGGCCAGTCGGCGTCCTTGAAATAATCGAAATACCCCGTCATGCCGAAGTGAAAGACTATCCAGCTATTATCACTCAGTCTCGTGAAAAGATACTTGCCATGGCGTTCAGTGGACTCAAATTGGTGCCCTTCGATTTGCGACTGTAGCTGCTTCTGGGAGAGGTCATCCAAGATATCTTCGGCAAAAACCTCCACCTTCACAATGGACTGACATAACGCCGTCTTGCCCAGATATTTTCGAAAGACCTCCACATCCGGCAATTCAGGCATATTCCCCCCTCCTTCCAAGCTTACCCCTGTTTATTTGCCTTCGAGCAATTCTTTCAACTTCAAAGCATTTTGAGCGGCGTAGCCCTTCTCATCGTTGTCAAAGTAGCAATATATCTCTTTCCCTTCGCCAGCCCATGACAAAAAAGCTTCTGCCCAGTCCAAGAGTGTCTTGTCATCATATTTGCCCTTGTAGGCACCGTCTGGACCGTGCAATCGCACATAGACAAAATCAGTGGTTGCCAAACGCGGAGATTTTCTCCGTTCAAAATCATATATGCAAAAAGCTGCACCCTTTTGAGCCAATACTTGCTCAGTTTGATCGCCGAACCAACTCAGGTCACGGAACTCGAAGGCGTACCTATGACCTTCTGGCAAGACTTTGAGGAAGCTGCTTAGCCTCTCGATGTTAAGTCGCCAGCGCGGCGGCAGCTGAAATAGAATTGGCCCCAATTTGTCTCCGAGCATCTCTACCCCATCGACAAAACTAGCCAGTGGCTGCTCCGGGTCCTTCAGCTTTTTCATATGGGTGATGTAGCGACTGGACTTGACTGAGAATATGAAGCCTTCCGGCACCGAATCTCGCCATTGGGCAAAGGTCTCCTTCTCCGGCAGTTGATAGAAGGTATTGTTTATCTCCGCCGTCTGGAAGTACTTCACATAGTGCTCCAGGAGGCGCTCATCAGGCAGGTCTTCAGGGTAGAAGGGTCCTTTCCAGTGCTGGTAATGCCATCCTGATGTGCCAATATATATTGACGTTGATCTGCTCACCGTGTCTCTCCGTTGCACTCTAGAGTTGAGTAAAACCCGTTTCTATTTATACGAAATCAGCTTCTCGAACTCTGTCTCATCCAGAATCTCGACCCGGTGCTTTTTTGCCTCATCAAGCTTGCTGCCTGGCTCCTCTCCAACCACCACAAAATCGGTATTGCTGCTTACGCTGGAAGCAGCTTTTCCACCGAGAGCTTCAACGGCCTGCTCTGCCTCCGATCGGGTGTATTTCTCCAGCGAGCCGGTGAAGACGAAGGTCTTACCTTCCAGAGGCAATTTGCCTTTTCGTTCGGGCATCTCCCCAATCTCCAATCCAGCGTCAAACAGTCGTTTCAAAACCTTCTGGTTTTCCTCTTCTCTGAAGAATTCTGCAACGCTTGCTGCTACCTCAGGACCGATTTCAGATATCCTCTGTAGCTGACTTCGACTTGCTCGCTGAAGGTCATCCAAACTACGGAAATTTCTGGCCAGTACCTGAGCTATGTGCACACCCACATGTCGTATGCCCAGGCCATATACAAAGCGATCCAGCCTTAGCTTCTCGGTTGCCTGAATGGCGTCGTGGAGTTGGGTAGCTGATTTATGGGCAAATCCTTCCAGCCCTAAAAGGTCGTCTATGGAAAGCTGGTAAAGGTCAGCTATGTCCTTCACCAGATCTCGGTCCACCAGTTGCTGCGCGGTCTTTTCGCTTAAACCCTCGATGTTGAGCGCTTCCCGGGAAGCGTAATGGACAATCCGACCGATAAGCTGGGGTGGGCAGGAAAGGCCCGCCGGACAGAAATGATAGGCTCCTTCTCTGGTTATATCACTGCCGCAGGCGGGGCATTTTTTCGGCATGGTGAACTCTTTTTCTCTTTTTCTGCCCGGCTCCTCGACCCGTTCTACCACCTCCGGTATAACATCGCCGGCTCTTGCCACCCGTACCTTATCCCCACCTCGGATGTCCTTCCTATGTACCTCATCCTCATTGTGCAGGGTCGCCCGGCTGATGGTAACGCCGCCAACATCGACCGGCTGAAGGAGGGCCACTGGCGTCAGCTTCCCTGTCCTCCCCACCTGGACCACTATGTCTTCTATTCTGCTGATTTCCTGTTTGGGAGGGAACTTCCAGGCCACCGCCCAGCGAGGGCTTCGCTGCCGTGTCCCCAGCCTCTCCCTCAGGGGGAGTTCGTCAACCTTTATCACCAGACCATCGATCTCATATTCCAGTTCATCGCGATTATCCATCAGTTCCCGGTATTTATCCTTAATTTCTGCAAGCGTAGAGCACTTTTCATTGTGAGGATCGGTCTTCAGCCCCCATTTTGAAAACCACTCCAGCATCTCCCAGTGCGACGATATCTCCTGCCCTTCAATGGCAAGAGTATAATAAAAGCGGACATCTAGCGGCCGCCCCGCTACCATCCTGGAATCGAGCTGCCGTAGCAAGCCGGCAGCGGCGTTGCGCGGGTTGGCAAAGGGTTCCTCACCCCTCTCCACTCGTTCTTTGTTCAGCTCATGGAATCCCTTCTTGACCATGAAGACCTCGCCACGTACCGCCAGAGAGGAAGGCAGACCGTTTCCACTCTGGAGCCGCAAAGGAATGGCGTGAATGGTCTTCAGGTTCTCTGAGATATCTTCTCCGGTTTGGCCGTCTCCACGGGTAGCGCCGTATTTATACCTTCCGTTTTCATAGACTACCTCCACCGAGGCGCCGTCAAATTTCGGCTCCAGTATGAAGCTAACCTCGTTGCCCTGGCAGTTTCTGTGCACGAGGTCGACAAAGTCATCAACCTCCTTCTCCTCCAGCACTGCGTTGAGGCTGAGCATCGGCGCGGTGTGGTTTACCTTTTTCAGCTTGCTTACCGGCTCTGCCCCTACCCGCTGAGTGGGTGAGTCAGGTGACTCAAACGCGGGGAACGCCTCCTCAAGCTCCTGCAGGCGGTGGAAGAGTTTATCATAGATAGCGTCCGAGATTTGAGGCTGGTTTCTTACGTAATAAAGATAGTTGTGAAACTCGACTCCCTCCCTCAAGGCTTCAATTTCTGCTTTGGCCTCTTCTTTACTCAGCTTGCCAGTATCTCTGAAATCTGTACGCGGATTCTCCTTGAAGTCCATAACCACCCCCCTTACTTCTTGCTGAGCAGTTTCTTCAGTTTCTTCCAGCTTTTGGTGTTCAGAACATCGTCAGACTCAAGCCAGCCGCGGCGTGCCTGATACACGCCGAAGCGCATGAAGTCAAGCTCACTTGTGCTGTGGGCATCCGTGGAGATGGCGACCATGATATCCATTTCCTGGGCCATCTTGGCATAGACCTCCGTAAGGTCAAGGCGCTCCGGCTGGGCATTAAGCTCCAGAGTGGCTCCTGCTTCCTTTGCCGCCTTCATCAGCCGTTCCATGTCCAACTGGTAAGGTTCACGCTCGCCAATCATACGCCCGGTAGGGTGGGCCAGGATGGTGAAGTACGGATTATCTATGCCCCTTATGATGCGCTCCGTCTGCTTATCGGCTGAGAGATTGAACTTGTAATGGACGGCGCAGACGACCAGGTCCAGCCTTTTCAAAACCTCGTCGGGCAAGTCCAGCGAGCCATCTTCCAGGATATCTACCTCAATGCCCTTAAGCAGGACAATTCCATCTAGCTTTTCGTTAAGCCGGTCTATCTCCTCTATCTGCTGCTCCAGGCGTTGAGCATCAAGACCTTTGGCTACAGTCACATGCTTGGAATGTTCAGTAATAGCTAGGTACTCATACCCTTTCTTCTTGGCAGCCTCAGCCATATCTTCCAGGCTGGAGCGACCGTCGGTTGCTTTGGTATGAGCATGAAGGTCTCCTCGAATATCTTCTAGGGTAATGAGCTCGGGCAACTCCCCTTTCTGGGCCGTTTCTATTTCCCCGCTATTCTCACGCATCTCAGGCTCTATATAGGGAAGGTCAACCTGAGCATAGACCTCTTCTTCGGTCTCACCGGCGATCCTCTTTTCGTCCCGAAAGACGCCATACTCGTTTATCTTGAGCCCTTGCTTGACCCCCATCTTGCGCACGGCGATATTATGCGCTTGAGAGCCGGTAAAGTAGTGCAAGGCTGCTCCGTAGCTCGATTCGGGTATTGCCCGTAGGTCGACCTGGACACCAAAGCGCAGTACCACCGTAGAGCGCGTCTCACCCCTGGCAATAACTCTGTCCACATCTTCATATTCCACAAAGCGCTTCATCACCTCGGAATCCTTTTTATGAGTAACCAGTATATCCAGATCACCCACCGTTTCCTTCCTTCTCCGGTAGCTTCCGGCCACCTCCACATGCTTGACTCCTTTTACTTCTTTCAGATACGCTAACAGCGGTTGTGCCAGTTCCTCGACAACAGAAAGCTTATATCGTTTCTTGCCTGCCTCAGGTTCCCCCTTGCGTCCAATCTCTTCCAGGATTTTTTGCTCCGTCTTGGCGGCGAAGCCCGGAAGTCCTCTGACTTTCTGTTTTTTGGCTGCCTCTTCCAGCTCCTCAATGCTGGTGATTCCCAGCTTCTGATATAATTTTCCGGTGCGCTTGGGACCCAACCCCGCCAGCCCGGTAATATCAATCAGCTCGGCGGGCAGCTTTTTCTTCAATTCCTCCAGCTGGGAAAGCTTGCCGGTATTCACGATGTCGGCTACCTTAGAGGCCAGGTCCTTACCCAGCCCCGGGAGTCTGGATAGGTCTTCATTCTTGTTCACCATCTCCGCAGCACTGTGGGAGAGATTGGAGATGTTCCGCGCTGCGGTCCTGTATGCCCGCACCCGGTACTGGTTGGCACCTTCAATCTCGAGAAGGTCAGCGTATTCATTGAAAATCTCTGCAATCTCTGCATTATGTATAGGCACGAGTCACCTCAGACATAAATGGTCATTTTCACATCCGTTCCTTATCCGCCCAGGTTTCCCAACCTTGTTGGGCGTAGCCTCAAGCACTGCATAGAGCCCAGTCCACCGTCTTGGGAACATCTGCTAGGTTTCGATTTCTTTTGGTTTTATCACTAGAATAGGCAATCCTGATTCCCTGAGCACCTGATCTGCGACGCTGCCAAAGACAACGCGTCCTAGACCGCTGTGTCCGTGCGTGGCGATACAAATAAGGTCGATTGAATTATCCTGCGCATAGTTTACGATGGCATCACCAGATGGCGATGGCTGCAGGATGACACACTCAACGTCTATCCCTTTTTCCAGCAACGGCTGTGCCACGCTGTCCAGATAAGCCTTTGTCTCAGCTTCTTGCCTGTGCAGTTCCTCTTCTATGATATCTCCTGTCTCAGTAGGCACGCCTGGTACTGATGCCACGGAGGGGCTGAAGATCATGCTTATAACTTGAAGAAGTGTCACTTTGCTGTTGAATCGAAGTGCCTCCTCCGTAGCGTAGGGTAGAATTTGTTCTGCAAGTCTGGAACCATCCAGGCAGACCAAAATCCTTTCAAACATTTTACCCTTCTTTCCAAGCCGGGCAATAGCTATAGCCCTTTGTCAGCAACATATTTGGCCAGGTCGGCCAGGCGACAGCTGTAGCCCCATTCATTGTCATACCAGGCAAGCACTTTGACCATATTATCACCCATCACCATAGTGCTAGGCGCATCGAAAATCGCGCTGGCTGTGCTACCCACGCAGTCGATGCTGACCAACTCCTCTTCACTGTATTCCAAGATGCCCTTTAAGGCCGCCTCGGCTGCTTCACGAAACGCTTGATTGACCTGGTCAACGGATGCGTCTCGTTCCAGATCGGCTACGAAGTCAACTATGGAGCCGACGGGCACGGGTACACGGAAAGCCATGCCATCGACCTTACCGTCCAGCCCGGCGATGAGCCTACCCACTAGCTTAGCAGCCCCGGTGGTTGTAGGTACTATATTGGTTGCTGCCGACCTCGCCCGGCGCAGATCTCTGTGATACATATCCAGAAGCCTCTGGTCATTGGTGTAGGCATGGATAGTGGTCATTAGGCCCTTTGCAACGCCAAAGCTCTGGTGCAATACATTGACCACTGGAGCTATGCAGTTGGTGGTACAGGAGGCATTGGATATTATATGATGCTTCTGGGGTTCATACTGGCCTTCGTTCACCCCCAGAACGATGGTGATGTCTTCATTTCTGGCCGGAGCAGATATGAGCACTTTCTTGGCTCCCGCTTCCCGGTGAGCGGCAGCCTCTTTGGCGTCGCGGAACACCCCCGTTGATTCAATCACTATGTCCACGCCATAATCACGCCAGGGAATCTTTGCCGGCTCACGCTCAGAGAAGACCTTTACTTCGTCCTCATCCACGACAATAGAGTCCTCTTTTGCTTCCACGTTGGCGGGGTATTTGCCATAGGCGCTGTCCCACTTAAGCAGGTGAGCGTTTGTCCTGGTATCGGTGAGGTCATTTACGGCGGCTACCGATAGCTGGCCCTTGTGGTACTCGCTGATTGCCCGGAAGGTTAACCTTCCGATTCTGCCAAAGCCGTTAATTCCAATTATGGTTGCCATCTTTACCTCCCATTTGTTTTATTCTGCTTTCTACGCTGCCTCACACTTCGAAGTCTGGACGGTTACATGACCTGCCTCTGCCTTCTTAGGCTTTGCTTTTGATTTCAGCCGTCTGCTTCACCATGTCCACAAACTCATCACTCCTGAGGCTAGCCCCGCCTACCAAGGCGCCGTCAATCTCGTTCTGAGATACGAACTCAGATATATTTTTCCCATTGGTACTCCCTCCGTATAGAACCAGCACTTCATGCGCCACCTCGCCGCTCCAAACTCGCCCAATCATCTGGCGTATGAATGCTATGGTAGCGCTGGCTTCTGCTGCTGTGGCAGACTTACCAGTACCAATTGCCCAAACTGGTTCGTAGGCAATTACCAGTGAACGTGAAGGACTGACACCTTCCAGGCCTTGCCTCATTTGCCTGCCAACTATGTCACGGGTCTTTCCAGCCTCCTTTTCTTCCAGGGTTTCACCAACACACAGAATGGGTATCAGATCGAATCTAACAGCCGCCTTAACTTTCTTATTTACCAGTTCATCGGTCTCAGCAAAGTAATGCCTCCGTTCTGAGTGTCCCAGAATAACATAGCGACATAAACCTTTTAGCATAGCTGGGGAGATCTCCCCGGTGAAGGCTCCTTTTTCCTCAAAATGCATGTTCTGAGCTCCCAGCTCTACCGTTGAGCCTGTAATTAGCTCTGCCACCGGTATCAAAGAGACAAAAGGAGGACACACTACCTTCTTAACGCCTTCCAGTGCGTCCAATCTCTCTAGCATACTTTTCACCAGTTCAGTGGCTTCACTGACTGAGGTGTTCATCTTCCAGTTGCCAGCAATCACCGACGTACGCATTCGAAAACCTCCTACGCACCAAATTTGGTCAACTTGAGTGCGTTGGCCATAGCGAGCGGCATGAATTCGGTGGCGGGAATATGACCAAGGCCACCCGAGAGGCATGCCGATTCCGAAAACTCATTTACGGCATCTCGACGACACCATTTTGAACATAACATCACAGGCACGGGATGCCAGCTGTGGCTTTTGAGCACTGATGGCGTGGAGTGATCGCCCGTGACTGCTAATACATCAGGCTCAAGGTCATTAAGCAGGGGTATCAGGCTGTCTACTTCCTCGATAACGCTCACCTTTCGCTGGAAATCACCGTCTTCGCCAGCTGAGTCGCTATCCTTTATGTGCAAAAAGAAGAAGTCATAATCATTATAGTGCTTCTTCAGTGTCATGAATTCTTCCCCAATGCCGGCGCCTGGATTCAGGAGCTTCATGCCCACCAGCTTGGCCAGACCACGGTACATAGGGTAACCGGCGATTGCCGCCGGACTTAAGCCGTAGACCTCTCCCATGGCTGGGAAGTGTGGGTGCTTGGAAAAACCGCGGAGCAGCACCATGTTCGCCGGCTGGTGTTGAGACAGAGCATCTTGGGCTCGCTTCAGGAATTCGTTGGCTATGTGTGCCATTCTTTCCGCTTCAGATCGAACGGCGGTAACCGCCTCAGGTGGCACTCCTGTCTTCTGTGGGTCGGAGTCAGTTACTTCGCCTGCCAGTTGTTCACCACGAAATACAGCAACAAAACGGTGCTCCTTTACCGGCCTGACTATGGTCCTTACTCCTTCGATGTCCCACCCATTCAGGAGTTTACACAGCTCTGCATTGTTCTCTGTCGGGATGCGACCGGCCCGCCGGTCCGTTACCTCGCCCTGGTCATTGATGGAGCAGAAGTTGCCCCGAGCTGCTACGTCGTTGTCCTCAAGATCAAAACCAATCCCCAGTGCTTCGAGCACACCTCTGCCGATGATGAACTTCAGGGGGTCATAGCCAAACAAGCTAAGATGTCCCGGCCCACTGCCCGGAGTGATCCCTGGACTCACCGGTTCGCTTAGGCCGCATATGCTCTGGCCAGCCAACTTGTCTAAGTTCGGCGTAGCGGCTGTCTCTAGCTCCGTCTTGCTGGTCTGCGGATGAGGAAGTCCTCCCACTCCATCAATGACCAGCAGGACGATTTTACTAATAGAAGGGATGGCTATTTCCTTTATGAGTTCAAAATCTGCCACGTTGCACACCTCGAATATCGACCTCAAATATCCGGCAGTGCCTCTACCCCTGGTAGGCTTGACCCTGCCAAGTATCTCAGTGAGGCACCGCCGCCAGTGGAAACAAAGCTCATTTTGTTGGTAATGTTCAAATCATCCACTATCTCAGCCGTAGAGCCACCAGCCACAATAGTGGTTGCCTCCAAATCGGCAAGATAGCTAGCTATAGCCTTCGTTCCACTAGCGAAATGGGGTATCTCATAGACACCCATCGGTCCATTCCAGAAAATGGCTCCGCACCTGCTAAGTCCTTCTTGAAAGTCCCGCACCGTTTGCGGGCCGATGTCGACAATCTTCATATTGGAGGGTATTTGCTCCACAGATACAGTCTCGGTCCTCGCGCTCTCATCAATCCTCTCGGCCATTACCAGATCGACCGGAAGAAGTAGCCTCACTTCCCTTTCTTCCGCCTTTTCTATGAGTTTCTGGGCGGTGTCGAGTTTGTCCCTCTCGATCTCCAGCTGCCCTACCTGGTGTGATTTCGCCTTCAAGAAGAGAGCAGCCATGGCGCCCCCAATCAGCAAGGAGTTCAGCTTTTCCATGATGTTGTCTAGAACAGCCACTTTGTCACTCACCTTAGCTCCGCCGAAGATACCAGCGAAGGGATGATCTGGCTTTTCCAGAAGACTGCCAAGCGTCTTAAGTTCTTTCTCCAATAGTAGGCCGGCTACCGCAGGTATGTGCTTTGGAATACCAACGATTGATGCATGCGCGCGGTGACAGGCACCGAAAGCGTCATTGACATAGATATCAGCTAAACGGGCTAGGTCTTGGGCAAACGAGTCGTCATTAGCTTTCTCCTCGGGGTGGAACCAGAGGTTTTCCAGCAACAGTGTCTGGCCACTCTTGAGATTGCCCGCCAATTTTTCTATTTCCGGGCCGACACAGTCCTTTGCCATGTGCACGGATTGATTCAACATCTTCGATAAACGATTAGCCACTACAGCCAGACTTAGCTCGTCCACCTTTTCGCCCTCAGGACGTCCCAGGTGAGAACACAGTATGATACACGCTTCCCGCTCAAGTAAATAACTGACTGTGTGAAGCGTAGCACGAATCCGGGCGTCGCTGGTAATCTCACCTTGTTCATCCAGAGGAACGTTGAAGTCGGCCCTGACCAGCACTTTCTTGCCTTTAAGATCGATATCCCGGATGGTCCTTTTCATTGTTCGGTCCTCCTTGAGATTAAGCAGCCAGTATGTTGGCCAGTTCGAGGAGGTTCAAATCCAGTTCCTTTTTGGTGGCCACCACCTCAGACAGGGGAGTAGCTGACACTTCGCCTTTAATCAGGCCTACCAGTAGTCCATGCCGCTCCTGGTCAAGATGCTGGATCGCTGATGCTGCCAGCCGTGTCCCCAGCAACCGGTCAAAGGCGCTGGGGACACCACCGCGTTGCACGTGGCCAAGTCGTGTGACGCGTAACTCAAATCCAAGCCTCTGTTGGTGCTCTTGAAAGTATTTCGCCAGTTCTTCAGCATTGCATCTAGCGCCTTCGGCAACGACGACCAGAGCGTGGGATTTCCCCCGCTGGTAGGCAGATCGGATTTCCTGTGCTATGATTTCAGCATCAATCGGCACTTCTGGAATAATGATGGACTCTGCCCCGCCAGCGAGGCCCGACATCAAGGCGAGATAGCCAAAGTAACGCCCCATCACTTCAACCACAAACGCCCGATCATGCGATGACGCTGTGGTTCTTAGCCTGTCGATCGATTCCAAGGCGATATTGAGGGCGGTATCAACGCCTATAGAAATATCCGAGCCATGCAGGTCATTGTCTATGGTAGAGGCTATACCAATAACTGGATAGCCCATCTCGGAGAGTTTGTACGCCCCGGCTTGCGATCCATCACCTCCGATAACAATCAGAGCATCAATGTTATGTTGTTCAAGCATGCTCAGCGCTTTCAATTGACCCTCCCGGGTCTTGAACTCAGGACAACGGGCGGTATGGAGAAACGTCCCACCGCGATCCATGGTTCTCCCTACGTCCCTCGCCCCAAGCTTTACTGTGTCGCCGCTTATGAGTCCCTGGTAGCCGTGACGTATCCCGAACATCTCCCAGTCTCTATCCAGCCCAGTCCGCACTGCGGCCCTGACAGCGGCATTCATACCCGGAGCATCACCTCCGCTTGTTAACACACCAACCCGTTTTATATCCATCCCCCATACCTATTCTAGTATCCACATTGAACATGATAATTGCGGTACTTCTAGGCTATGGTGACATCCTGGCACAAATAGACATCCTGTATTGTATTTAGGAGGTCAACTCCTTCTTTCATTGGTCTTTGGAAAGCTTTGCGCCCTGATATTATGCCCATGCCACCGGCTCGCTTATTTATCACCGCTGTTCGGGTCATCTCTGCGAAATCATCTTTCCCCATCGAAGCACCTCCGGAATTAATTAGGCCGCTGCGGCCCATGTGGCAATTGATTACCTGATAACGCGCCAAATCTATAGGGTGGTCTGAGGTGAGTTCGGTATACACCTTTTCGTGCGTCTTACCGAATCTCAAAGCTGGAAAACCTCTGTTGGCGGTTGCCTGCTTCTGCTTCACAATATCGGCCTCAATAGTGACTCCGAGATAGTTCGCTTGACCAGTCAAGTCAGCAGCAGTATGGAACTCCTCCTCTCTTCTGACCCCGTCATTGCGCAGGTAAGCCCAGAGTACCGTTACCATACCCAGTTCGTGCGCATAGCGAAATATCTCGGAGATTTCCTGAATCTGCCGGTTGCTCTCCGGCGAACCGAAGTAAATCGTTGCCCCAATCGCTACTGCGCCTGTATCGAATGCCTGATCAACACTGGCAAAAAGGATCTGGTCATACTTGTTGGGATAAGAGAGTACCTCATTGTGATTTACTTTCACAATGAAAGGAATACGATGAGCATACTTTCGTGCAACCGAACCTAGTCCGCCAAGGGTAGAAGCGACGGCATTGCATCCGCCTTCAATTGCAAGCTTGATGATATTCTCTGGATCGAAATAAGCAGGGTTAGGAGCAAAGGAGGCACCAGCGCCATGTTCAACTCCGTGATCAACCGGAAGTATGGAGAGGTATCCGGTTTTTGCCAGCCTCCCGTGCTCGAATACAGTCTGCAGATTACGCAGAACCGCAGGATTCCTGTCAGTAGGCACCAGAACTCGGTCTATGAAATTTGGACCAGGCAAATGGAGCCCCTCAGCTGGGAGTACGCACTTATAATTGAGAAGATATTCTGCTTCCTCACTAAGGTATTCTACGATTCTTTCTATCACCGTGGACTCCTTCTTCTCAGAATCACAGGAGCTACCTGCCCTCACATTCTGTTCGCCAAGCTTCCAGATGTTCCATGACTTCCTCATCGCTCAGGTCATACCAATAGTCATAGAAGCTGGCTACAGCAAAAGGGTACGTGCGGGCAATGACAAGGCATACCAGGTTGTCGGCCGCTGGCTTGACCAGATCATAGGCCTTGCCAGAAGCCACTGGCGTTGCGACCACTGTTCTACTTGCCTTTTCCCGTTCCATCGATTTGATTGCCGCTAGCATGGTGAAGCCCGAAGCCAGTCCATCGTCTATTACAATCGCTGTTCTTCCTTTCACCTGAGCAATGGGGAGACTTCTTCTGTAGACGACACACCGCCGCTTAATCTCATCTTGTACCTCTTTTGCCTGTCGCTCTATCTGGTGCCTCGGCAACGCCAATTCCCTGACCAGCGGCTCATTCAGAACGACCGTGCCATCTTCAGTGACCGCACCATAGCCTGCCTCTGGATTATAAGGAATGGTGATCTTCCGCGCGACCACTACGCCAAGCGGGGCATCCAATCCTCTGGCTACCTCTATAGCAACTGGTACGCCGCCACGCGGTACAGCCAGAATAATAACGTCACCGCCTCGATACTGCGACAATTTATCTGCCAGCCGTCTACCGGCATCAGCCCGGTTCGAGAAAAACGGCTTCGCTTCGTAGACAGTCATGCTATCATTCATAGTTTTTACTCCTGAGCGCAACCCTCGCAAAAATGTGGCACTGGGTGGGCAACTGAATGAAAACCAATACACCAGAGCCAGAATTCGGGCTCTCAATAACAGTCATGGCTGCTTTCTCAACTTGTATCTCGTCGTCGGACTCAGGAATGTCTACGCCATCAAGGTGCCCAAAAGTGGTGCAATTCTGGGACATTGGATCTCGGTAACAATCAAGATAGCCCGTTATCGGCGGTCAACGCACGCATATATGTCTAGCTCAGCTTGTTACGTAGAAATGCGATTCTTTCAGTTGTAGCATCAGTTGCGAGCTCTCGACTTTGTGACTCCGCTAGGAACCTCTATAGCTTCTCATACCCACTCACTCCCTCCCTCAATTGCTGAAATCGTCCTTCTCCGCAATAGAATAGATGAAAAGATTAGTTTCGCATGCTACCCAGGGTTTCACCAAATTCTCTCGCATTTTCAAGTATGCATCTTTTAACAGCACATGAACACACGTTCGTCCTGCTGTGAACGCTGAGCTTCTGGGAATTAGTGCCATAGCTACCTTTTTACTGCTTTACACAGTTCCGCTTTTTGAACCAGTAACTCAACCTCCTCATCTAGGCTACTCGCTCTGGCTGCCTCCCCCTGAGTCACACACTAGCTTCTGAGAAGACCTGTATTTATCTCCCAATAGCTCAAATATCGGATGCCGGTCAGTCTCCTACGGAATTGTGGCTGCAAGGTCATTGATTACCTCCACGACTCCAGCGGTATACCTGGGAATGCGTTCCACATCCAGAAGGGTTGACCAGTTCGGAACAGTACCCGATAGGGTGACCACCCCATTCTCTACAGTCACATCCACTAGGTTTATGTCCACGTCTATCCTGCGTTTCAGAGCTGACATGATGTCATCAGCAATCGATTTATCGGTGCGACTCTCTGTGGGCACCACGGAAAGGGCATTTTCTACCTCTCGCACGCCGAGCATGTCTGACACCAGTTCCTCAGCCTGTATTTTCTTCCAATAAGCGTCTACGTGACCGCTCAAAGTCACATATCCTGCATTAACAGAAACTGTAATTTCGGTAGCGTCGATATCGGCATTCCAACTAAGCACTTTTTCAACCCTCATCTTAAGCTCGTCATCTATTGCAGCGGGAAGAGCAGGTGGTAGCTCTACCCTCAGTTCTCTGTCATCGACCGATACCACGCCGGGAATCATAACCGCGTCAGTGTAAGCAGTTCTCCGGGCGCTCAATGAAGGAACACTACCTTTCAGAGTCACCCGGCCATCTGACACATCCACCATTATGTGCGATGCATCCACTGCTCGGTCCCAGTATAACTGGTCTATGATATCTTTTTTGATCTGTTCACTGTTAATTGCCATTTGACTTCCTCCTTATTGAGTTTTCTATCAGACAATTGGTCAATACACTATTCTCTATAGTGACATGGTGGGCGAACTACATATCACCGTGCGACCCATTCCTTGAACTGAGCACTCTGTTAACCTAAATGACCCTCAACTAGTTCTTCTCCTCATCTACTTCGAGCATGTGATAGGTGGATGATTTGACTCCCATCTTGAGCCGATGGCGAGACTGGTCATATTTTTCGCCACGGCACATCGCCGTTATCTTTCTACAATCGAAGTGCTCTAGCTCGAACCTCATGAACAAGAGCGTGTCAACGTCAAAGAGATAGATCAGGCTGTTGAGCCACGCAAACAGCAAGTCTCGGAGTCCTCCTCTGCGAGCTACAGCTTTCGAGTCTCGACTTCCCTCACCGTTCTCAACTCGCAATGATGGAGAACGAGCCATAGGCGGCGTTGGCAAATGCTTCGTCTAAAGCGCCGCCATAGGCTACTTCCTATCAAACTCTCCATAGCACCTTTGACCTGCCCTAGAGCTGTGCCAGCATTCATCAGCGTGGGGGAATTTGGAAGGAACTCCAGATTAGTCATCAGGTTGAATAACCGTTCTTCTATCCCTTCCACATCGACACCTGGGTCGAAGTGGGCAATCTCTTCCGTATAAGGCATAACGACCTCAGCTGCCTCAGATCCATCCAATGGAACCATGATTCTTTCGAGCATAATAGCCTTTCTCCTTTATATCGCTTGGATGATGTATGGCGTCAGTGGCAGTCTATTGGCCGCTGCTCAGGTTCCGATTTGCCACTGACACCACGTTGCAGGTTACAGTTGTCAAAGGTTTCAATCGACTATGCTGCTGTTTCAAAACCACCGCATAACTGCAATACTGGTGGAACACTCCTTCACCTAGGTGGTGCTGAAATCGCGGCGCTCCTCACCGCACACCGGGCCGGCAATCTCACAACAGGCGTGCTCTCATGCCGACCATCTACGATGATGACCTGAA
>Ga0180431_10002800_pt1 | contig 22982 bp, 19 predicted proteins | sample SS_ome_11_FD_132459 | JGI IMG/M metagenome (GOLD analysis project Ga0180431, IMG submission 132459) | Hypersaline lake sediment archaeal communities from the Salton Sea, California, USA - SS_1_MS_1 metaG | ecosystem: Environmental > Aquatic > Non-marine Saline and Alkaline > Hypersaline >...
ATTGACCTCGTTCCTTACGCATGATATTGATCCAACGGTGGCCATGCCGGGGCTGGGCCACGGAGTAGCGCGGAAACTCGTTATCTACATGTTCGTCCTTGCAGGACAGGAAACAGTTATTACAATTTTCGCATCTTTCTACATCAATGATGAGATTCCATTTTTTCATTTCATGCTCTCCTCCCCCCGCCACTTTTGGATTTGCACGAGACATGAATTTGCTGCCATACTGTGTGATTGCTTGATCATCATTCTACTTGAGGTTAACTGATTAATGCAACCGCCTCGATCTGCTGAATATCCGGGCTCTCCTACAGGATCGTAGACCGCGGAGGATTCATAGGAGTGAACAGTGCCTGGAGAAACCCGTTCGGTGACCTGTGCAGCGCAGATCACAGCGCCCCTGTCATTGAATACCTTGACCAGCTCGTTCTGCTTAATACCCCGAGCCTGTGCATCCTTTGAATTAATTCTTACAATCCAGTAATAATAGCCATCAATCAAGACTCGGTGGTCCTGGATATCGTTAGTAATACTATCCTTGCCATCTCCCATGGTGTGAAAGCTGTACCTAGGATGAGGGGATATCAACTGCAAGGGATACCTTTTGTATAATTCTGTAGTATGATGTCCTTCCCAAGAGGGGATATATTTTGTCATGGGTGGCCTCTCAGGGTCATCCGGGTCGAATCTATCTAGACTCGAACAGACAAACTCCAGCTTTCCGGATTGGGTTTGAAGTCCTCTGCCAAACTGTTCGGTATAATCTGCTGGCAGCGGTGCCAGCTCCGGTGTGTCCTTTGGACGGCCCTCTGCATACCATCTAAAGGATACCGGATCCCTTAACTCCTCCTTGGGAGCTGGAACAACATAATAGCCCTTTTTGAGGAATTTCTTCCAGGAAATCACCTTGGGGAGATCAGTAGCATCGAAGAGCCGCTTACACCAGTCGAATTCGGTTACACCCTCGGAAAATGCGGCGCCGAGCCCGAGCTTTTTTGCAATCTCTAGAAAAATCTGAAAGTCTGATTTTGATTCACCAAGGGGGTCAATACACTTATGCTGCATGACCATGACGCGGTGGTTGCACTGGTTGAAGCTATGTTGTACATACCCGCCGCAGTTGGCAAATTCGCTGATATCCCACCGCTCAAAACTGGTACAGGCCGGCAAAATAACATCGGCAAACCTTGCCTCACCCTCAAACCATATTGACTGGTTCACCACAAACTCCAGGTTATCGGATCGGTAGGCCTTGACATACCGATTTGTCTCACTCATCGTTCCGAAATGCGAGCCGCCGTATTTGTAATACATGTGGATTGGAGCATGGCCTGACTCGGGGTACTGGAACTTCAAGAACTGGCCCTCGATGGTCTTGGAGTCGGTCGGATAACCATAGGTACTGCCTTCAAGGATGGCTTCCGGAATCCTCAGCCGTGGCACCCTCTGATAAACTGTATTTACGGTAGCCAGTTGAGGCATACGCTGGTATAGATTGACAGCCATAGCCGTCCCTTCTATGTCACCAGACAATCCCCCTTCTGCGTAACCTGGGAAGAAAAGACTGGTGTCCACCGGAGTGCCTTGCTGCATTCCCCCCATGTTTACGCCGGGTTTGCCCAGACCCTGCATCGCCATCAGGCAAACCATTGAACGGGCCCATTCATTCCCCGTGGCACAGCGGCAGGCACTGCCAAAACCGGTTATTCCCCCGGCAGCCAGATAGGTCCGTTTGGTTCCCCACTCTCGAGCGAGGGCCCTTACATCTTTTGCGGGAACTCCCGCTTCCCTTTCCTGCCATTCGGGGGTTTTTGGTATCCCATCCTCCTTTCCCAGGATATAATCTTTCCATTTGTCAAACCCCGTAGTCCTACTGGCGACATACTCGTTGTCGTAAAGATCTTCGGTGATCCAGACAAAGGCGATGGCAAGGGCCAGGGCATTGCCCGTTGCCGGCCTTGGGGTCAACCACTTGCCGCCAAGTACCGCCGCTGTATGGTTATAGAATGGATCAATATGTACCATTTTGATACCGAGTTCTTTGAGCCATTGGCGGCGAACACTACCCTCCATTGCACCGTAGACACCGCTCGTGGCCTCCGGATCACTCGACCAGAACACCACCATTTCACACGCTTTTAGACAATCTTCAACCGTTCCATAGGCCTCTGGAGCACCAAGACGCATGCTATATCCCCAATGATGCATGGCCCCCCAGTACCAGCCTTCCCAACTGTCCGGGTTATGAACAACGGGTGTGTAACCAATGGAGTTAAAAAACCTGGGCCTGGAGCTTAGCCAGTAACCAAGGATTCCCCAACTATGATGAGATCCACTGCCGTTCAGAATTGCGCCAGGACCATAATCCCTCTTCATTCGCTTTATTTCGTTGGCAACAATATCTGTTGCCTCATCCCAGCTAATCCTTTCATATCCCGAGATTCCCCTATTTTGACAATTTTTTCCACCGTTGGGATCAAAATCGACCCGCTTCATGGGGTAGAGCAGCCGGTCCGGTGAGTAGACCATCGATTTCCAGGCGAGAGTATGGGGGGAAATCGTGGTCTTTCGCGGTGGGGTAAAACTTTTTCCCCTGGCCTCGATTGTCCAAGGCTGTGCGTCGCTCCCCTCGAATTCAATAGGTGTGATACGCACGATTCTACCATCTTTTACATACACAAAGACCGGTCCACCATTTGTATTACTGGTATATCTCTTGACTCCGTTTCCAATGTGTATTCCATATTCAACATCGCCTGACAGCATAAGGCTGAGTGTCTCCATAAACCACATTGTTAGCTCATCCGGCCCTTGGATTCCTATTTGAAAGTTCTTCATGGCATTAATCTGTGCTAACTGGTCCCTATTTGGCCTCATGAGCTTGGCAGCTAGATAGGCGTTTCTATAGACGATCGTAACATCAGGGCTGGAATGAATGCCGGCTTTTGATTTGATATTGCCGTTTTGGAATGTAAAGTGCCTGCCTTGCGAATTGTCCCTTACTTTTATTTGAGCCGTAAAATCCTTCTCTTTGAGCCGATGCTTGTATGACGGATGTTTCCTTGCCGCACGTTTCAGCATCAGGTTTAGGCCAAAGAGTATTATGGAAAATACGAGTCTTGCGAGCATTGGGCACTTCAACAGTATTTTATCTTCAATGGTTGTTTTCATATTCTCCTCTCACTAGGCATATTGATACTGCACCTGCGACACCTTTCACTTATTATCTTCTCATCCGTGGCACTAAATCAGACAAACCGGGTGAGGTTTTAAGCTGCGCTACTGCCTGCCAATGCCTTATGACGTAATGATGTTGATACGAAGAGTTAGGAAGGGGAGGAAGAGTTACGGGCATCTCACCTCTTCAGACCAAGTATCTCACGGGCCTCGGTTGGTGTTGCGATTTCTCGTTGGAACTCCTTGGCTACCCTTTTCACTCTTTCCACAAAATCAACATTTGATTTTGCTAATACGCCTCTTGATAAAAGGACATTATCTTCCATGCCAACCCGCACGTGTCCCCCGGTGATGAGTGTCATAAAGAGAATAGTGAGATGCATACGCCCTATTGCAAAGGCCGAGAATGTAGCTCCTTGGGGAAGGATACTCTTCAAATGCATGAAGTTCTCAACAGTGGCCGCTATACCACCCGGTACCCCTAAACAAAACTGATAGTGGAGCGGTGGTTTCAGGAGACCTTTTTCCACCAGATAGAGGGTATTGTACAACATACCGGCATCAAATATTTCAAGCTCAGGTTTTACCTTGTTGTTCTTTTGCGTCTGGGCGAGTTTCTCGAGAAAATCAGGCCTATTCTCAAAAACAGTCCTATGTTGCCAATTCATGGTGCCGGCATCAAAGGATGCCATCTCAGGCCTCAATTCAACAAAGGGTTTCATTCGTTCTTCATCTGTTAGGCCTATTCCTCCAGAGGTGGTAAGATTAAGAATGATATCACAGTCTTCTTTCTCTCGAATCAATGTGACTGTCTCTCTAAATTTGTCAAAGTTCATTGAAGGCGATCCGTCATCTTCTCTTACATGGATGTGGGCTATGGAGGCCCCTGCCTTCCAGCAGTTATACGCCTCCTCTGCAATCTCCTGGGGTGTTATCGGTACATACGGTGTGTCTTTTTTTGTGGGCCATGCGCCGGTTAGTGCAACCGTGATGATTAGTTTTTCCATGATATCTCCTCTCACAAATACAATTATACGAAATTCCCTTTAAAGCCTGTCGTTCGGAATACTCTGCTGAGCTATAATAGGGTACCCGCTGGTTGAAGATGTGTTTCCATGGAGTTACGCATAGGCAGGCGCAAACCAGACGTGTTATGGACAACTACATAAAAGCATTGCGGGTTCACAAATACTTCTCGCAAAAAAAACATACGTAATCTGCTTTTCACCAAGCCTAATCATGCCTCCCTGGTTTAGCCAAGAGATGAGTCCCGTGGTCTTTTCGGTTTGCCTATTTTCGACGGGGAGAGAGTATTTCAAAGCCAAGTTTTTCTTGCAATGTCCCCATGATCCCTTTGGGAGCGATCAGAATCACCCCAATGGCTATAGCCCCAAGGACAAGCATGCTGACCGAACAGTATTCGGCTAGAGTCTGCGATAGGAGGACAAAAATGATTGAGCCAGCTATTGGTCCTTCTATGGTGCCAATCCCTCCAATTACCACTATAAAGACCAGTTTGACTGTCCAGTCAATGGCAAAGGCCCTATAGGGCTGGATAAATACCTGAAAGATGTACAAAACCCCCGCTGCGGCTCCTGTGACGAACGCCGCTAGAAGAAAGCAATAGAGCTTGGATCGGAAGACCTCCACACCCATAGTCTCTGATACTGCATCATCATCCCGCATGGCCATCAACCCCAATCCGAGCTTGGACCTCAGAAGACTATAGACCAGAACAACGGATCCGACCCCAATGATAAATGCGGCGTAATACACCTCTGGCATGGAGGGGGGGGGCGTTGGTTTGATAAAGAGGCCCATGCCATACCTTACATACTTCCAGTTGCTAAACCAGATCAACAACGTCTCGGCAAATACCCAGGTTCCAATGCCGAAATAGATCCCTCTCATTCGAAAGATGAACAGAGACATAAATAGGGCAAGTAAAACAGAGAACAAACCTCCGAGAAGTACACTCAACCAGATATAAATACCATGGTAATTGCTCATCACAGCCACGGCATAGCCGCCGACCCCTATAAAGGCCTGCTGGCCCAATGACAGCAAACCGGAATAGCCTGTTAACAGATTCCACATCTGCGACAAGGCCAAATAGAGACAAAAAAGCAGACATAGCAAGATCAGGTAGTCAGTACCCCACACAGGAACAGTTGCCAGGACGAACACCAAAGCCCCCAGGATATGCCACCTAGATTTATAGAGCACGCTTCCCGCAGACACCTACACTCTCCCGAATATACCCTGGGGTCTCACTGCCAGAACAATGAGCAATACCACATAGCCACAGAACAGTTGATAGCCGGGACCAAAAAACTGGGCCCCCATCAACTGCGACACGGCCAGAATAAATCCCCCAACCAGGGTCCCTTTCATGCTACCCATTCCACCAATGACCATAACACCAAAGGCAATGACTAGATACTGTGGGCCAGTGTGTGGATAAAAGGTAAATGTTATCCCCACCAGCACACCTGCCACCCCGGCAGTCATGATCGCAATCCCCATTGCCTTGGCATATATATTCTTTGTATTGACTCCCATCAATTGTGCCGCCACCTCATCATCCGACGCCGCACGTATAGCCCTGCCCAGGTACGTCTTTTGAAATAAGTAATAAATACAGGCGATGACTGTCAGGCCTATCAGGAGATCCAGGAGATAGATCACCGGTATGTTCAGATACTCCGTTACAGGAATCGTCTTCACAGCAAGACCCGTCATTAGGCTCCTTGCATCCGGAGTAAATATCAAGAGCAGGAGGTTTTGAAGAATGATTGACAGTCCGAATGCCACCAGAAGGGGAGGTTCCATCTCTTTCCCCAGGACACGGTTCAGGAGATAAGCTTGGACGAAAAACCCCACAAAGTACATCACCGGGACAACTGCGACAAGGGTCCACAGCGGGCTGACTCCCAGCCAGGTGATTAAAGAGAGGCTCAGGAAGCTGCCTAGAATCATCAGATCCCCATGAGCAAGGTTCACCAGCTTGACAATCCCGGCCATGGTCGTCATTCCAATGGCAATAATGGCGTAAAGGCCACCCAACAGAATCCCGTTCAAAAGCGGCTGCGCAAAAGCCTCCATAAATCCTCCTAAATGGCAAAGTCGCTTGGCCTCTGTTGAATTCGTAACGTGATAGACTAGATAACTGGCTCAAATACCAAAATAGGCCTTCTTTACCCCTTCATCACCCAGGGAAGAGGGTGCCCCCTCCAGCACGACCTTGCCTTCCAGCATCACATAGGCCTGATTCGCTGCCTTAAGGCTTCGCCTTATATCCTGCTCCACGAGGACAATCGTAAGGCCCTCCTCGTTGATCTGCTTCAATTGCCTGTAGATGCTCTTGATAACCACTGGGGCAAGCCCCAGGGAAATCTCGTCACAGAGAATCAGTTTCGGTTCAGACATCAGTGCGCGAGCAATGGCCAACATCTGTTGTTCACCACCACTCAGGGTGTCGGCCATCTGATTATGGCGCTCCTTGAGCACCGGAAAAAGCCCATAAAGCCTGCCCAAACCCTCTGCCTTCGCGGACCTCGACCTTGGCGTATATGCCCCCATCACTAGATTCTCATAGACCGTGAGCCGCGGAAACACCCGCCTGCCCTCGGGGACTAGCGATACTCCTCTGATTACCGTCTCGTAGGGTGGCAGACCGTCTATCCTCTCCCCAAAAAACTCGATGCTCCCCTGTGTTGGACTCAAGAGACCTGATATGGTATTCAGGAGAGTGGATTTACCCGATCCATTGGAGCCCATAACCGAAACTACCTCCCCTTCTCTAACCTTCAGGGAAACACCCCAGAGCGCCTGGAAATCCTTATAATGTACATCTAATCCACTCACCTTAAGGGCCAACTTTTCCGGCATTATTCTTCCTCCGCACCCAGGTAACATTCCAGTACCTCCTGTGAGTTCATAACCTCTTTCGGTTCGCCACAGTGCAGCCAACTGCCCTCGGATATGACCAATAATCGGTGGACGCCTTCGGACATCATCATGAGGATGTGCTCAATCCAGACGATCGTGAGGCCTCTTTTCCAAATCTTATTTACGATGTCCAAGACTTGCTCCACCTCTTTCTCGGTCAATCCGCCTGCGATCTCATCCAGAAGAATAAGGCTCGGCTGCGTGGCCAGTGCCCTACCCAACTCCAGCGTCTTTCGGTTGAGAAGGGACAATCCACCAGCCAAATAGTCCTTCATCGAATATAGCCCGATCAGCTCTAAGATTTCGTAAATTTTCTCTCTTGCCTGCTTCTCGCTCAACCCCCCTCCGTGCACGGCACCTACCAGCAGATTCTCAAACACGGTCATCTTATCAAAGGGGCGGGGAATTTGGTAGGTCCGCCCAATGCCACGGTGACATCTCTTGGCAGGAGAGTCATGGGTGATGTCCCTGCCCTTGAACGTGATATTGCCATCATCCGATTTGAAAATCCCTGTAAGAAGGTTAAACACTGTTGTCTTGCCAGCACCATTGGGCCCCATAATGCCCATGATCTCCCCTTTTCTTACCTCGAAGGAGAGGTCGTCAACGGCCCTTAGATGACCAAATTCCTTTGTCAGATGACTTACCGTCAGGATATCCACCATCAGTGATCGCTCTCCAATGGGTCAAAAGTATTGCTCATTGTATGGTCGACTCCTCAGCTCTAGAGTCGAGCGTGTCAAGAAACCTTACATAGGCTTATGCTGGGGTTTCAGGCTGAGTGTTGATAGCCACTCTATTGCTATATAGGGTAACCAGATTTTCACTTAGCTCTTTGTGACTTTCAGAAGATATTCCTGAAGCCGAGCACGAGATCTTTGGGCCTCCTCCGGCGACCATTCTTGAAACCCTCGGCCGGTCTTGAAGCCGAGATCGCCCTCTCCAACCTTCTTTTTCAGGAGCGCTGAAGGATCTGGGGAACGCTCGAGATGTTTCAAGATATAGTCGTGAACAGCCAGGGTCAAATCCGTTCCAACCATGTCAACATTTTCCAAAGGGCCCAACTCAGGAAGCCTTAATCCAAAGCCAAACTTGACACATTCATCAACAGTAGCAGCATCCGCTATCCCTTTTTCAACAATAGAGATCGCCTCTCTCCAGAGTGCGTGCTGAAGTCTGTTGCCCACAAATCCTGGCACATCCTTGTTGATTCTGACAGGATGTTTTCCGATCCCTTTCAGGAGCTCAAAGGTCACATCCATTGCCTTAAGAGCGGTCTCCTTGCCCTTAATTACCTCGACCAGGGGAATGAGATACGGCGGATTCCAGAAATGGGTTCCCAGGATCCTCTCTTTGATCTTTGCTTTCTGTGCAATCTCGGTAATGCTGATAACCGATGTATTGGTCGCCAGAATTGTTCCTTCAGGGCAAACAGTATCCAGATCCTGAAAAATCTTCTGTTTCAGTTCCAAATTTTCAGAGACAGCTTCCACCACAAACTGAGACCCAGCAACAGCCTTGTCCAGATCCGACGTTGTGTTGATCAGATTGATGGATGCTTCAATGCCACACCAAGAGCTGATCCCGCTCTGGGCCATCAGGGTCAGATTTGAACGAATGTTTTCAATTGCCTTATCAAGAATCTCTGCTCCCAGATCCACCAAGGTGACCGGATATCCATTGACAGCAAAAATCTGAGCAATCCCATGACCCATTAGTCCGGCTCCAATAACAGAGATATTTCTGAACTCTTTGATATCTTTACCCATGAGTTCCCTTCCTTACCAGGCTGATGTTCCTCCGTCTATATAAAGAATGTGACCCGTCACCATTGCACTGGCTTCTGAGGCCAGATACACAACGCCACCAACAAGATCCTCCGGTTCTGCCACCCGACCTATGGGGATTCTCTGCATAAAAATCCTGTACATTTCTTCATCTTTCAAAATCGGTTCGGTCAGGGGCGTCCAAAAGATGCATGGGGCAATACAATTAACACGGATTTTGTGCTTAGCCCATTCGGTAGCCAACTGTTTGGTCAAAAGGTGAACCGCTCCCTTGCTGGTTCCATAGCCTGAGTATCCGCCAGGATGTCCTTGAAGACCTCGAATAGATCCAACGGTCACGATCTTCCCTCCTTCTCCCCTTTTGATCATCTCTTTTGCCACACCCTGACAGCACAGGAACGTCCCCATAACATTGATATCCATTACCTTTTGCCACTCTATAACAGGCATTTCTTCGGCCGGATGACGCAAGGCAATCCCGGCACAGGTAACCAGGATGTCAATCTTTCCACACTCCTCCATGGTGCGGCTTACCATCTGATCGACACTAACAGGATCACTTACATCACAGGAGATCGGAAATGCCTTCTTCCCCTGTTTCTGCACGTCAGCAGCCACCTTTTCCAAGTTCGAAAGCGTCCGGCTCGTGACCACCACATCTGCCCCGTAAAGGGCTAATCCCGTTGAGATCGCCCTACCAGCTCCGCCTGAAGCGCCCGTGACTACGGCCACCTTTCCTGCGAGATCGAAAAGGTTTTTGAGCCCTTGGGTTTCTTTTTTGACTCTCATTTTCCCCCTTGAAAACCGCATTGCTTATCCAAAGCAATAGGAGAATATTGCATATCCTACCGCAAAAACCCGTTCTTGATATAAAACCAAGGCTGTAAGCCATAAATTCGGCTTGCTTGAATCAACGCGACGCTTCGGGTTGTCAAGACCTCACCCCTCCCCTAAAACCGAACCTTCAATAAGAGAATGCTTTAATCAGGGTAATTAATTACCACCAACATGCTTGCCGGCTTGTTGCCATTGTTAATAATCTCTCGACCCTCATTGGGACCTATGTAAACAGAATCCCAAGGCTTAAGAACGATCTCTTCTGCTTTTGTCCTAATAGTGAGCTCTCCCGTCAGAACAAAGTAGATCTTCTCCAAAGGCGATGCATCATACTCGGCCCCGCCTTGGGGCAAAAAGTGTGAAAGGCCCATCCAGAACCTCTGAGCCCCGGTCTCCTCTTTCCCGTGAAGCCTCAGGGCCGTCATATTGAAATGCTTAGATGCCTGGTAGGGTTTCACATGTTCTAACTGGACTTTTTTCATGGCATGTGTCCTCCTTAAGATCTAAGGGCTCGCCTCTGCGAGCCCTGTGGAGACCTAAATCCCTTATTTGATCGCTACTACACACTAAGGGATTGGGAACAGCTTGCCTTCAGTTGGTATGTTCTTGTGGTCTCCATTGTAACAGGTTTTAATGTCCCAAGGGAATTCCTTGCCCTTGACCCACTGACCTGCCACCACTGGCGTGCGAGAAAAATTTTGCTTGTTATATTTGATGTGACCGACCATGGTATCCAGATCGGTTGCAGCGATACCCTCGCGAATCTTCTCTCTGTCAAGTGTCTGTACCCTCCTGAGGACGTCTGCGGCGATCTCATAACCTGCATACTTGAAACCAATGGTTTGGGTCCACTGCTTCCCGCTTGCCGCTGACCAATCGTCGCAAATCGTTCTGCAGCCGTAACCCGCAAGAGAAGACTTGAAAGGATGATGAGGGCTCCACCAGATTTCCGATGAGAGTCCCAACGGAAGATCCCCACCGATGGCCTCAACGGCCGAGGGAAAGAGGGTCGCCCTTCCGATGGTTGCAATTTTTGGTTTAAACCCCATGCGCCGACATTGTCTCCAGGCTGTTGCACAGTCGGGTGGGATCAGGTTGCCGAAAAGAATTTCCACATTCTCATTTTTGTAGGTATTGATGACAGCACTGAAATCTTGGTTTCCAAGGGGGAACCTCCCCGGATCAATCACTTTGTACCCCTTAGGGGGCAAAAGCTTCTGAGATCCCTCTGCAAATGAAACGCCGTCAGTATCGTTTCCCGCTATAATCCCAACCACCTTGTTTGTCTCCACCTGTTCCCACATTCCCATATAGGCGGGAAAAACATCCTCTACGACCAACCAGAATGCATGAAATGCCCAGTGATAGGGTCCCCCTGTGAGCCACATTTCAACAGGGTTTTCCAGAGATATGCAGGGCATTTTGTACCTTTCGCAAATGCTTGTAACCGGATTCACCGTAGCTGGCGTGTGATAGACAACCATGAGATCTATCTTGTCATGAAGGATGAGCCTTGAAGCTACCTCTGCAGCCTTGGTTGGGTCACTCTCTGTATCCATTATCTTGATCTTGACGGGTACCTTCTTTCCATATTCTTTGATATAGATGCCACCTGCCCTGTTTATCTCATCCAGTGCCCTATTGTCCACCCAGGGTGTGGCCTCGCCAAATGCTGCGATGGGTCCCGTGGCAGGATTAGGGCGACCGATAAGGATATAGTCCCGTTTGGCAGCAAAGGCCTTTCTCCCAACAGACGGAACAAGTGCAGCCGCTCCAAGGGCAGCTCCTGCAACACCAGTTTTTTTGATAAAATCCCTCCGAGTAATACCCTTTTTCTTTTCCGTTTTCATGTTATACCTCCTTCTCAAATACCTCTCCAGGAAGCTCATTCCTTGGAGCTAACAACTCATAAGAACATATTCGAGGCGCTCTCCAAAGGCCATGTCACTTCAATTGAGGGCTCGCTACTGATCACCTTCATCCACAATAGCAATTAGTCTCACCATGGACCCGTCACCACCGACCCATTTTATGGGTAAACCAGAGATAGTCACCCTTTTGCCGTTGACCTCATCAACATCGCCACCCACATTCTCCCATCCCATAATACCGTTGCCCAGGATGATTTTGTGGCAGGGTTCCCACAGGGGGAAATCTTCAATTACATCATGCCCGGTTTCCTCCTTGTACTCCTCACAAACATCAGGACGCAGCGGTCCAGGGCCATGGGGCCCGATGGCGGTAGCCAATGGGTGGTCCAGTGCCTGCTGATCGACCCCAACCGCCTTAACACCCTTCTCGACAAACCAGTCACCTGCCTCCTTGTACAGGCCTGGGGAATAGCAGAAGTACTCTGTGTTGTCTCCGAAATGATGGTGCCAGCCCGTGTTAACGATGACAATGTCGCCCTTTTCAATCCTGGGCCTCGCATTCTCAAGATCTTCCGGGGTAACTACGCCCCACTTCTCTTTTGGAATAGACACCACGACCCCGGTGCCATAATAACTCTCCAAGGGGAGGTCAGCAGTGTACATAGGCCCCTTCAATTTATTGGCCGGAAGCACATGGATAGGTGAGTCGGCATGGGTAGAGCAATGCATAGGGGCTGTAATCCACTGGGTAAGCACCCCGGCTTTTGAATGATAATGGAACCGCTCAATCTTGATATCCGGAAAATACGGCCACAAGGGTGTTCCATGACCAAAAGGCTGACTTAAGTCCACAAGTTTTACTTTTCCCATTTCTATCTTCCTCCTTGTTAAATTGTTATTATTCTTTTGCGCCTCACTTGTTGGATTGCTTAGATGCTAACATTACATCATATTAAATATGGCTTCTTTACTCAGATGTTATCATCAGCGCCGGCCTCATCGATTGCCTTCTTGAACTCCCAAAAACATAAATTTAACTTCCTTGAAATTCACTGTCAACCTCAGCTGTGTTTAGATACCAGACTTCCGTGCCAACGGTTTAACCAGATAGTGGCAAGGTCATATTTGCCAATGGTAAAAGCACCCAAAAAGAGACAGAAAATATTTTGAGTGCAACTTCTACCTGAACTCAATTTTCTGGACCAAATGCCTGAACGTGAGTATATCGCATTTAAATCACAAAGGATTGGTGCCCATTATCGAACTCTATTTTGCTAGACGCCTAGATATTTGTATCTTGTCTCATTGTCATGCGCCAGATCCTCTGGCAGTGAAGAGTGAACAATCTTGCCAAGTTCCATGATGTGAATGAAGTCTGTGTATTTAAGAGCCACATTGAGGTTCTGTTCAACCAGGAGTATAGAGATGCCGCTCTGTTGCAATTTGCGAATAACCCGCCCAACGCCTTGGACGAAAAGGGGCGACAGACCCTCCGTTGGCTCATCCATAAGCACCACGGACGGATTCGTCATCAAGCTGCGCCCAATAGTCAGCATCTGTTGTTCACCACCACTCAATCGGTTCCCCAGATGACGCGCCCGCTCTTTCAAAGGAGGAAATAGTTCATATATATCCTCTAGTGTCCAACCTCCGGATTTGACTTTGAAACCTACTGTCAGGTTTTCAGTAACATTCAAAGATGGAAAAACCTGCCTTCCTTGAGGGACTAATGAAATCCCTAGCCTCGCGATTTCATAAGGCCACTTATGTGTTAATTCTTCATCCTGAAAGATCACTCGACCAAGCCGTGGCGGGGTAAAGCCAATAACAGACCGGATGAGCGTAGTCTTGCCCATACCATTGCGGCCTATAATGCCAATGACTTCACCCTTTCCAACCTCCAGGGAAATCCCCTGGAGGATGTAGCTATCCCCATAATAGGTATGAACATCATCGACCCTCAACACACCTTACCCTCCTGTAATTTGCCTTAACAAGGCACATCCTCGCTCCCAAAATAGATCTTTTGTACCTCAGAGTTATCACGAATCTCCGTCGGGCTCCCTTCTGCAAACTTACAACCCATATGCAAAACAGTAATCTGCTTACACAACTGAAGCGCCACATTCATGTTGTGCTCGATGACTAAAATCGTAATTCTAGGATCAAGTTTATGAATCATCTCGGTCATTACTGCCGTATCTGCTGCAGAAAGCCCAGCCGTAGGCTCATCAAGAAGAAGCACTGTGGGATTGGAAATCAAGGCTAGGGCCACCTCGATCTGGCGCTGCTCGCCATAGGACATATCCTTGACCACCTTGTGTCGATTCTCCGTCATGCCCACGCTCTCCAGCACCTCACCTGCTCGCTTATGAAGCCCCGGATAAGTAGAAAGTGGCCTCACCATGGAAAACTTGATCTTTCTTAAGCCCATCTCCGCAAGTATCAGATTTTCCAATACCGTCAGCGCAGGAAAAAGGGTCGTGATCTGAAAGGTTCGTCCTAGCCCAAGACTAGTGCGCCTATGTGGTGACAACTTGGTGATATCTTTGTTAAAAATATAAATTGATCCTGAGGTGGCAGGGTAGATCCCGCTTATAAGGCTGAAAAGCGTGGTCTTCCCTGCACCATTGGGCCCGATAATGGCCCGCCTCTCACCCGCTTCCAGCCGAAGGTCAAACTTACTAAGAGCCTCCAAACCCCCAAAACGTTTCGACAAAGCTTCACACCTTAGGGCGGGCTCAACCTTTTCTTCTCTTGTTGAGTTCATATCAGCTCGCGCCACTTCGGAGATTGCTTAAGGAGGCCTATCAAGCCGCCAGGTGCGTATTTGGCTGTGAGGATATATATCAGGGCCAAGACCATCAACCATCGGGCGGTATAGATACTCACCCAGTGCTTGGCGAAGGTAATGGCGAAAGACCCGATTACCCCTCCGAACAAAGTCCCCGGCCCTCCAATGCAGACCATCAAAACGAATTCCATACATTGGCCTAACCCCGCCTCATCGGGGCCGACAAAGTTATTATAATAGGAATAGAGGCACCCGCCCACACCGGCGAAAGCCCCAGCAATGATCAGTACCAGGTATTTGTGCAGCCAGACATTGTAGCCTAGAACCTTCATCCGCAATTCGCTTTCCCGGATACCCACCAACGTTCTACCGAAGGGTGACCGAACCAATAGAAGAATGAGAGCGAGACAGATTAGAAAAGCAGTCAAGATGAAGTAATAGAAACAAATGTGATTCGACATGTTCAGGCCGATGCCCAGATCCGGCCGGGGAACGCCAGCTATCCCGTTTTCCCCCCCAGTCAAAGACCCCCAGCGATAGATGAGGCCCCATACGGACATAGCAATGGCCAGGGTAATAAGGAGAAAGTAAATCCCGGCCGTCCTTAGGGCAAGAACAGATAGCAGAGCCGAGGCCCCTGCTGCCATACCAATGCTCGCTAGGAGATTGAGTCCAAAACCAGTGGCATACCTAGTCGCTAAGATGGCCGTTGTATAACCGCCGATAGCGAAGAAAGCGCCGTGCCCTAGGGCACCCAAGTCTGTATAACCGATGAGCAGATCAAGGCTCATGGCTACTATGGCCAGAATAAGGCTCTGAGTCAGCACAACCACGACAAAATCAGGCAAGACCGGGGGTAGCATAATCAGGGCCATCACAGCCAGCCCCAAGGTGAGCATTAACCAATTTCTTGATGCAAGCTGTTTAAGCATCCTTATGGCTCCCTACTAAAAAGTCCCGTGGGCTTAATCGCTAGGACAATGGCCATCGGTACAAATAAGGTGAAGTAGGAAAGCTCAGGGACAAGCCCCTTCCCGAAGCTGTCCAAAAAGCCAACGACGATAGAGCCGACTACGGACCCTTTCAGGCTTCCCATGCCGCCTATGATCACGACTACGAAAATTAGGGGCAGCACCTCAAAGTCTACGCCAGGATAGATGGCCGTAACAGCGCACCCAATCACACCACCAAAGGCGGCCAGCATGGCGCCCAGGCCAAATACAGCCATGCTCACGAACCGGACATTGATGCCCAGCCCTTGAGCCATCTCCTTGTTGTCCACCGAAGCTCTCAGAACCGCCCCTGCCTTTGTCTTATTCTCAAACCACCACAATATCAAGAATACCAAAGCGGCCGCCCCGATCATAAAAATGCGAAGTACGTGGAAATAATATCCACCTACCTCTAGGCTCGCCAGACAAAAGTTTGGGGGGTCGAGAGAGAGGGGATAGCCCCCAAAGACCACCAGAAGCGAATCCGCTATAAAAACGGAAATGCCCATGGTCATCAACATCTGGCGGAGATCCTGCCCCTCCAGACCACGAATTAAAAAACGCTCCAGCACCATGCCAAGAAAGCCGACTAGAACGGAGGCCATTAGGAGCGCCAGATAGAAATTTCCCACGTGGCGTACAATGATGTAACCGATATAACCACCGACAAGGTAAAAAGAGCCCTGGGCGATATTAACGATCTTCATCACGCCAAAGATGAGAGTCATCCCTCCCCCGAGCAAAAACAGGAGCGCTGCGTAGGAGAGACTGTTAAAGGTTTGGTTCACAATGAAATCCATACCACACCATCATATTCACTAGAGTTACACCTGCCCCTTATGCAACTCAAAACTATATCAAGACTCAAGGTAAACGCACCATGACACGACGTTAGGAAGCCTGATTCCCCTGCCAAGCCCACTCCAATTCGGAGCTTACACCGCGCCAGAAGCGGATTGAGGCGGTGACTTAATCACAGTATCTGCAAGGCGTATTTTCCCGGCTGTAGACCGGTTTTTTCAGATATTCCTCAGGATCGAACTTCCAGAACTGCGAGACCATGGGATATGTCTTGATGACCGTATTCTGATAATGACCGCGCACCTTCTCCACTTTACGGACATAGAAGTTCTGCACGACCTGCCCGTAGGAGTCGAGTTTCATTGGCCCGCGTGGCGAATCCGGGATCTCTATGGACCGCAGCACCTTGATGAGTCTCTCGTAGCTGCTTAAGTCACCGTTAAGAGCTTCAATTGCCCTGACGATCCAGTTTAATCCGTCATAGGCGTAAAGGAGGGTCGAATTAGCATCTCTGCCGGTTTTCTTTCTGACCAAGTCCTTGAACCTTTTATTGTCTGGATTGTCAAGAGTGACTGCGTACCCGTCCACAGAAAGTACCCCTAAGGCCGTATCGCGGAGTTCCTGCAAAAAAGTAGGATCCGTAGCAGTCAGGACGGCAAGGATCTTCCACTTGTTCATAAGCCCACTGGCCTTGAGCACCTTCAGGAAGCGCATGCTAGCGCCGCCGGTAACCACCTCAAAAAGACCGTCCCCTTTGCGCTTTATCGTCGACACATAGGGACTGAAGTCCAGGGTGCCGAGGGGTGTGTAGATTCTTTGTATAACCTTGCCGCCGGCCTCCTCAAAAACAGTTTGAAATGACCCTAGGACTTCCTGGCCGAAGGAATGCTCCCAGCCTAGGATGGGAATGGTGCGCCAGCCCAGCTCATTGTAAGCGTAATCGCCTGCCACGTGCCCGATCTGGCAACTCGTATAGCAGAGGCGAATCATGTTGTTTGATCTCTTGCGCTGCGTCAGGTCATCTGAAGCCGAATTGGTATTCACAATAGGGACGCGCGCTTGCTCACAAATTGGTGCTACGGCATATGAGGTGGAGCCCAGAAATAACCCGGTAATGATACTCACCTTATCATGACTGATAAGCTTCCGTGCCTTGGCGATCGAGTTGTTGGGGTTGGCCGCGTCATCCTCCACTATCAATTCAATTTTTCGGCCCGCAGCCGTGTAATTGATACCTTCCAAGAACATTTTGGCACCGAGAGCGATATCGGCACCCTGCTGCGCAAAACTGCCCGTGAGAGGTGCGATTAGCCCTATCTTGATTGGGCCTCTATCAGTCGCGTTCACTGTCTGGCTGAAGCCAGCGATTACCAAGAAAGCTAACAAGAACAAAAACAGACCTATTCTGTTCATTGATCTTACTTTCTGACATCCCAAAAGTAACATGATTTAACCTCCCTTTCTATTTGCAGTGGCTCAGATTTCATTCACAATCCGTATTACCAAAAAATCATCAGCACCCTCCCAGACTCATCACCTCCTTTCCATGTTTTTGATATTTGTGATCTTCATAGACCCCCTTGGCATTAACGGAAACACCGAGATAATGGTAGTTTATTATTTTGATTTAAGTTCACATGGTCAGCCACATTATCATATGAGACTATCGATAATCTGAAATCTCTCAAGATTTGCCCTATTACTAGTATATGTGGGCAATTACCATTTATTCCAATAGTGGATTTATTCATCATATTTGATACTCAGCCCATGTGATGTAAAGCGCTATCTTCTCTTGCCTGCTCCCTACTTTGCCTTTTGAGCTGTTCTGTGGTGTTCATTAAGCAACTTCTTCATATGGGCCTCGAAAAAGGGCGTCTCTTTGGCCATCCTTTCTCTAAGGCCTGGAACTATTTCCTTGTAATCCTTTCGATCAAGTATGGCCCACAGGGGAAATGGTTCAAGCGGAGGGCATCCTCCGATGAATATTCCGTGCTTGCGATGTTTCTTGAGGCAATCCCCAAAAAGGATAAGGTTCTTGGGATCCACTCCTTTAGGAATCTCCCTTTTGCGACCTACAAGAATAGTAATATCGCTGTTTTTGTCATACTCGCCAAGCGATTTTAGTTTCTCCATGGTAAGTGCAACTAAAGACAGGCAACTGCTGCAAGCACCTTCCGTGTCAATATTGTATTCCGGGTATTTTTCGAGCCCTTCCAGATATGGCAGCCACAGCGGTTTGAATACTTCCTCTATGGTCTTCCCTCGGACCTCTATGCTTTCTTTATCAAAATTGCCGAGTCCCCGCTCTCGTGCTGCCTCAAAATAGGCCACTTTACCGATGGCTAAGCCAACTATGCGGCAGACAGTGGCATCGACTGCGACTGGATCTTTACCCGCAACCAGACAGCCGAAGTCTATTGGAACTGTAGAGTGCGGTCCGAAACCTTCTGCAGGTCGAATAAGATCCGCTATATTTATGTCTGCCCTGACAACAGACCACTGATCCATCATCGCCGCCGCAAGATCGGTCTGATGCATCTGGTAGTGGACCTTATCCTGAACAGTTCCCTTAATGTTCTTGAGCGCGCAGGTAAAGACCATGCTGCAGTGTGATTTAAAAATGGGAAGGTTCACGATATGTTCTGCCTCCAAAAGAAACCTGGGCAGGCGTATCTTGGTTAGGTCTGATCTTGCATCTCTAATGGGGATGTTAATAAGGTCTTTCTCACTCTTGATATCGATAACGTTATCCACCCCGGCGTCCTTAGCAGCCTTTAGGATCCCGCTGACCTCAAGACATTCCATCGTGTCGCAGCCGATGGCTGAGGATTCAGCCAGGATAATCTCTTTTGGACCGGCCTTGCGAATTTCCTTGATGACAGCTGCCACCAGCTCCGGGTTGGTATTGACGCTGGTTTCAGCCGGGGCCTCGTGACCGGCATTGGGTTTGAGGACCACCGTTGATTTAGGCTTTATGAGAGAACGAACGCCACCCAAAGGCTCAAGAACCTCCGCTACCATCTGTTCCACGTCGGTTCCCTTTGCTATGGAAACGATTGACTTTGCCATAATACAATCCTCCATTTCTTTCAAGATGAGAACTCTTTATTCCAATGGTTTGTTGAACTGGTTACCGCGTTGCTTTTCATAATAAAGCTGGCCCGAGATCTTTACGGCTGTCTCCTTTAAAAGAGTTACAATAGGTGAATCACTGCCCCATGTGATCCTCTGGGAGGGCCCGGCCACTACAAGGGATGCTACAGGTTCCGCTTCATGGTTAAATATCGGGGTGCCAACAGCGCTGGTACCAATGTCGTGTTCTTCCTTATCAAAAGCAAATCCTTGCCGTCTTATCTCTTGAAACTGGTCTCGGAGAACGGCAAAGTCTGTGATGGTGTTGGGAGTGTAACGAGCCAATTCTCCACTAAGTAGGCTCTCCCTGGTCTCAGGCGGCAAGAAAGCTAAAATGGCCTTTGCTCCAGCTACCACATGGAGCGGGAGTACGTCTCCGATGGTGCCTGCGAGACGAACCGGTCGCGGCACCTCGGCAAGGTAAGCTATGATCGTGTTCTTTCCTGAGAGAACCTCCAAAACAACTGTCTCTTTTAGCATGTTCCGAAGATCATCAATATATGGCTTGGCTATTTGGACCAGGTTGCTTTTCAGAGATTGATTGATAGCCTTGGCGAGCCGCAGAATCGACGGCCCGAGAATGAATCTTTTTGTCCTGGAATTCTGCCGGAGATAATCATGCTTAGCCAGATTAAGGAGGATTCGAGAGACCGTTGCCTTATGAAAACCCAGTTTTTGACTGATTTCAATGGTGCCCATCTCTTGATTGTACGGTTCAAAGCAGGAAAGGATTTTTAAGGCCTTATCGATTGCATAATCTTTTTCTGCGATATGTCTCATATTAAGAAACTAAATATCATATTATGATATCATCTATATATTGCCTCATAGGCCCTGTCAAGCATATTCTTATGTCACTAGAAATATGAAAAGAAATCGCAATATAACTTCTGTCCGCGATGCCAGAGCACTGGCTACACACAAACGAGGCTCCCTCGGGCTACCACCCTACGCGGTTTATCTCTATCCGCACCAGCCCATCTCGTACTAGTCAGGAAATACGAGGAGATCCGTGGTGAAATGGCTACCGGTTTTCACCACGGATCTTCGGTAATTAAGGACCTATTTGGGAAGTGGGAAAATCATTTTTGCCGTCGTTGGGACCTCGGGGTACAGTTTGTTGTAAACGATCTCCAGTTCCCAGGGCCATTTTTTTCCTTTTACCCACTGACCGCCCACCAGAGGAGTCTCACAATAGTGCTTGTTATTGAATTTGATGGGGCCAACGACCGTCTTCATGTCAGTCTTCGCAATAGCGTCCCGGATCTTTTCATTATCCAAGCTCTGGGCCCGCCTCAGGACATCGTAAGCGATCTCAAACCCGGCGTACTTGAACCCAATCGGTGGTGTCCATTGTTTCCCGGTATCCTTTTCCCAAGCATCGCAAAGTTCCTTGGATGTCTGGCTCGTCAGCGAGGATTTGAACGGATGATAGGGACTCCACCAGACCTCCGTGGTCAAACCGTTGCCCAGATTCCCTCCCAGGGCGTCTACGGCAGAGGGAAACAGAATGGATTTTGCGGCCGTTGCGATCTTCGGCACAAACCCCTGCTGATGGAATTGTCTCCAGGCAGTAGCCCAGTCCGGGGGAATGAGTACGGAGGTAACAATATCCACCTCCTCCTTCTTAAAGCTATTAATGAAAGTACTGAAGTCCTTTGTGAAAAAGGGAAATCTTCCCGGATCCACCATCTTGTAGCCCCGAGCCGGCAGCTTCTTGCTGAAAAGCTCAGTAAATAGCGTTCCATCCGTATCGTTGGGCCACAATCCACCTACAACCTTATTCATTTTACTGGAATACTCATCCCACATGGATATATACATATCGATCAATGAATCAGCGGCCCAGAAGACGTGATAAGTCCATGTGTATGGAGCGCCTGTCAACCACGCCTCAACAGGGGCATCCAAAGATATGCATGGCGTCTTGTATCTCTCGCACATCGAGCTTACCGGGTTGACCGTGTCCGGTGTGTGCAGTACAATTATTAGGTCAACCTTGTCTTTGATTATCAGGCTGGAGGTCAGCTCTGCAGCCTTTGTAGGATCGCTTTGTGTATCAACCAATTTCTGCTTGACAGGAAGCTTCTTACCCAACTCTTTGATAAAAATCCCCCCCTGCCTATTAATTGCCTCAATGGCACTGTTATCCGCCCACGGAGAGGCGGCACCAAAATCCGCAAGAGGCCCCGTAGACGGGTTGGGATGACCGATCAGAATATAATCCCGTTTGGCGGCAAAGGCGTTTCTTGCAAAAGATGGAACAACCGCAGCCGCCCCAAGGGCAGCTCCTGCAACACCTGTCTTTTTGATAAAATCCCGACGAGTAATACCTTTATTTTTCTGTGTTTTCATATTAGACCTCCCTGTTTTCTATTATCTTTCACTGACCAATTAAGTAAGGTACCGATATAAAAACATCCTCCTTTCTAAGATAAGAGTTCTCTCTTATCCCTTTTTGGGCTAGTTCCCGTTCATGATAGAGTTAAGCCCAGATTTTTGCTGCCGCATCCTCTAATCAAGAAAAGTTAGGCGGAACGCTATCCCTTGTGATTCTCTGAGAAGCTCAGGCAAACATAACCTCTTCTACTTTGAAACTCCAGCCCATAGACTTCATGAGGCTCAAAGGCATGCCAAGTTTCCTAAAAAATCGTATTCAGGTAGAGGCAGACAGAGCACGTACCCGAAAGAAAGCCCTCCCAGTTATCTACGATTGCAAAACATTGTCGGTTGTAGACGAACTTCAAAAGCATATGACGAGAATACCGATAAATTATCTCTCGTCAATCTAGGACTCCCAAATGTATCAGGCAAACGTACTGAACCTGAATATGGTTGCCTCCATTATGACTTCAGAATCATTACGGTTCAGTGGGCATCACAAAAATGCCGAGTAGGTAAATTCCATAATTTTGGGGCCAGGAGATGACATTCTGTGTGCTAAATCCGTTGATTGTGATTTTTAAAGAATTTAATAGAGCAATTTTTCGAAATTGATCGATAAGAAGGGAGAGTTTGCCTCTCCAAATGAATCGCTATGAAATGAGGTTGGTAAAATATCTCATAATATAAGATAAAAAATCACATTATGATATATCTTTTTTAATATTTTCTTATAGACCTTGTCAATCTCATTCTAGAAGCATGAACAACTGTTTTTCAGAGTTATCCCTAATTCTAGCCAGATAATTACTAACTTATGAATAATTACAGGTAATATCACCCGAAATCGTTCAATTTCTAGTATTCTATCGGTTGATGAAAACAGCTGGTACCCCGGCATCTGGTCTCAAAACCTGCCAGACCAACCCATCTTTCCACAAAAAAATTGACAGGTTTGAATTTATGCTCATATTCCAAAAAAAATTTAAGATGCGAAAATGAATATTTGGCTTCTCAGGGGGTACTTCGATGCGACACACTCTCTTGAAAAAACGAGCTATCAAGGGACTCACAACGCAATGTGCGTGACGCGACAAATCTCTCAAGTCCCTCCAAATCTGAATTCCCCCCAGGTGTCAGGATAATCCTGGATCCGGCGAAAACTAACAAGTTTGACAGGCTCCACGCATGGTACATGAACACAGAAAAGGTCCCACATCGAGAGGTCATACAGATATTAAGGGAAGCTGGC